>Ga0325401_1003279_pt1 | contig 14763 bp, 10 predicted proteins | sample PopdelMetagenome_FD_205666 | JGI IMG/M metagenome (GOLD analysis project Ga0325401, IMG submission 205666) | Populus deltoides microbial communities from Bellville, Georgia, United States - Xylem-PdKOR-R2 | ecosystem: Host-associated > Plants > Phyllosphere > Stem > Wood/Secondary xylem | place...
GAAAATACCAAATATATCCCGACACATCTCAGCCCTTGAAATATTCCAAGATTTGATCCCGTTGCGCCACGTCATCCGGTGTACCGAGCTTTCGGTGCACCACGCCACACCAGATCAAAGCTCCGCTCATCCAGACCGTCCGATCAACCTGCAGATCTAGCCAATCACAGCCATCCGATCGTTTCATCCGAGATACCGTACACGCGTTCATACACGCGTTCAGCGGTACCGGTGTACCATACACGCGTTCATACCATAGCATAATCTCGGACTCTCTCTTTCCTCTCGTCGGCGACGCTCTCTCTCTCATCCGATCTCCACTTTCCGGCCGTCTCCAGCCTCCGCACCACCACAGAAAGGTTTCTACCCTGCTGTAAAGAAAAACCCCGGTGGTTGTCATCGTTTTCTCCGCCTCATCTGGCCGGAAAAAGACCGCGATCGTCGTCGTCCACCGAAGCTTCAAACCGACGATTCTCCCTCGTCAGCCATAAACGGCCGTCTAGACCACCGCCATCAGAATCCTCGCCCTCAGATCTACCAGAAGCAACCATTTTTTGGCCAGAAATCTCGCCAGAAAATTTCACCGCCTCCAACAGTAACCGCGCGTGGGCCACACGCGTCACCAGTGGTATTTTTGTAAATTTTGGAGAAATCCAAGGGTATTTCATTATTTTGCCTATACAGTGGCACTCAGGTAATTTTTCGGGGTTTCTACTGGTATTTTTGATATTTTTGATATATAAATGCTTGTAAATTTTCTTGCATGTTGTAAAAAATACAAAAACCAAAGTCGACACGTCTCTTTTTTTAAAAAGGACCGATGTCAAAAAATGTAAATACCAAATATGGCTTATGTCCATTATTTTTTTGGTAACCCAGACGTAATTCTCCTTTTTAGGGTTGAAACGTCATATTTTAGACAAGTCTCCTAATTTTTAGGGACTGATGTCATTTTTAACGCGTCTCCTATTTTTAGGGACCGACGTTAACCATTTGAAAAAAAACAAATTACCAATAAACCCAAAATATAATGGATTATATCCATTATTAACCCAGACGTAACTCTCCTTTATAGGGACAAACGTCAATATTTTAGACGAGTCTCCTAATTTTTAGGGACTGATGTCATTTTTAACGTGTCTTTTATTTTTAGGGACTGACGTTAATCATTTAAAAAAAAAATTACAAATAAGCCCAAAATATAATCGCATTTGAATCAAATAAAAAACACACAAGTAAGGGTAACCTTTCTTTTGAAAGGATGTTTTAAGGGTGGTGTCTACCTTCCCTTAATCATAACTAACCCCGTATCCAAATCTCTGGGACCAGTGTCTAATTTGGGATTTCTAGTTCCCTCAAATTACTAGATGGCGACTCCAATAAAATCTTTGTTTCCCCCAATTGAGAAAAAACCCTTTTTGTTAAATAAACAAAAAAAGGGAGCCGTCGCCCGACGTCGTGTATCGACATTTGCTTCAAATTAATTTTTTTGGTGTTTTTAAATTGTTTTGATGTGCTGATGTTAAAAATAAATTTAAATAAATAAATAAAATATTATTTTAATACATTCTCATATAAAAAACACTTTGAAAATTTAGCAACAGCTATCACAATATCAAACACACTATATATATAATGTCTACTTAATTAAACAAAAATTAAAATATGTTTGGTACACTGGACAGAACTACACTAAGCATAACATAACAAATAACTGTCTCTCGGGGGGGGGGGGGGGTCATTAAAATGTTTGTAATGTTTTATGTATTGTAACAAAATCCAACACTCTATTTTGCATTAACTAGGGAATTTATAATAATAAAATTGTATTTCTTATAAATTAACTGAATACTTTTGAATAAAAAGGAATATTTCTCTTAACATCATAAAAATCCTCGTAGATATAGTATTTAAAATTTAACATAAACTATGAATACACAAATACACTTAGCCTAGCAACTAATTACATAATATATAGCTTTATCAAATGAAGTTGATTTGAGTTAAAATGACTCTAATTGAGAGGAAAGGTCTATTCTTATTATATAGTTAGTGGATTTTTGGGCTTTCCAATAAACGAAAGTAAGAAACAATAATCATGAATAATATAAAACAAATAAGAAAAGGAATGATGGTGTCAAGATCAAATTATGGTGGTGAAAGCTAGCCATGCACTATTAAATCCAAAAACTCTAGTTAATTAAAATGCATTTCATTTTTATTTTCATTTTTAGTTAAATCCAAACATAAGGAAATTTACTTTTGTAAGTTTAAAGCCTTTACATTCGTATTAAATTTAAGGTAAAAGTAAAAAATATTAGCTATCAAGATTAAAGTCTTCAATTAACTATATGTCTTTTCAAGAAAAGTTTAAATCTAATTAACCAATAAATTAAAATGCCAGCATCTTTTTAATAATATGTATTTGATCGATATTCACAATTATTTAACTTTACAACAAGATAGACGACTTATATATAAACTTGGATATAGAGATTAAACGAGTCTAGTAGAAGAAGATGGGATTAAATTGAATAAAACGACTTATCTTTCTTCATGGATCGTACTTGCAAACCAAAAATAACACAAGAATTAGTTGAAACATACAGACTTTATAGACACTTTGACACTCACACACATAATATCATCTCTCCATCGATCGTTTCCAATCATAAACCTGGATATAGAACTTAAAACAAGTCTAGTAGAAGGAAATGGATCATAATTGCAAATTAACATGTATGAACTCAAAAATCTATGAACACATAATGCATGAATAATATAAAGACAATAAAAAATAACAATAATTAGTTGAAACACACACCTTGATAGAAACATAAACGAATGATTATGAATGGAAGGTTCACGATCACTTAGACACTCGCACACTTGATAACACCTTTCTATCGATCGATTACAACCGCAAATATAATTTATCTTTGGAGTTATTTATGTGATGCTACTATATAGTTATGGTCTCTCAAGGCTTATTTTTTTTTTTTGAATGATGATCAGGGAAAAAAACTAAGGACTTGAAAAGCAGAAATAATTGATTGAATGAAAAATACTATGTGCATCCTCCAAGGATCAAATTTAAGCTAGCATCTATAAGTAATTTGTTTATGACTATCCCTTTATCACACTCAAGGAATAAGGAATATGATTTACCCATATAAAAAGAAAAAGAGACATTCCTTATTTCAAATTTGATTTACTTGTTGTTACTCAATTTTTGATCCATGTTTTAATAAAATTGTTGAAAAATCCAAAAATAACAAAAAACAACAAAAAAATCCAAAAAAATAGTTTTTTTAATATATTTGCATCGTTTTTAGCATTTTCAGCATCGTCCCAAAAGAATTTAAATTTTCAAAGATCTTTGGAACGCGTTCGACTTTTAATGCGTTATTTTTAAAATCACTGATTTTCCTCATTTGAGGCGATGTTGATAAGAAAATCCAAAAAACAAGAAAAATCAAATTTACAAAAAAAAGAAAGTTGAGGGATCAATTTTAAGGCCCAAACAATATTTTTACCTATAAATACTGGTCTCCACAACACACAAGAAAGGAGGGGCAATTTTGAAAAATAGAGAAAAACCACAAAAAAACCTAAACCACAAAAACCCTAAAAACCACACTTCTTTCTCCTCCCTACCCGAGCAGCCGCTCACAGTTCCCCGGCCAAAACCAGAGAAAACAAAAGGAGTGGCGCCCCCCCCCTTTTTCTCTCATCTTCAACCTTCAGCCGGAGGCTACCTCTCTCACAACCGTCCCCCTTCATCTTCCCCGCTCACAGACCTCCCTCACTATCTCCTTGGCCACTCCCGCTCCAACTTTCACCCAAGCCATCCTCTCTCTCTCTCTCTCGCTTCCTGAGCCGAGAGCCAACTCCCCTCCATTCATCAACACAGAGCCAGCAGCGCCGTCCACCACAACAGCGCCGTCCACACCGTCAGTACCCTTTCTTCCCCGGACGACCAACCGCAACAACCAACACAGCCTCTCCGTTCGATCTATTCACTTCACAACCCAAAAGAAACCCACTATCAAAACCGATCTTCCCCTTAGCAGCGTCTTCTTCACCTTCGGTCTCTTCAACAACAACGACCATAGCCCAGCCGAGACTGGTCATCTCTTTCAACCGGTCGGTCGCAGATCCACCCGTCATCAACGACCAAGCAGCGGCCACAGAAGACCACCACTGCTCAATCGGTCATCGACAGAAGCCTAGTCGTTGGTGACCCCTTGGTCTTGCCGCCGCCCGAAATAGAGAAGGGAGAAGGCAGTGAAACTGGACTGAGCTAAAAAAGGAAGACTGAAACAGATCGAAAAAAGAAAGAAAATTAAAATCGACTGCCTTTTGTGTTTCTTCTTTTTACAGATAACGGTGGTTGTCACCGCCGGCGAGGAAAAGAAGAGGGGAAGAAGTCGATCCAAACCCCCCTGTTGCTGGGTTTTTCTTGCGGTCACGCGCCGCCAGTGGCGGCGGCGCATGGAGAAGACGCGCCGCCACTGTTCCCGTGCACTGTTCCTGCATATTCCAGAAGCTTTTGGATGTTTTAGGGGCTGTTTTGTAATTTTAAATTGTTTGATGTAATTTTATTTTTAGTATTGAATTTTTATTATTTGTAGTGAGGATGTAACAAAACGAAAAGAAAAGAGAAAATATAGTGAAAGTGTATATGTGTTTTTGTATTTGTTTTATGGATGTTTCTTTTTGTTTATGAAAATTGCAAAGATTAAAGAATTTAATATTTTGATTGGATCACGGTCAAGAATTATTAACTTATATGTAAGTTATATTTCTGATACCCGATGAAAAGACAATTTTTAAAACTTCTTTAACATGTCAAAGCCACGAAGCAGCTTACCTTAGGTAGGGTGCGTTAGGGGTGCTAATACCTTCTCTAACCACAACCAGTCCTTTACCCGCAAATCTCTGACAAGACCAGTACATTTGATTTCCTAGTAGCCTTCACTAAATTACTAGGTGGACTCCCAACGAACCGATTCAAGCAAACGCAGCTAAAGAAAAATCGCCAGCCGATGTCGCGCGGGTGACGTGCGACATTACTTATTAAATAGGCTAAAGACAATAACTTCAGCAATCTAAAGAGAAGTTCCTCCTTTTTTCTCCTTACACTAGGCTTGTTGCACGGGTGCAGCTTCGTGGTGAATGCATCCACTCTTATATGGTATCTGGAATATCAAGAAATAGGGAAACAAGGATTTCTTGTTTTTTCAGTGGAAAGAGGAAATGAGAGTCACCACCTAGTATTTTGGTAACTAGAAATCTTAATTGATCTCAGAGATAAAGCACGGGAACTTGTTATGTAAAGAGAAGGTATTAGCACCCTAAATACGTCCTACCTAAAATAAGCTTCATTGTTTAATTCTTTGATTAAACTAGTTGTCTGATTGTTGGGTTGTCTAAGGTTGAAGACAAATCCTCCTCAGTAAAGAGATACTTATCTTATCAGGTAAAAACCTAACCGTTTTAATGTTAATAAAAACAAAACTACCTTTTAATATTGGAAATACATCTTACATATAAGTTTTTAATCTCAGATATTAAAAGAAAATAAAATAATTTTTTTGGTATTTTTGAAATATTGGCCTAGTTTTTATAGCTTTAATAAACTGGTTATTAAAGCCAAAAATGCATGCTAAAACATAATTTTTTGAATTTTGTTATATGAAAATATGATATGAAAATTTCTTATAAGCTTTGAGAGACTTGATCAAATGTATGAAAACAAAACACTTTTTTTTGTTTAGTTTTCATTTTACGTTTCGTAGAAAACCAAGTATTTTAATACTAGATTTGTATCTTTACAATATAAAAATACAAATTGATATTAATCAAAATTGGTGGAAACTTTTGGGAAAATCACATATTTTTTTAAAAAGAATTTTTGGAATTTATTTGAAAGTTTTTTTGTTTTTGTTTTTAATATAATATACAATACAATACAATATAATATTATAATAATGGAATGGGCCTAGCCCAGTTGTGTGGGTTGGGCCGAGACTAGCCCAAGAGAGATTGGACTGAGGTTAGCAAAAAACAAATTTGGGTCGAAGTGGGCCCAAAGAGTTGGGCCAATAGTGGCCCAAAACAGGTGTTAAGCCAATGTTGGTCCAACAAGACTATTTCAAAGGGATTGGGCTGGGTCTGGCCTAATGAATTTTGGTCTAGACCAGACCCGGTTCAGCTCATAAATAGTGGACTCTCCATTGTTCACTAGTAGAACAGTGGAGATGATGCCAAAAAAGGAGAAGCAGGATCGGAGGAGGAAGAAGGGAGAGGGGAACCTTCCCTAACGGTGGCTCACGGTAGTGTTGGTAGTGGCAATGGTGGTTCTTCCAAACAAGGTGGTTGTGTATTGAGGAGCCACTTCATTGATGGTTCTTCTTCTTTTTCTTTGTTTTTTTTTTCTTTGTTTTATTTCTATTCTTTGTCCTCTATATTTCTTTGTATTCCTTCCCTTTTTGTTCTTCTTTTTTTGTTCCCTTTTTTTCTTTCTTTCTTCTTCCCTTCTCATCCTCTATTCTCCCCTGTTTTTCTTTCTTTTCTTTCTTGTTTCTATTTTTTGTTATTCTCTCTCTTCTTTCTTTTTTCTTTTTCACCTCCCCTTTTTTTTCTTTTTTTTCTTCTCCTGGTCCTCCCCTTGTATTTATAAAGGGCAGGGGGAGAGAGCTACCCTAACTTGCTCAATCACGTAGAATGGATAGGGTGGCTAGGCGATTAATGGGCAGCCACTTGCAAGGCTTGTCCTTTCTATTTTTTTCATTTTAGTAGGCCATGAGTGTGGGTTGTGTTGGGTTTTGGGTTTTAGGGAGAGGGAAACAGTTACTGCAAAGAAGGGGATGAAAAACCTTCTTCCCCTGCCTTTACGTGTTCACAGGAAAAAGGTAGCAAACAATGCCATCAAAACAGCATCGTTTGCATCCTTTTTTTGTAAGAAATAGTGCATGAAATGATACCGTTTTGAACAAAATGTGTTGTTTCATTTAAATGAAAATGGAGCCAAAGAAGTGTCAAATTCCAAATCAATTCTTAATTTTTTATTTATTTAATGAAGTCCTCAATTACAATTTTGATTTTAAGAATCAATTCAATTGCATTCCTGTCAAATTCAAATGTCGACCCTGATGTAGGCCGCCTTTTTTATTTTGATCCTTGACCTCGGATTTATGCAATTTAAGCTTTAATTGACCTTCAAACTTTTAAATTTCTTTAATTTAGCCCCTGATTCTCGTCAATTGGGTCCCCATAGTTTTTAAACTTGAATTTTTTCAAATGACATCAAAATTGACATCCAAAAGTTGATTTCCCTTGCGATTAAACCCCTAATTACTTTGATTAAACCTTTGATTAAAAATTCCAATTGAGAATTTAAACACCTAAAAAAAACATTTTTACTAATGAGTTTTATCAATTAAAACCTTGGATTACTATTTTGGCCTACCAATTTCACTTGGGATTTAAGTCTTTCATCATTGGGCTTGGGCATTCCTTTCTAGACTTGCTTCAAGTGTATTTCCTTGTATTTATTTTATTATTTTTTGTTTTATTATAAAATGGGAAGCAACATAGATAATAATCAATCACATAAAAATACACAATGATTTAGGTGCACGCACAACTATAATAGTTTATTTCCATTTAAATGAATCGTTTACTCCCGAAACTCTGTCATTACAGTTAATAAGAGCTTTCTAATATGATTTCGGCCATTTTAGTAGTCTCAACATTTCATAATTATCCTTCTCAAAACACAATTGACTTAATATTACACCAATTAGTCTCTGCCAAAGTGGCTGGATTCAATTTATCATAATGGTTATCTGCCAACACGGTTGACGTGAATATCTTTTTAGTCTTCGTCGATTCAGTCGACTCTAATATATATTATTAGTCTCTACCCAGCAAATGATTTAAAAAACAACTTCAAGGGTTACCCTAGTTATAAAGGTTTTGAAATTAAGAGGTTTACTCCTTTTAAGTTTAGGCTTCGAATCTCACCGCTATATTTCTTTGGGGTCATGCTCCCTAATATAAAAACCAGTAATTTATTTTTTTCTTGTGTGAGAAACTTATGTGGGCACAAGAATTCAGAAATTAGTTGAGGTGTGTATAAGTTGACCCATCATCTCGATAAAAAATAAAAAAACTAGACTTAAAAACATATAAATACTTACTTTTCATACAAATGGTTGACTTTAATGTATAATTAATGAGTCCCTGTTAAAACAGCTGATTTTAATACATAATTAATTAGTTTTCATCCAAATAACCAACTAATATTTCAGTGCAATTTTTTATTGTTCCATTTCCAAAACTCATTCCATATATGCAAAGCATATCTAACAAGAACATACTATTAATTTAAAAGATGAGTAACAAGGCATATACCTGAAGTTACATGAGCTCCTTCTAATTTTTAAGGAAACATCATCAATTAGTATTCAATTTATTTTCAACTCCTTATTCGTACTTATCTAAACAAATCCTCATTCTTTTCACATTACTAATTCATAGTTCTTATACGATTTCCTTTCTTACTAACATCATCCATTCTCATACATATATTTTCTATTTTACCATTTAACCATTTCCATTATGACTCGCAAAAACTATTTCTTACCTCACCATATCTCTTAAGACTTAACATTTACATAATTTATCATATCCATAGTTTCACCCAAGGTTGTCAATTCCGTTCCATTCCGTCCGGAATGACCGAAACATTTCATACCAATTCAAAAAACGGAACAAAATGGAACAAATTTCATCTCATTTTAAATCTCGGTCCGTTCCGAATTTTTCGGCTAAATTCCGCCCGGAACGTTCCGGTTCCATTCCACATGTTCCGTTCTGCTCTTGAAAAGCCGTTGAATCAAATTGAACCTTATTCAATTTAATTAATTAAACCACCCAATTATAAAAAACTCTTTTTCATTACTATTTTCTATAACAATGATATTAATAATAATATTGAAAATTATTATTACTATTTTTATTAACAATGATATTAATTTTTTAAAATTAGATTTATCACTAATATATATGGTTTATATTCATGTTGTTTTTTTTCATGTTTATACTTTGTAGGAATTTGAGCAAAACAATGGATGCTTTAGATTCCATTAGCCTTCATAACATTGACCTAACTTTATATTTAAAATATTTGTGTTAAAACATTTTACTTTCATAATATTTTGATATTTTGTTTAAGTTGAATTACTTTAAGTTAAAGATCTATTTAATCTTGACTATTTAGAAATATTTTAAATTTTGAAATTATATTTGTTTGGCATTGTGTTTGTATTGCATAATTTATAATTAATTTATCTTGAATTTGAATTATGTTTGTTGAATATATATATACATATGAACAGTACAACCCCGAAACGACACGCCGAAACACTCCAAAACTGAAACATTCCATTCCAATTGAAAAAACGAAACACCTACCGAAACGGAATTGACAACCTTGGTTTCACTTTCACCTTCCCACATTTCTAAGCAAAACTTAATATTTTAGCATATTATCTCACATGAATCACCCCATAACTAAAACACAATCTCATCATTTTCATAACTGTCACACCCGATATCGTGGCAGCCTTTAAAAATCAACAATGAAAAAAAAACAGAATTCTAGCATCTTATTCTTTAATGGAGAATGGTCCTATTTAAGGAGTCGTCACCTAGCATTATGATCACTCGAAACCCTAATTGGTCAGTAGAGATTCAATGATATAAGACTAGTTACCAAAAAAAAATTATTATCATCCCTTAAGTGTCCTACATGAGGTAGACTACATTGTTAGTTTTGTTTTAAATTGCTAAGGGTTCGTTGTGTTTTTATCTTAAATTTCTACCATTTTTTTTTATCTTTGATAGTCTGCCTATAATATTCCTGACACTGGCGTCAACGAATATTCAGCTATTGATATTTCCAACTCTGGCGATGGTAAATATTACATAGCAAAAAAAAACATATGGTATTCCTAATTCTGGTGTTAGTGAATAAACCAATAAAATGAATCTAAAGTAAAGCACATATATTTTTTACCTTTTTTTAAAAGGAAAAAAAATGTATCGAATACCGGATTTGCATTTCACAGTAAAAATTCACATATCAAATATACAGTGAAATATCTTAAAAAATGCAAGGGACCTATAAATAAATTCAAAAGGGTCCACAATTGTTTTTTGGAATTTTCTGATATTAAAAAGAGACTCGTTTGGACAAATATTAAAATAAAAAAAAATAAAATAAAGGCGATATGACTAGCTAGGCCTGAGTCCCAACCCAGTTTTTTTTCATACTTTTTCCTTCTTCTTTTTTTGGGAGGGCTGGTCTGACCCAACCCATAAGACTAGGCTGGACTCGGTCGATTTCTACCCGCAAACGTGCGTTAATTATTCACGCACGCTTGGTACAACTACAAGGTAAATTATATTTACAAGTGCACAGTGTTGGTGAACTATCTTGCAAAGCTGGAGAAACTTACTTCGAAGTTGGACGAGAGTGTGTATTGCGATAGCTGTTGTGGTTGTGGTTTGAAAAAAGTTGTTTTATAAAAAGTACTTTTAGTTGAGGTTGGTTTGAAAAAATAGGTGTTTGGTTAAAACTGTGGTTGAAATTGAGGTTGAACAAAAAGTAGTTTAATGTGTTTGGTTAAGAATGCTTTTGAAATTGAGGTTATAAAATAATTTAAAAATATATATATATATTTATGGTTTTTAATTTAAATATTGTAGATTTAACTATTGCTATTACATCGTGAAATAAATCATACTTTATATAAATTTTTTTTTATTGTTCCATTAAACTATCTACAATTATATTACATATAAAATTCATCCGACAAGAACTATAGTTTTCATGATTTTTTGAGCGTGCAATAAAATTAGATAAAATATTATCAGGAATAAAATTGAGATTACAGTACGAATAAATTTAATTCACCTTAAACTAATTTTTTTTTAAAAAATAAAAATTATTGTTCACATTCACGTGAACAGTGCTAGTGAAATCAATTAACTGCACTGGTTTTTCGAGAGAAAAAAACTGTTAACTTTTTTTTGAAAAAAAAATGTTCACGTACATTCACTGGTTTTTCAAAAGAAAAAAACACTATTCACTTTAGTGAACAGTGCGACTGTGGAGGGATGTTGCACTGTTCACTGAACAGTGCAGCCGCAAGAAGCAGGTAGGACCTGCTTTTGTTTTCCATGCATTTCAAACGCATAATTTGGTGGGACCCATGAATAGTAACTTACGTTTTTTTTGTTACCAAACGTTGTTGCATCTGCGTTTTAAGCAAAACGCAGATGCAACAACGTAGACAAACACTCTTAATCTTTCGTCTTTCAGTTCATCCTCGGATTCTCTTGGTTTACTCTTAGTCCTCTGGTCTTCCTCTGTTCGCGTCTTCCCCCCGTTCCTTCGAGTTCTCTCTATCTTCTCCCGTTCTCTCTGTTCGTGTGTTCCTCTCTGTCTTTTTTTTTCTTTTCTCCCCTCTACTCTTGACCTTTCTCTGGCTTTTATAAAGCTAGAGAATGCCATGCGATCGCCTCCAAATAATAAGGCGACCGACCGTTGCCAATGCTGGAGTAATGGCGATCGTGGGGGCGTGGGTAGCTGGCATCCCTTTTTTTTTTCCTTCCTGGTGAGATGAAGAAGATGAACATAGCATCTTGAAACGGAACCGTTTATGTGATGGGAATGGCCATCTTCAGTTTGGTCACTGAAGTCAGGCGATTTTGTAATCAAGCCTCTGGGTAAACTGTAATTGGACCCCTTCATTTCGACATCATTCACAAAATGACCCTCGGATTTTAATTTCTTGCAATTTTAACCCGAATCAGCCCTAAACTTTGGTATGTTTTTAATTAAGCCCCTGATTTCATTAATTAAACTAATTTCAAGTTCAATTAAGTCTCCAAACTTATCAATTCTATATTGTCTTGACCCACATTTCAATTTATTCTTCATTCATTTCATTCTTTTTTTCTCTTTTTCTTTTTTTTTTATTTCATTCATTTTTTTATCATCACTTATTTTATTATTTTTTTCTATTATTTTTTTATGAAAAAAATAAAAAATAAAAAATTAGGTTATGAAAATAACAATCAAATTGAAGCATAATGTTACTCTCTAAGATAAGAATTTAATTTCCTCATTTAACCCACGAAACCAATATTAATTAACTCATTTATACCACATTAAACAATTTCAACCCAAATAGTCCTAATTGTCTTTAAAATATAAGAATTTAATTTATTCCTAATTAAAAAACATTATTTTCTATTTTTATAAGTTTTTCTTAAAAAGTAATTAAAATAATTATTTTTGATCAAATTTTAAACAATTCATTCGTATTTCAATTCATATATTTATAAGAATTTAATTTTTGTAATTGATTTTCAAATTTCATTCCAAATCTATAGTGTAAAGATTAAACTGGATTATTATAAAAATCAATAGTAGGTATTGCTTGTAGGAGCTAATAATGCCCCTTTTTTTTGGCAGCATATTCATGTGGTTTTATTTAATTGCTTTGGTTAGTTTATAAATTTATTTTGTTGGTTTCAAAATTAATTTATTTCAAACCAATTTTCTTATCTAAATTTTGAGTCTTAAATAAGAAATTCTATGATGTTGAATCTGTAATCATAATAAGAGATAAATATGAAAGAGGGGATTTTTTAAAATAATATTATCATTTCTTATAAAATTGAATTTTTATTATTTTTTTATATATCTATTTCTCTTCTATACTATAAATATCAATAGTATAGAAAAGTATAAATCCAGAACATAAAAAATATTATTATTATTATTATGGGTCTGTTGATAAACTAGCATGAAATCCAGAAATGGATAATGCTAGTAAGCCCAACACAAGCCAATACATAATGGAGTCTTATGGAATGATTTATAATTGGAGCACGCATGAAAAACTAGTATGTTCATACTGTATGAAAAACAATAAGGCATTCACATTAACAAACAGGGTTAAAGCATCTTTTTTTTACTGTCACCGACGTTTCTTGTCAACAGATCACAAATACAGAAAGAACAAAAAGGGTTTTTTTGTTAGTAGAGTTGAAAAATATGTTGTACTCCCATGTTTTTCAGGTGAAGAATTGCATGACGTGGTGTGAGAGTACGGTGACATTGTGTTTGGTTCCAATCCAGTAAGCAGAAGTTTCCTGGTTTTGGTTTGACCCATAACTGGGTAAAGCGAAGTATTTTCTGGGAGCTTCCTTATTGGAAGACCAATCTCTTTCGCCATAACCTTGACGTCATGCACATAGAAAAGAATGTGTTTAAGAACATTTTCAACAGTCATGGACGTGAAGATGAAGACAAAGGACAACGTCAAGGCTAGAATGGGTATAACGATGTTTTTTCACCGTAAAAATATGGAGTTGATTTTTGATGGGTCACGGGTTGCAGATCCCAAAGCAAGCTTCGCCTTAGAGAAGAATGCACAACTACTAGTCTACCAATATTTTAAGAGTCTGTATTTTCCCGATGGACATGCCTCGAACATATCAAGGTTAGTTAATTGGAGGAATGCAGATTATATGGAATGAAGAGCCATGATTGCCATATGTTTATGCAAACACTCATTCCATTAGTTTATCGTGATTTATTGTCAAAGAGGATATGGGATGCACTCATAAAGATTTATTATTTCTTTAGAGATATATGCTCCAGCAAGTTGTAAACACATCACATTGAAAGACTTGAAACGAATATCGTCGAGACAATATGCAAACTAGAGATGGTATTTCCTCCATTGTTTTTTGACTCGATGGAGCATCTACCCATACATTTACCATACTATAGTCTTGTTGAAATTAACTTAAAAGCTAGACTTTGCAACGTAAACGATGTCTTTGTTTTCGCCAAGCAATGCTAGCAAATTTATTACACATACACCCCTTTCTTTAGAAATGATCGTTCAAGAGTTGATTGGTTATTTAAAAACAAAACCCATGGGTCGTGTCGAGGTTGTTCAGGATGAGAACGAAGACACAAGTGTGGGAGATGATGTCTTTAAAGTTAGTGAGTTGGTTAAACCATATCGAATTGCTCCATCAATTGACTTAGAAGAAAATTTAAATTTTTACATCTTTGATAATAGTGTTATTGATGTTGACGCTGAGGAGTTGAATGTTGTTTTGAACTCCAGCTGACAAGCACAAGTCGATGAAGATGATGATAAAAATGTTATCAAGTTGAAGATTGCGATGGAGTTGATGACGATTCAATTAAAGAAGAAGAAAGACTAACTATCAGAACACGAAAGTGTAATGCAATTTTTTATAATGTAATATTTATGGATGAAATTATGAACAAAGAAATATTTATTTTATAATTGTTATATGAATTGGTGTTATTGTGTTTTACGTGCGGCTTTTAATTTAAATATTTTGAGGGAGGATAGACAAGGAATACAAACACAAATTGTCATTTACTGTGAAAATCATCGATGGAAACACCGACGGTTTGTGTCTGCTGGTGTATTCCAGAGGGGAAGGGAACTGTTCCCACATCATTGATGGAAACACCGACGATTTGTGTCCGTTGGTGTATTCCAGGGGCAAAGGGAGTTGTTTACATCACATGTCGGTGATGTCAATTAAAGTCATTTGAGTCAGTTGCAGTTTACTAATGGAATTACCAAAGAACTGCATAATCCAAAGTGCGGGTAATTAATGCATATCAGA
>Ga0325401_1003281_pt1 | contig 14761 bp, 6 predicted proteins | sample PopdelMetagenome_FD_205666 | JGI IMG/M metagenome (GOLD analysis project Ga0325401, IMG submission 205666) | Populus deltoides microbial communities from Bellville, Georgia, United States - Xylem-PdKOR-R2 | ecosystem: Host-associated > Plants > Phyllosphere > Stem > Wood/Secondary xylem | place...
TTTAAATTAATATTTTTTTGGTGTTTTCAAATTATTTTAATATACTAAATGTTAAAAATAATTTTTTAAAAATAAAAAAATTATTATTTTAATACATTTCCAAACAAAAAATATTTTAAAAAATAATCACTACTATACTCTTAAATACCTCCGAACCTACCTCTCTCACTCTAATTCAATCTCTTTCTAACTTCTATTTATTATATCTCCCTCTATATATTACCATTTAATTCATTCTTCTCTCTACTTTCATTTAAACATACCACGTTTCATTTCATTCATTATCACATTCTATTTTTCATTAATTAAGTTTCTCATAAAAAAATGTATTAGCTAAAAAATTAATTTAAAATTTTTACTTTATTATTTAAATTAAAGATGATAATGGTGCTAATGTGCATAAAGAAAAAGAAGAAAAGGTGGTGTTAACGATTAATATCAGTAGCAATTATTTGAAAATGATGATAATAATGATTATTAATAATATTCTTAGTTAAATTAATTATTAAAAAAAATCATGATGTTGATTATTCCTATTATTAAATATTAAATTTTTTTATTCCATGAATATTAATCATTTCAAGCTAATCCAAATTTTATTATTTTAGTGTTTTTTTTTGTTATTCTTTCTGAGAGTTTAGTATTTTATATATTGTTAGCATACATATGGTTAATGGTGACATTTCAACTCAATATTGTTTTTTTTTTTTGTTTGAAAATCAACACAGAATATCGAGCACATCACTAAAATTAATTAAAAATTAAACACATGACAAACGCAATTTCTTTTTGGTGATGATATATATTTCATAACCATAGCTAAAAGACAAACTCCAGTCTTAAATTTTTTGCAGAATCTCTAGCTTCTTTCCCGTTGATTGAAAGACTCCCTCTCTTCATGCTTCCATCTCTTCATCAATGGAGATCACACCTCAAATCCTACAAAATGCATTCTTTCTCTACATGATATTGGAGTGCTGTGGCATACCTGCAGGACTGATCTTGTTAATTTCTGTTCTCTCTATATTTGATGCCTGGATTTATATGATCTCACCTCACATGCTTCATTCTTGGACTGCCCATTATCATTTTCGTTGCCTTGCTGCTTTTGTTCATTATCATTGGCACAGACATCCCTTTCATGGTAGATGCCATTAAAGAACTGCAGAAGTTCTTTCTTTGTTTTCTCTTTTATCTTCAGTGCCGACAGAATTTTCCATGATCACGAGTCTTGGAATTCCAAGATTAATTGCTGAGAAATTCTCAGATGATGTTCATGTGATTCAGGTACGTCCGCATCTTAAATTATTTTCATTATTTATTAAGTGAATTTTTAATTATGAAATAATATTTTCATTATACTTGGATCAAATTTGGTATGTACAAGTCATGATGATCAAAAGGTCGTTTTGAAACAGAATAATAAATAAATAAATAAAGATTTTTTTCATTTTTTTTTCTAGTCGGTGCAATTTAATTAATCTTTCAAAACTAATTTTATATAACCTGACCCAGCACAAGCACAACGGATCAACTAGGTTATATATCATCAATCTATTAGGAATTCATCTTATTATGTTTTATATCAAACTGAGTAAGAGTTGGACTCGTTAAATCTGGTCAACTCAATACATTAACTTGCAATCTAATCAAAACCCAAGCAAGAGGACGCGTTATTAAATATTTTCTTTTATATATATATATATATATATATATATATATTACAATAACATCCCACATTTTGCCAAGCTTCTAAAAAAATCAATAGCACTGCCATACACGACAGGTAGTGCATCAAAACACAATGTGGTCGAACCCATACAAAGCTGCAAATAGCCAGAAAATAATCTCCACGTGTCAAACAGACAAAACTCACAACACGTGGGAACCTTAACCAGACAAACTAAGATAAACAGAAGTAACAACCCCAAGCGCGTAAACGCCAATCGCCGCCCCCACCACCTCCTTACCACCCTTCACTACCGCGCCAACACCCACAATCCCAGCAACCCCAAGTGGCAGCCGACCCAAAATAGCCTTACCAGCATTCCCCACAGCAGCCTCTGTGAACAAAACCAAAGCCCACTCTCTAAATTTGGCATGCCCAAGAATAAGCTCCCCTTTCTCCTCCTGGGCTGCTCCTGGCTTCTTGTTTGTGACAATCCTGAGTGCCCAGTCAATCTGGGCCCGGGTTGGTGGAGATGGTACCCACTTGAGGATTAGTGGGGCGGCGGTCGTGGTGAGGGTGGTGTGGAGGTAAGTGGTGGCGGTAGGGAGCTGGTAAGGGAGGATACCTTGGAAAGCATGTTGAGTTAGGGATAGACAGTGAGTGAAGGTTGAGTCACAAGCTAAGTTGAACTCTTGTGAGTTGGATAGTGTTGTTTTGACTCGTTTTGAGGCTGATATTCCCATCTTTGATTAATCTTTTCTTCTTCTTCTTCAGCTTTCACAAAAAAAAATATCCAATCTTACTGTGGATTCTCTGTTTTGTTTGGGCGTTCGGGTTTACCAATAGGTTTCTTTTTCCAACGACATGTCGTGGAAGCATTACACGATAATGTCAAAGATACAATCTGGTCCTTCAATGTTTGCATCAATTTCATTTTCAAAAGATTTATATCAAATTAAATTTGATTTATATTAATTAAAAAATCTTAAAATTTTGCAAGATTATGCTATTTCTCAATTGTAATTATACAATGAGCGAGGATTATTCTTTATAATTTTAATCACTTGATATTATATAATATATTGTGAAATATCTATAGACTTATGATGTGAAGTTATAATATAAGATGTTATATCGTGTTGATAAATATGTTCAAATCAATATATTACTTATATATAAATATTGATATGAACTATTGCTAATCAAAACTTTCAAATATCAAAATGAAGCGATTAAATATTTGTACACACAATGGAGACGATGGAAACAAATTTATGTACAGGGACTAACATGAAATTGAATTAAAAGTATGGTATCGATTTGTATTTAACCAAGGCTTTATGACTTCTCCTCCCCGCCTCTTCCACATCTTCTCCACACTGCAGCAGCACTACCATGAAATCCGCATTAATGGGTTCTCTCAAATTCCAAATCCCACAACTAGGCTTCCACAAAACCCTACAAAAACCCCACCTTCCTCGTTCCTCAGTCATCACCTGCAGTCTAAGAGGGAAGCCAAGACCACCTTTGTGGAGGGCAAAGAGGTTATCTACTGAAGCCATTCAAGCAATCCAGTCTCTCAAGTTAGCTAGATCGTCCACACCAAGATTGGAAGAAGTCTTTAACAGTAAGCTCTCAAGATTGCTCAAGACTGACTTATTGGATACCCTTGCTGTCTTGCAAAACCAAAATGAGCTGGACTTGGCCCTCAAGGTAAATAAAAGAAAAGAAAAATGCTATTACTTCTGTTATTATTTTGTTACTGTACCTAGATAATGCTAAATATAATTGCTTTTGTCACGATTATCCAATCTGAACTATTCGTGCAATAAATTTATGGGACACATTAGGAACTTTTAGACCGAATACAGTTTCATTGGTTGTGCAGTAGATTCTAGTAATTTTTCTGGTTAGTATAGTTAATGAATTACAATTTGCAATTGGTTACTGTCTTGAGATAAAAGAGACGAATAAAAGGAGATGTCCCTTTGTTTGTCACGTTTTGAAATAACATAAATTCACTTTAATGTCACAGAGGCATCTGTTTTATGTCTCCATTAGGGCTCCAACCAAACATGTTTCAAACCTTTCTATATCTGTACAGGGACACTAACAAAATATGATTGGTTTTGTGTAATAGATAATATTCTCGTTGAATAAATGGAAGTGACAGATGCATGCGCGTCACTTTTTTCATGAATTGTCTAGTCTAGGTAGGTAGATGAAGAAATGTTGGCTTGTAAATGTATGGGTGGGTACAGTTGAGATTGGATAGTTGTGACAGATGCATGTGTGTTTAGCACTTTCGTTGTTTGCAATGGACTGTATTTTTTTATGGATATCTGAAATGAAATCAGGGTTTTAGGTGTTTGTGTTTGTGACGAAGGAGGTGTGGTACAAGCCAGATATATTATTGTATCATGCAATGATTCAGATGTTGGGGAGGAACAAAATGGTTGAAATGGCTGAGGAATTTTTTGGCAAATTGGAAAAAGATGAAGGGTTGAAACCGGATACAAGAGCATTCACTGAGATGATTGGTGCTTATCTGCAAGTGGGTATGATTGATAAGGCGATGGAAACATATGAAAGAATGAAGGCATCAGGATGTGACCCGGATAAGTTAACTTTTAGAATTTTGATTAGGAACCTTGAGGATGCTGGAAAAGAAGAGCTTGTAGATCGTATAAAGAAAGAATGTGGTGATTATATGGATTATCCTAAGAAATTCCTTGAAGAAGTTGAGAGAAAGAAAAATGTAAGTACCTAGCCTTTTCCTATATCCAGTTAGTTTTGTTATTCATTTGTTCTGTCTTGTTATTCATGTGGAAATCAGTAAATTGCATCAGATTATGTTGCTTGGAACCAACTATTGGTACTTAAAACTAGAATACAGACCCTTTTAAGTTTGAATAATTTTTAGACTAGTCATGGATTATGGTCCAAAAGAGCATGGAATGTTTTGTGGCCTTGTTTCAATCTTGTGTTATGTTTAGGATTTGTTGTTTTTTATACTGAATAGTGGATCAGCTTCAAAATCACTTTCATATTGATCAGGAATTTCATTTTGAGAAAAAATAAAATTAACTTCACCATCTTCCCCGTTGTCTCTGGTCAGTTTATGATGCTTTTGTGTTCTTCGAAAATTTCACATCTTGTATGAAGGATAAGGACATAGTAGAGGCTTTCTTGCAGATAACAAATGTTTTGTTTAAGGATGACATTTCCCAGCTATTTTGATATAGAAACACTTCTTAATGGAATAAGGCAGTTCTTATCAATCTAATAATAGTATCTAAGTAGGAAAAGACAAGGAATAAAATGGGGCATGCCTCCACTATGCTATAACCTAGTCTGAATCCTCATTCATGGTGGCTTTTGCAGTAGTTGTGCAAAGTAGCAGATAAGAGCCTGAATCCTGATTGTTGCTGGCTTTTGCACTTCATTTTTATTTCACTTTTTTCCAACTGCAACTTTATGTTGACTGTGAACTGCATAACTCAAGTACGTGAAAAGGAGTACACTGGTATTGCCGGGGTAATGTTTATACATAATTGTAAGAACTTGTGTTCGTTCTTGACTTGTATATTTCACATTTTCTTTCCACAGGTAAAGAGGCTGGTGGTCGATTTTTTTTGAAGATTTCTAGTGCTTAGAATGGAAAGGTCGTTGTGGCTGATTTGCAGTACTGTGTACTAAAATGTCAGAAGGCTAGGAACTTTGCTGCCAGTTCCTTTGAGGCAGATTTGATTTGTACATTGTTAAAGCTGCAGAGCAGACGAGCTCATGCAAGTTGTTAAAAGAACAAAGCATTAGAATAGTTGAGGAATATGGGCTGGGAAAACGTTAGCTATTGAAGGAACCCTATTGGATAATGGAGAAACTAGATATTGGCAAAAGTTGAAGTACACTTGCACTTTCCAGGCTTTTCAGCACCTCATGACCACATCTTTATTGAGATATCTGATACCTGTATTTCTATAAAGAGTCGTGACTGAGTTCCATCAACCTCATTCGGATTTCTGAAAAGTCTTATACTAAGAAAGAATGGAAAAAAATGTAGAACTTCGAGGACCAGGAAGAAATTAAGGGAAGTGATACAAAATGTTTTTCTGTCAACTCCCAATGGTGAACTTCAAAGATACAAAGAAGTACTTTCTTTTAGTTAGAATGGTAAATGTACAAGGAAATGCTTGAAATACAAAAAAAAGTAAAAATATTACAAGCCACAACACAAATGACAACATTGGTTGATCTCCTCAGCTAGAATGGAGACAACACATACATTTGTAGATTATAGACCACTACAGGGGACCCTCAAAAAATGGAAAACAAAATTTATTGGACAAGGAAACCGAAACGGGGCTGTCAACAAATGAAGAATCCCTCTTTTCTCTCTGTGGCGTCGTTGAACATACTGTGCCACATGAATGCTCTCTAGCTTGCTAAGTGGCTGGGGGAGTTGTTGAACATACTGTGCCACATGAATGCTCTAGAGAGCACCATCTCAAGCTCTTGGTGCGTCCAATTCTGAGTTGGTAGGTGTTGAAGAAACATCACCAACTCTTGGAAATCAAGCTTCTGAAGCTCTTCTGACCACTGGTAAAAAGGTAACCAAACACTGTTAAGCCTGTGATGCAAAAATATTTCAATGAAAGCCACCATTATATATTCTCGATAAAATGTGCAAAGATTCATCTGACTCATCAAGAATGAGAAGGACAAGCCAATGATATAGAAAAGTTAGAAATTGCAAACTATTGATTTGGAATTAGCATTGGATGGCATTTTACATCATTTATGAAGTCAGTGATTTTGCAAAATGCATGAGTGGTAATTCAGTACCATACATGTTACATGCTCTGAATGAAATTCAGAAACCAACCATAACCTAAGTTAAGAAAATTGAAAGCAGCAAGTGAAACCAAATTCCTTGTGAATATTACAGCATGCCTGTTATACTTTTCTCATCAACTAAACAACTAGCATCATATAGAAAAGCCATCTATCATTTTCACAAGCACCAGGAAAAGAATGATCATTATAGAAGTAATGCTTTGAAACATGAAACCAAGCAGAAGTATTCTCACCGTCAAAAGAAAACTGGCAAATATATATACGAGGAAATCTGGCAATGCATCTCCTTCAGCAAGATATGTGTCCCATAGGCGAGTCACGAGATTAAAAGGAATCTAATGAACAAAGCAAGACATAAGCTTCAGAATTAAATAACATAAGCATGAGGCCTAGCCACTGCAGCAGCTTCAAACTTAAAAGTTTGGGCCACTACGAACTAGTTAGCTGAATATTAAAAAAATAAATAAATGGTGGTTATATAACAATTGCAAGTACTGACAGTCTTAAGTGAGGAATCATACCTCACGTATTAAAAGACAGTTAAACCAGCGGAAAGCAAATTGAAGAAATTCAAGCCCTTGCTCTTCCATGTGTCTCGAAACAGGTTCTGCCACCATTTAAAAAACAAACAGATTCCTCAATAGAGCATGCAAAGTTGACTGTATTAAGCATAAAATAAATTAGAAATAACTGGGGCTATACATGAGGTTATCGTGACAGGTCATGCATAGTTGACCCTACAGATAAATTTATAGAAAAGCCGGGTTAGGCATGCACAAGTTGAAGTCTCAAGGTTACATTTGAAAAAAAATAAAATTGTATGCACTGAATGCAGAAGAGATATTGATACATCAGCTTGGTGAATGGTGTTGAATTTTTTGAGGAACAGAGTAGGACAAACAGTTTAAAAGATAGGGAACTATAGTAGGTATAGACATGAAAGCTACTATAGCAGTAAAAATGATTCCTTTCTAGCAGACAACCACGAATTTAGCATCATATGCACTCGGGTCTTCAACCAAGAAAAACATAGGCTCACTGGTAGGACAACATAGAAAAAATGATTACCATCAATCCTATTAACCAATTCCTTGAGCTTAAACACAAGTCTTTGTATTCCTGGTTGAGCAAATGTGTAATGGTCTTGCATGCCATCAAGTAACTTAGATAGGCACCAATAACAATCAGCCTCTACATTGGAGATTTTATCTGGAGATAGATCAGAAATTGACCACTTATGTATGTCCCCTTCCAAGTGTTCGGACAGGAAAACAACCAGAAAGGGTGTGGCAAGGTCATTTATTCCCTGAACATATCCACTTGCGGGATGCCGAATGGCCCTGGAAAGAAATCAAGAACCATAACACCTGAAGGAAAATCAGATTACACCAAATAATAAGGAGATAACTGACCGAGCACATTTACAACTACAACCTCAGATTCAGATGTGGGACTCTCAAGAGAGTATTTCAGTTTAAATTATAATGTACTGAGCAAAAGTAGAGTCATGTATTTAGCACTTATCAGGGCTTATTTTCAGAAATTAAGAATTCATGCAAGAATCCTTTTCAGTGTCAGATGTCAGGAGTTATATGACAGGAGATGTTTGTTATAAGGCTATGAATTCTTCTATATTATGGCTGATATTTACAGAACTTTATCATGTTAACTTCGATGTCCTTCAGAGATTCTGCCCCAGTGTCTCTCACACATTCCCAGCATCCAGATGCACACAGGTCAAGACATATAATTGTCATTTAATTGATGACTTCCCAGGATGAAAAACCCATATTGATTATATGATCAGACATTTAGTTTGCCATGTGATCTATGTAGCAAGATTTGTCCCAAAAAAATCACCAAGAAAATAATAAACTAAAGGGAATGTGTCAAAGAACAATCAAAGATTTTCCTTTAATTCTCAATTCAATCATCTAACTCTTCAATTGCATGTCAACAGAAATCCATTGGTGCCAAAGAAAGATGATAGAAATAGTATCTAACCATGTATAAAGAATGCGCTCCAAGGATTTCTGAACTTGTTCTTGCTGAAAGAAAATGACATCAGGTACTGTTCTTGGACAATCAACAGAAATCTAACAATGGAAGCAAGGGAAATTGTCAAGAATTGGGCATGCAGGGTTGACAAACGATCAAGGCAGACATAATTATGCAGTGGAAATACCTGCCGAAGCATGTTGATCTCATCATCTGAACGTTCAGTATCTGGAATGTCATAAAATTGAGCAACACAGTCAAGGTACTCAAGGCGCTTTCTTCTTAGAACTCCCTCCCTTCTATCTGAATTAGGCGATGCATATCCCTGTGGTCAGAGCACATTCAAATTTCAAACACGCAATAAATTTTGTTTCATTAAAAACAATCGTGATCAGGAGATCAAAAGGCCATGCTAAGTAAGCCTTCGATAACCAAATGAATCATTTTCACACAGGAAGCAACAGACTCTATGGAGAAGGATCACTAGATTCTAGCAGCACAAACAGGTAACAATGCTATTTTTCTAGTACTCTAGTCAAAACCATATTAATCCTACTTTAAATTGGCCACAGGCTTACCAATAGAAGCCTCCATATGTTAGGGCGCATATATGGTGGTACTCCACTCCAAGCTAACTCACGCAACTTCTCTGCACAATGCATATGAAAAGAATGAGGGAAATATTATAGCTTATGAAACTTCACACGTACAAGAAAATGTGATGCTGATGGGTGCAGGTGCAAACATCTAAACAAGCCTCATAAATCCCAGTTCTCTAAGAACGTAAAATCTAATCTATTTGCTGGTGAAACTGGCTACAGAAATCCCTACTTCCATACATCCAGGTCCGCATCATCTTATCAATCTACGGTCATCAAATCTTTCTTCACCAGCTAAACCTCCTCTATGGCCTTCCTCTAGTGCATGCAGCAATCTGGATTAGCACATTTCTCCTCAAGGTTGTTGAAAATGACTGAAGCATTTTGGAGAGCTCTTTGCCAAAAGTGGTGCTACAACCACCTACTCTTCAATGAAGGCATTTCTTATTGTATCTCGCCTTGGGGATCACTCAAGTAAGCAAGTACTTTAAATCATATTTTTCTGTTATATGTTGCTTGATTATCCAGAATTATATCCTAAAAGCATGGTAATACTATCCATGTAGAAAGTTGTTCCATTGAATTGATCAGTAAGTTAGTCCATTTAAATTGATATCACAAGTTTTAGATATAGAAACATTTAACATATGCTATGGACTTGAATTATAAAGGTCTGAATATAAAGCCTAAGGTCAATCAACGTGATTAATCCACAGTAATATACAAGCATATACCAGCATACCTAATGTAACTGTGGATCCTGATAGCTCCTTTGTGAATTTCATGACTCTAGCAGAATCTGTAGCTCTAGCACCCATGACAGACTTCTGAACTTCTTTGGATGTTATCTCAACATTTGAGTTTGTAGGTTTTAGCTTGTTTGTGATCATGTTATTGTTTAGCTGCTTGCTGGTACCCTGGGCTTCTGCCTACATTACAATTAAGATTTCTTTGTTCAAGTACTCAATTACTGAACTCTAGCAGATAAAAATACTACACCATATACAAAAATTGATGCCACGAATCTATTATCCGTATCACCTCCTTTGACATGTCCATTTGATCACTTGTGCCAGCATCATTTTCTGAGAAGCTCCTTCCAAAAGTTGATGATCGTAAGCTGGGATCCTCTGGTGGATCTGCTCTCCTGGTCAGTAAAACTTTACCAGGAATACTACGACCTTTAAGTAACCTTCATTGCAGGAAAAAAAAAATATAAGTGCCATTATTCAAGTCTAGCACAGCTCATGGTAAAAGGAGTTGAAAAGAAAAACACCTCCAGCCATATGAATGTCAAACTATGTCCCTTAACCATGTACAAGGCAATACTTTTCACCCCGCAAACAGATGCATGCCATCACATGAGCATGCATCAAGCAATCATTGTAGTTGTGTCCCATGACCTATCTCCACCGTTACAGAATTCCTCTAAACTCTTGCTCTCTCTCCCACCATATAAATAATATCAATTTTATCAACTCTACCTTGCAATTTTCAAGATCAAATGCAATTCGCATGAGTTTGAAATCATTTTCCAGATGACTACAGAATTTCATTTCCTCGGAACTTATAATCTTATTTACTAGAGGAAGATAACGAGATCCAGAGCTCTTTTAAACAAATGGATTATCAAATCTAAGTATAAATTACAACAATCTAAGGGGAATAAATGGAAAATGCCAATAATTAGGAATTGAAATCACATCAAAATCCATAAAAATTAAAAATTTTACCAAGAAAACCTACGACTTTAAATCCCACCGATCCAAATTCATGATTTCTGACAATAATTCAAGAGATCTGAAGCATTTTCTCAAATGGGTTTTCAAATTTAAACTAAAAAAAATCATTAAACACTGCAAAGATGAGAACTTTAACATAATAAGAAACAAGAATCCCTCAAGAAATAGAATTTCAAGACATACCCTTGAACATTTTTGAGGGTTTGATTGATTCTAGAATCCAAACTTGAATTATTGTCGCTGTTCTTCATGGTTTATCTTCGTGATGCCGTTATTTGTTGTTGCAGGTCTGCTACTGTGTAAAGTTGTAATAAAGGAGCATGCTTTTTGATTTGCTTCGCTTCTCTCTGTTTTCAAGTTTAGTCCTTTTTCCCTGTTCTTTAGATTAAAGATGGCTAATGATGCCCTTTTCACTTACCAGCGCAGAAATTTATATTCCAGCACAAAAATCAATTAGGGATTATATATATAATAATGTAATGACAGCTTAATCCAACTTCACAAAGTTTATTGCAATTGGTTGTTTGAGAAATTAAAAAGGGTATTTGACCACCAAATTAGGTATTTTTAAAAATGAAAATAAAAATATAAAAATAAATTTATATTTGATAAAATTTTAAAGTAAATCTTTTTCATGAAATATATTTATTTATCTCCATTATCTTAATTTCTTTTGTGTAACTTTAATAATTTTAAATTTACTTGGCATTCTCATCTAAAAGTTTTATTCTAACTATTAATTTACTCTCCAATCAAATTTTAAGAATATAATCCACATGAAAATAGTATATTTATCAAGAGAAATAAACAACCATTTTATTGATTAAATTTTTTTTTTTACTGTAAATGGATTGTTGGGTCAACTTTTGCAAATTAAGATTATGTATTATTCTTTTTTTAAAAAAAAATTATATCTGAAGCCTGCCATTCATTTATATATTTATAAAAATTATTATTCTTACAATCTCTTCAAAATTAAATTTTAAATAATAAAGACATGATAAAATGGAAAGCAATTTTAGTCACCACCAACCAAATATTTCAAAAACATGACCAGACTTTCCACATTCTATTAAGGAAAATTATTCAATCACTTGGAAACTTGGATATGGTTTTATTAAAAATATAAGAAAATTGTTCAATTTATATTAATGGCTGGGTTAAAACCACATAGATTACACTTGTGCATCTAGCTTAATGCATTAGGATGAGTAGCCTTCTAGAAATCACAAGCAAATGTACAATTGCTAGTGAATCTCGAATTGAGAGGCTCTTTCCATGATTTAGCTTTTGAGTGTAGTTTATCAACTGAGATGGCGTTTAGAAATGTATCCGCGCGACATGAAAAAAAATGGCTCCGGAAGGTCCTGAAGACTAAAGACCCTGTATTTTTTCTATCGGTTGGAGGCGCTACCAAACTACCCTGGTCTATGCCATCGAGGATCGCAATGGAAGGCATCGCATGCTTAAGTACACACCAGAGCACATGCATTGTCTAGCCCATTCTGGGCCCCTCTTGCCCCTCCCAACACTGGAGTGGTTGCTGTCCAGAACTTAGCGAACAATCAGGTTATTTTTTCTTGATTTTGTTCACAAGTTTTCAGATCAAGAAAGAAATCTGATATTTGTTAACTGAACAGCTTTTGGTTTGCTACAATAAGGGTGTGCTTTGCTGTTGATAAATCTTAAGAAACTACTGTCTTTGAAGTTTCAAAGAATATCAATTGTTGGATCTCTTCACCAATGAGAGAATGAGAGCACCTGATTGTCTCGCCGCATATTCAATTGGATGCAGGCAGAATAATGCGTGGTTAGAATAATATATTTGATTGGCAGTTCTGTGCTGAAATGGAACCTCTATGATACGATTTCTGCCTTAACATTCTAGTTAAAAAGCAACTTCAACGTTGTTGTCTTCTACAGAGATGGAAATGAATATATCACCTGTGATGCTATGAATGAATTGATTTGTTTTAAAATGAAATTAAGTAGTGTGGTGGAATCTTGAATCTGAAATGTGAAACAAGGGTTAAAACCATGCACCTAGCAGTAAAAAGTGCAGCTCATGAATCTCTGAGCTGCTCAAATGCAATTGGAAAATGTCTCTATTTTACTTGATCTGTAGCCCAGTAGGTTGAAATAAAAGTGGCATTCAAGATTGTAAATACAGTTTTTAAATCTTGGAATTCATAATGTTTTCGAACAATGTTTATGGCAATGTTGCCAAAGGTGAAAGTCGTTAAAGGACAGTAAATTATAAATCTAAAATATACTGTTCATGCTCTTGTAGAACAACTTCGATTGATCACGAACGAAAAGGTATGCATTTAAATAATAACTTCTGATCTTCATATTGACTTGACTAATTGATGTTCTAGTCTTTGAAAATGAATACCGTGAAGTTCAATTGAAAGATTCTTGCTCAAGTGGTCAAAGTTACTGTTGCAATTGGTCAGTGTTGAAAAAAAAACATTCTCCTGGACTGACTGGCCTGGCTTTAGAGTGGAGAATATTACCTTTTCTTGTCTGACCAGCTTAAATTTCTTGCATGTGATGTTGCTTTAGAGTCGAAACTCAGCAGCAACGTGCATGAAGAACATCTTACAAATAGCTGCATTTATCAAAATTACTTGGAAATAAGAAAGGGCAAGGTTATGAAGAAATACATTTTCACGTTCAAATTAGTAAAAGCCTCGTCTGCAATACATGGTTATGTTTCCCACAGAACTGGATGGAAGAAATGGATTTATGTTCCCGAACTGTAACTAGTTTGCATCGATGATTAAATGAGTCCATGGCTGCATGTTTATATGAAGTTGTTCTATTTGCTGAGTAATTCTTAACATGGAAGTGCTAAACTGTCTACAAAATGTGGCATCGAAGATGAGGAAGCGAAAGCTTAAGAAAGAACAGGAAAGAAAAAAACTTGAAGCAGAGAAAGCCAAGGATGAGGAACTGTCAAGAAAGCGCAAGAGGGAAGAAAGACGGGAAAGGTATCGGGTGAGCCGAGATTCTTGAGCAAAGTCTGTTCCAATTCCCACGGTCTCTTTTTTGTACTGAGAATCGATGCGCAACCAAGAACTCAGATGTAAGCAACTGAGCTCACTGCATCATGGACCGAGATCTCGGAGTAAGCAACTGAGTTCAATGCATCATGGACGAAACGATATACATGTTATCACCATACCTTCTCTCGTGATTGTTCAAGCACCATCAACCTGGATTATTTTTTTTTCTGATCTATCGACTACTTCAGCATTGGTTGCAAAAACACCAGAAGCTTTATCTTGGCAAAAGCTGCAACAAGAAGTCTCTCTTATAGGCTTTTTACACTGTTGTATTGATAGTATTTGATATTTCTGTGGGATTTGAACAGGTGAGGTAGGTTGAAATTTCTTTTTTTGTAAGTAGATACTATCTGCTTAGAAAATTAATTAAATTTTTGTTGTAAGCTAAAAAAAAAACATTTTTTTTTCTGTTTTTGTTTATTTTTCTTTTTTTTTTGTGTGTTTGGTATTGCGGTAGCTTTTATGGTTGTGGTTTGAAAAAAGTTGTTTTATAAAAAGTACTTTTAGTTGAAGTTGGTTTGAAAAAATAGATGTTTGGTTAAAACTGTGGTTGAAATTGAGGTTGAAGAAAAAGTAGTTTAATGTGTTTGGTTAAAAAAATACTTTTGAAATTGAGGTTATAAAATAATTAAAATATACATATTAAAATTGATGATTTTTAATTTAAATATTGTAGATTTAACTATTACTATTACTTCATGAAATAAATAATACTTTATATAAAATATTTTTTATTATGCCTTTAAACCATCTACAATTCCATTACGTACAAAATTCATTCGACAAGAACTACAGTTTCTATAATTTTTTGAGCGTGCAATAAAATTA
>Ga0325401_1003282_pt1 | contig 14761 bp, 9 predicted proteins | sample PopdelMetagenome_FD_205666 | JGI IMG/M metagenome (GOLD analysis project Ga0325401, IMG submission 205666) | Populus deltoides microbial communities from Bellville, Georgia, United States - Xylem-PdKOR-R2 | ecosystem: Host-associated > Plants > Phyllosphere > Stem > Wood/Secondary xylem | place...
TGAAGTCAGGATAGAAATTGGTGTACATGATTTGCTATTTATTTTTTATGACTTGTGGAATTTTTATTTAGCAATGATTCATTTTCTATAATGAAAGAATTGATAGTATAAATCGGGATTATTTTGGCAAGAGTTTCTATGTTAACAACTTATGTTTCCTTTTGTTTTGTGGATTTCTTCATTGACAAGGTTTTTTTTTTTTTATCATTCAAGGATATTATAGAGGGTTTTGGCTTATTTTTTATAATTCATAATTTACGCTAACATGCATATAGAATATTCGATCTAATATTTGGATCAGACTATTTTACTACAAATTTCTGGAGTTCTTGTTTTATATCTAGTTAAAATTCCAGGTTAATTGGACACATGAAAATCCTTGTGATAAGGTCTAGAAACTATTATACAATATTTGTATTAGTTTCCTACTTGATTTAAGATTATTATTTTTTATACAGAACTCTTTTGTTGTGTTTTCCAATATAGTTTAAGATATTTTTTTACTTAGTATAAATATGGTTATTTAGCTTGTATTTAGTTTTTTTTAAAAATATTAATAAGAGATGGATTGATTACTCAGAAATAAAACTTATGTGTGAGAGTTTGCTCTTATTCTTGGTTCCTTATAGAACTACTCTAACTTATTGAATAACTAACCAAGTTTCATGGCGTCTTCTATACTTCTCATTCACATCTCGATTATAGGCGTTGGGTGAGGGTTGGTTGTCTTATAGTCTTTGTGTCTCGGTACAAGTTATTATTGTCTTAAGCTCAGTTACAAGCTTGAATTTAGCTTTTTTGGATATGGTTAATTTGATTGTAGATTTTTGGATCTTTATATTCATAGGTTCGCATAAGAGAAAGTCATAAAAAAATGGTGGAAGAGCATGATTTTAACAACCAAAATGACAAAACTTGGTGTCAAATGATTCCATTTAATGAGAGGAATTTGACAAGAGTGTTTTTTGTCTTTATTTTACTAAAAAGGTAGATCGAAGCTTGAGAAGTTTTTTGGTTTCAAATTATCTTTGCAATTGTTTTTTTTTATTATTTTAAGGTTATAAATAAATTTGTTAAGGTTTATAGTGTATTGTTTTCATGTAAAAATTTGGTTAAAATGGTTTTTTTAGTCTAAAAGTAAGACACTCGATTTTCTAACAATTTTCCAGCCACATAAGATGGCTAGAACTAGGTAATAAACAACATATTGTTTGTTTTATTTTTTAAAAATAAAATGTATTGCCCAAGCACGTGGGCCTAGGTTTACAAGCTTGGGTTCATAGGCCTAAGTATGTCTGGGCCTAGGTAGTTGGCCGACCCAACACAACCTAGCCTTTCTCTTTGTTTTTTTTTATATAAATTTTTAATTAATACACTCTTTTTTTTTATGTTTTTTAGTTTACATTAATTTTTTTATTTCAATTTAAATAATACTCTCTCTCTCTTTTTAAACTGTTTTGTTAATTTTTTGTTAATAATTTTTTTTTAATTTTTAAAGAGATTATTATAATTTGTATTTTTATATTTGATATAAATAAACTGTATTTGTATGATGTATTTTTTTAAAATTATTAGTTCTTGGTGAGAAAAGATAACCTCTAAAATAATAATAAAAAAGCATAAATTTAAAAAACTAAATGTTAAATGTTTACTCATATTTCTTTTGCATTTTGAATAAATATTAGTTTAATAATTTATTATTCAATTAATATTTATAACTCTTTTATAATTGATCGATTTAACTATTTTTTAAATTTATTTTATTAAATATAAATATATCTTCACATTTATCAATTAAAAAAATGACATAGTAAAATATATTAATAATATTAGTATATTCTTTTATTATATTAAAAATTAGCTTAAAAATATATCCACATTGTAACGTGGTTTTTAAAATTAATGTGTATTAATGCAAAGTATGTGTTGTAATTTTCAAACAAAATATTTGTTTAGATGGGATGAATTTGAATGGGAATTTTTTATTTTTATTTTTTCATTTTTTTTACTATAAATAATTTTTTTATTTTCTATTAACAAGGATATGTGTTAATATATACGAGATGATATGTCTACGCGCTGCCACGAGCTATGAAACAAATGTGCTTGATAGTTTTATAATTGCGAACCAGTGCTAGATAAGTAATAGAAACTAAATGTGTGATGAAGCCAATATTCCATAACAGAAAAAAAGTTGTGTTGGTGATAAAAAATTAAGAGACTGAATAGAATGATTTGTAACAATCCACAGTGTTTTGTGAGGAAAGATACAGTACTTTCCCCATATGATTTACCTTATCTGTTAATAAAAAAAATTACAAAGCTAAATTCTCTATTAGCTCAATATAAAAAAAAATCGACAAAGATAATTTAAAAAAAAAACCCATGAGAGGAGGAAACACTGTAGCAATCCACAGTGTTTTGTGAGGAAAGCTACAGTGCTTCCCCACATGATTTAACTTTACTTGTAATTGTAATTCTTAACTAGATCAATATTAAAAAAAAATCGACAAAAATAATTTTGAAAAAATCATAAGAAAAAAAACTATAGGGGAAGACACTATAGCAATCCACAATGTTTTGTGAGGAAAGCTATAGTGCTTTCTCCACTTGATTTAGCTTTATTGTAATTGCAATTCTCAACCAACTCAATATTAAAAAAATAAAATTGACAAAGATAATTTTAGAAAAAATATTAATAAAAGAAACCATGTGGGGAAGCAAAAAATCTTAAAATATATAAAATTGACACTATAGCAATCCACAATATTTTAAAGAAAAAAAATTACAAAGCTAAATTCTCAATCAACTCAATATTAAAAAAATAAAATTGACAAATATAATTTTTTAAAAAAAGAAAAAAACCATATGGAGAAACACTGTAACAATCCACAGTATTTTGTGAAAAAAGTCATACCTGTAATTCTCAATCAGATCAATATTAGAAAATAAAATTGAAAAATAATTTTGAAAAAAATCATAACAAAAAAATCATGTGGAGAAACACTATAGCAATTCATGATGTTTTTTAAAAAATTACAAAATTAAATTTTTAACTAGGTGAATATTAAAAAAATAAAATCAACAAAGACTATTTAAAAAAACACTAAAAAAAACCAAAAACACACAAAAAAAAATACTATAATAATCAATAATAAAATAAAATAAAAATTTCCCACATGTATATATATATATATATATAAAATTAAGCGAAAAAAGCTCGAAGGCAACCATTTCACAGAAACAAAAACACAAACACCTTTTGTTCATTAAAAACTCCGCAACCTCCCACTCACTGCCCCTCATCCTGCTCACTGGCCCTGCTGAATAATGTCATCGATTTACGTGTCAGAGCCACCAACGAAAGGCAAAGTAATACTAAACACAACGTACGGACCTTTAGACATCGAGCTCTGGCCTAAAGAAGCACCGAAAGCTGTTAGAAACTTCGTCCAACTCTGCCTCGAAGGTTACTATGATAAAACCATCTTTCACCGTATTATTAAGGGCTTTCTTGTTCAAGGCGGCGACCCTACTGGCACTGGCACAGGTAGGTAACTCTGTAATTTCTCTGTGTTTCATTTGAAGGGCTGCATTTTTTATTTTTGTATTAATATTGGATTTGCCTTAGGGTTTTAAAGTTTCTTGTAGTTTATATAGACTATAGATTGGTGATTTGTAGTGTTTGTTAATATAATTATTAATTACTAGTGATTGAATTTTGTATTGCCATAGCACCTTGTGTTTGAATTTGGTCAAATTGGGATTTATTTACATGTTAGTGAATTTTTTTTGGGGGGTTAATTTGTGGATAAGGAATTAAAAATTTGTTTAAAGTTTGTTCCTTTGTTTAACAATTGAAGTGGGTTTTTTTTCCTTGTTCAATTTTGTAGTTATTAGTAATTTTGGAAGGAATTACTTTTGTCTTTTAAGTGATTTTTTAATTTTTTTGGGTGATATTGTTAATTAGAATATTGATGCTTGTCAATATTCGTAGGTGGTGAAAGTATATATGGAAGTGTGTTCGCCGATGAGTATCATTCGCGTCTGAGGTTTAACCATAGAGGGCTAGTTGCATGCGCAAATGCAGGTCGGCCGCATACAAATGGGAGTCAGTTTTTTATCTCGTTGGAAAAGTGTGATTGGCTTGATAAGAAGAATACTATTTTCGGAAAGGTAATGTCGGTTTTGGTTTTTGGGTTTGAAATTCTTTGGTGTATTCTGAGTGCTGTTTGGAGCTATGTTTCCTGGTTATCAGGTTACTGGGGACTCGGTATATAATCTTCTGTCACTTGGTGAGGTTGAAACTAATAAGGACAATGATTGGCCATTAGATCCACCTCCAAGAATAATATCAGTTGAGGTAGGCTTGTTAGTGCTCTGAAATGCTTACCTCAGATTATAAATGCATAACAACTTGTGAGCTGTTCAAACTTCTATCTTTTAGGAATTTGTGATTGATGATCATGCAATGACATGCATGTAGTATGGATGTTTAGATGTATGATATATTGCCGATATTATGGTTATTCATCTTTTTTTCTTAAAAAAAAACCTTCATCTGCTACATGATATGTCAATGTAATATGCTTTTGCATTTTGCATCAACTTTGATTCTTCATTCTCATGATAGTCTGTGGCACAAATTTTAAAGGAAGTTTTAATGCGTAGCTATATTATTGAAATTCCTTTTTAGGTACTGTGGAACCCTTTTGAAGATATCATTCCAAGGGTAACTCCCAAGCCCTCAAACAAACCTGCAACTGATACTGAAAATAAAGATTCAAAGAAGAAAGCTGTGAAGTAGGTTCCCCCAACCTAGCATAATGTCATAATTTGAGAATCCAAAGACATTTATTTCTGTCCCTGTTACTATATTAAGGCTTTGCTTAATGCAGAAAGCTGAACTTGCTTTCGTTTGGAGAAGAAGCTGAAGAAGAGGAGAAGGAATTGGCAGCTGTGAAGCAAAAGATCAAGAGCAGTCATGATGTATTGAATGATCCTCGTCTCCTAAAAGAAGAAAATCCGAGTAAAGAAACGGTAATGATGCCATACTTACTATGATGCTTCTTATGATAAATAAAAATAGGGTATACCCATGATTAAGGGGCAGACAAACAGCAACTAAAAATCTAGACAAAGTGCATAGAGAAGAAGCGCATGCTTGTGAAATTCTGTTATTGAACACGTAGATATTGCAGTGATTTAGTGTTATAACAGTGATTTAGTGTTCAGATATCTTTAAAATACAGCAACTTTTGCAGAAATAATATCTATGTTCAAGTTTCTGACAAAAATATGAGGTGCATTGGCAATACTGCATGTTTTGGGGTTCAAACTATTATTTATGTGCTGGTTTTTGTTGGATTAAGGTCTTGCCATGTCCTCAAGTGTCAAACATTCCAAGTATTCAGGAGGAAAACTCTCCTTTGAGTCACACATACTGTAAAATCTGTAGGTGCTGAGTTCGTCCCACCATTATTGCTTAGTAAAAGCAATTCTATGATTTCAATAGATCTACTTTAGAATGATATCCTCTTGAGTTAGCAGGTAAATTTATCCACTATTCATGTGAAAGAGGTCTATTTTTTTTTTTCTTGAGATGTGTTTGAATCAATGCAGAACTCTTCTGAAGGTAAAACAACTAGGGATATTCAGTTATCTGTTAAAGAAGCTCTAAGCTCAAAGAAAGGCACTTTATCTGTTAAAGAAGGTCCAAGCTCGAAGAAAGAAGCATCATGGAGAGATTCAGCTGCTGAATTTTCCAACAGTGATGATAATGAAGAAGATGAGGGCATGTTTGATGCGCGAATGCGCCAGCAAATACTTCAAAAAAGAAAGGAGCTTGGGGATGTTCCACCAAAGCCAAAGCAAAATGGTACCATGACACTTTCCTGTACATTTTCATTTGGTGAATTTTGTTAACAACATTGAGCATGTCTATTTTCTTTGTTTCAAAACAATGTCCCTTTCTATCGTGATTTTTATTCTTTATTTTCAGCTGACTTAATATCGCAATGGCAAAGCTGAAAACAGTGGCAGAGAAAGCCTTGCTAACTGTATAGGTTATCGCCATTTCAAAAGTGATTTCTCCTTAAGTAACACTAGTCTTACGTTACCTCAAAAACAAAGAAGTGTACAGGCACACACAGAGACATGCAAACATATACGCAAGAAGCTCACTTAGCTGATTGATACAGGCAATTATTAGAAGTTGTCAATAAGCAATTAGTAAACCAAATGCTAATATGCAACTTCTTGATGGAAAATGAAACATAAAATGGAATCTGCGAATGACTTTGACGCTTGGTTTATCTCATAATGGGTTTTACTTATTTTATTATTATTTCAACTTTACTCGATGGAAGCCATTGCAAGAGAGGAAAATTACAGTTTAGTTGATATCCCAAAGAAGATCACTATGCTAACATCTTATTCATTAAAAAGTTATCAAAATAATTTTTTTATTCATCATTTTTTGCATGTCTAAATTAGAGTCATCACATCCTAATACTACATCAAATGCCTGTATTTTTTTTTGGGTGTGCAGGGAGCTCTAGCTCAAAGGATCGTCAAATCTCTGCAAGGTTAAATATGAATGATTTTCTTTTTTCACTATTTTTTTTTGAGATCGCATCCTTAAAAGATTATTGTGAATGCTCTTTCTTCACTTGGCATTTCAAATTTGCTTAGAAACTATATCAGACATATTGTGGCTAGACTTTCCCTGGCCCTCTCCATCAGTGATGCTATACTATTTATCATGATTGACCATGAAATCTTACTAGAGGTTGTGACGGTGTATGGGAAAACTTTTAGTTTCATGAGAGGAAGTGGCTAAGATGTATGATTTAGAGTTTAGTTAAACTGCCAAGTACCCATGCCTACCAATAGAAAGGTGGCGATGTGTGCCACAAAAAATTATGTGGTATGAGGATCAGTGCTGAGTCATCAATGTTCAAAATAACTTCTGCATGAATTGGGTTGGTGTGGTCCATGTCTCCAGCATAAATGTTTGTCATATATTTTTGTTTCTCTGTCATTATGATCAATAGGTTTTGTTGTTGGAGTATTTTTACCTGGTTAGTTGGTGAAATTGTTTCTTGTATTTGCAGAATTCTGAAACCAAGGTTAAATTGTAAAATTGAATTATAATTTTGTTCCTGCCAGATCCAATAGTGAAAGCTTCAATGATGACCACCCAAAGGTGGAAAAATTGTCAATGAAGAAAAAGGGAGTAGGATCAGAGGCCAGGGCTGCACGTATGGCTAATGCAGATGCAGACTTACAGTTGTTGGGTGAAACTGAACGAGGAAGACTATTGCAGAAACAAAAGAAGCGCCGACTTCAAGGGCGTGAGGATGATGTATGTTATATGATTACAGTTTATCTGTGGCGTAACTCCCTTGTCTGATTTGTTCTCTTTATATCCTGTTTTTAGCTAGAAGAATTTTGAAGTGATTGATCTTTGTTTGGCCATTGAAATTTTAGTTGCTAGGGAATTTTGAAGGTCAGGAATGTAGTGCGAAGACACATGAGTGAGGACTGATGCATGTTAGCACTGGTGAATATAAGAACACAGATGGGAGAAGTGGATGAAAATATTGGTGAAACTTGGAAATTGATGAGGATTGTGTGAACATGTTTTCAATATTATAGATGACTTAATATGTTTCTGTTAATTTTCTCTAAGATCATTTTTCTTATCATATTCCTTTCCGGAATCAAAATTTTAGGACAATAATTGGTTCCATTTTTCCCCTACATCACAGACACGATGAACAATAATTAGTCTAAACAAGGATGAATTATAGATGATGGAGCAAAAACTTTATGCAATTATTTGTTTCTTATTTATCTTCTCTTTGTGTGCTTATATAAGCTGACCTGTTTTTTTTCCACATGTAATACTTAGCTGCTTATTTTAATCCTTTTCTTCTGGCTAATTAGGTTTTAGCAAAACTTGAAATGTTTAAAAAGGCCCTCTCTACAAAGGCTGATGCCTCAAAGAGCGAATCTGGAGATGCTGATAATGAAGATTTGTCTGACTGGAGAACTGTCCCCCTAACATTTGCACATGAACGTGGCAAGGTAAGCTTCAGTATGAATTTTATTAATTTCTTCTTATGGTTTTGATAACCACATATCATGACATTATTATATGTTTTCATCATTTTTTGCACTTTAATGTTATAGTTAATTTATAGTGTTGCCACATAAACATAAGGTTGAAATTGGTAAAAAATGCCCAGAGTGAAATTAAAGGTGACTAACTTCACATGAACAGTAATTTTGAATTTGTAAGAGTGTTTTATCTTGTGCTTACATGTGTGGTGCCGAAAATATTATATTCATTCTCAAGCATTCTGACTCAGTCTATGCTAGACAGTGAAGCCATTACAGAATGAACTGCGTACTGTTCATTTATTGCTTGCTGAGTTTCAATTTTGTACATTAGCATCAACTTACTTGAGTCATGTTATTTGGTATTTTCCCTTTCTACTTGTCATTGTCATTTCATTGAGTTACATTGGACAGTGCAAATCCTGCTAAAAACATTAAATAGTTGATATTGGATCTTCTTAAACAAGAACCCTGAATTTCCCAGCATATGCAACATATAGGTTTATATATTCGAAGGTAAAAACCTTGGTCATGACAGTAATTATAGAAATAGTATCACTCTTTGTTTTAAATATCTTAATCAATGTATTCACTCCTCTGCAATTGTAACAGGATGGTATGTCTCGCAAAGAGGATCCAAATGACTATGTTGTGCATGACCCTCTTTTGGAGAAAGGGAAAGAGAAATTTAACCGGATGCAAGCCAAGCAAAAGAGACGAGAACGAGAATGGGCTGGAAAATCCCTTGCTTAGACTCTAATATGAAATATGCAAGATGAGTTGGTTAACTTGCCTCATATTTGCTCATAGTTGGCTACAGATAATTCATTATTTCTGGCCAAAGTCACAAGAAACTATGGAAGCTGGTTCCTGGAGGTGCATTGTTGACCTATAATTTGTTCTCATATGTGAGGTTCACTTGATGAGACCACCGTTTTTACCTGGAAACGATGCTCTACTGAGCAGCTGCCTCATGCTATAATGTTCGGTACTTGCTCTTTTAAATTGCATTTTCCTGCCTTTTTCCTAACTTAAACCTGTCAAATTAACTTTGGTAACAGTAACTGTTGTACATCTGTTAAATATGTGTGATTATTAGATTGGATTTGAAAACAATTACTTGTCTGAACAATCAGTAATTTGGTCAGTTGTTGCCAATGTTTTTGATATATATATATTTAAGAACCAACTCCACTAATAAAATCCTTGAATTTTTCAAATGTTTGACAATGGAATGATGGACGAGGCTTTTTTTCTGATTGACCTATGAGAATAGGAATATAAAGTCTTTATAGTTTAGACTTGTTGAATGGCCAAAAGCGCACATTGTTGTTGTGGAAGAACATATCGCATCGTTAGACCTGATCTTGAGTTTTAATTTTCATTTCTAGAGGATTGGCCATATTGCTCATTCCGTCAGATTCAAACAGGTGGTGCACACGTAAAAGAAGTGCTTCCATGTACTGGAATTTAATTTGAAGCTAGACTTATTCTCTCTCTCTGGAAAGTCTTTCAAAAATCAAGTTCATCTAATTGTTCACTGTTCAATAATTTTAGCAAGACTGCTAAAGGTCAAGAAAAGATTGGTTGGTGTTAACTTTTTCGTTTTGAACTTAGCAACTTTAGTAGAAGGAAAAATGACCATGCTTACTATTTATTATTTGCCCGTTGCCTGTGGTTTGGTAAAATATAGCGGGTAATGTTGAATCTGTAAGCGTGATTTATCTTGTGCTTCCATGCATGGTCCCGAAAATATTATATTCATTCTCAAGCATTCTAACTCAGTCTATGCCAGACAGTGAAGCCATAACAGAATGAACTGCTTACTGTTCATTTGTTACTTAGTGAGTTTCAATCTTGTAAATTAGCATCAACTCACTTGAGTCATTTTATTTGGTATTTTCCCGTTCTACTTGTCATTGTCATTTCATTGGGTCACAAATATAATTGAAAAAGGGAAGGCAGTAAATCTTGCTGACTCTGAGGACTAAATTGTTCCATTGTTTTATATGGATACTGGAATAATCTTAATACGAGATCAGCTAAGCTTATGATCGCCAAGCCTCATTCTTTTTCTTTTTTTTTTAATTATTATTATTATTATTTTAAGAAATTTCAGTGCTAGTTTAATATTTAATCTTCACGGCCAAATTAAACATCATTCTTGCAGCTTTGCTAGAAGTTACTTAATGGAAAGATCCAAATCCAAAGCCATGCGATCCTAATTCCTTCATTTTTCTACTCGAATTCTTTTTAAAAATCAGGAGATGAATCTGTCCAAATTCATTAACCTTTCCATTTATATCCGACATCCACAATTCAATTTTTTTTTTTTTATCTCAACCCCTAACCATATCACATATCATATAAGAGTGTTAAAAAATATCTTTTTAAGAGTCAATTTATCATATTTATTTCAATCTTCCCTCTTAACATCAAAATAGAATATTCTTATCGAATTTTATAAACTTTCCGAACAATATTCTTCTAAACACAATCCTTGATATTTCAACATGCTTTTTTTTTCCCTTATTTTGACATAATTGAACACACGTCATCAAGCTAAATATATGAAATTAAATACCCTTCCCCTTTGATGCATAATTGATTGAAAGCATGGCCTTAAGGAACCAAGAGTTCTCTCATTCTTTTCATGCTAATTTCATTCAATTCACACACATATTCACGTAAAGAAAACAACCTATTATAATAATTCATTAAGGAAAACCATAATTTCCCCCTTTTCCTCTTTGCTATTCATATGGTCGGCTAACTTTCATTGCCCCCACTCATGTGGTCGGCTCTTTATATCAATCCGAGTTGCCCTTAGAAATGAGGATAACAAGCACAATAACCTTATACAATTTTTTCCCACGGCAACACTCATGACACCAGCCGTCTTGTTTAATCTTGTTTCCAATATCAAATTTATCATCCTTTACTATCGTAAATCAACATGCAACATAAACAAATAAAATTTTAGAATGTATTAAACTCTTCAAAATATGAAGAGATGAGGTGGGAAACACGTACTTGTTCCTCTTAGTGGTCTCGTTCTGCTAGCTTGAGGTCCCGCAGTCGATGTCTCTCCTGCTCCACACAAGATCAACATTTAATATCATTCATTCCCCTTTTTAATGTTTTCTTATCAACTAGCAAGTATCATTAAATGATTTCATGCAAGATTTTCATATCTAAATTAGATCATTATTTCACGTTCACATAGCCATCCATTATCCCGAACCGTGCAGACTTGTCCAAGCTAATTTCTTAACACAAATTTACCTCACCTTAATCACTTTATATGAGACTCTAATTTCTCATAAGTTTTTATTCTTGGAACTGTCCAAATTAGCCTCTTAACACCCATTACTAGGGCTGTCACAGCAGCTTTGCTTTAGTTTCTTGGAGACATTTTTGATCCCTAACAATTCTATACTTAAAGCTGTCACTCCAGCCCTAAAAAAAAAATTTGGAGAGGTATTTAGGCCCCCCTAAACAGACTTTCAGGGCTATCACAACAGCCCCAAAGTCTCCTAAAAATTAAGTCTCTCAATTGCTCCATTTCCTTTTAATTTTGGGGCTGTTTCAGCCTATAAAACTAATTTTAGCAACAGTTTCAATCAACCATAAATAACAAACGAATAATATTGCAAGCAATCCATATGGTCAAGTTATAATTCATTATTATAAGTATAACATATCCAAATATAAACGCCATCCAACGGTGAAATTTTCAGAAACATTGGTCTAACCAAACTGACCTAAAACTTTTAGACTTATTATGCAAGAAGCATAATGTCTGTTTAGAGTGGTTGATTTTGATCTCCACCGTTCAGAATCTGGATAAAATCTGGATGAACAACATATCTAAATTATAGCTAGATCCAACAGTGGAAGGTGGACAAAATGGTTGGCGATTGAGACTGTCTAGAAATGTATTTTCCCAGAAGTTTTCCTCCTGCGATATCTCTCAAACAGGGATTGCTATAGAAGATCCCTTTGGTTACAATGTACAAGATATAGATGCGAACAACATATCCAAATTTCATTCTGATCCAACGGTTAAAGGTGGAGTTATAGCTGTTAGAATTTCTGCTATCAATATATCTTCTCTTTGTCTCCTAAGTTCCCTTGTTCCTTCTTTTCTCTCTTGTTTCTTGTTGATTTGTAGCTAAAAACACTTTTCCTAACACAATTTTTAGGTTCCTTTTTCTCTATTTCTCTCCCAAGCTCTCTTTTCTCTCTTTTTTTCCTCCTATATTTTTCTGTCCAGCCATGGTTTAATGAAGAAGTGAGCTGCTTGAATTTTCCAACTGATCAAGCATATTTACAAAACTATCATTAATGATTTTCATGCTATTTTTCAATCTAATTATCGACATTATTTGACAACTTACCGAACTCTGATCACTCTAAAATTTTAACTACATATGAAACTTTATGTAAAGGAGGTCCTCGTAAAATTTCAGTTCAATCCAACAGTTGGATTGAGTATTATGCTTAATAACGCTAAAGTGGTCAGTAGGTGATTTTTACGCAAAAAAATCCAAATTTTCTTATTTAACCCTTTTATAAAACATATACATTAATCCTCTAAACCCTAGGGGTCATTTAATCATTTGTACATAAACCCCTAACCTTCTGTTATTTGAACATTGACCTCTCTTGGTCTTACGTATTTATTTTGTCCCCACAAATTTTTCTTTCTAACAATTTAGCAATATATTTATTTTTCATTTCATTAATTTCACCATTTTTATCTTGATTTAGGTTTTTTTAATTTAATTTAACCCATTTTACTATCGCTAAATTTCTCATATTTTAATAACCTAGAAAAATTATAACCAGGGGTTTACAGCGAACATGATCATGAGCCCCAATATAATCTAGCATTTATGCAGTCCGCAGCACCAACGTCAGCCCTTGCAGTTGTAGATGCTTTCACTAACGAGTCCCACAAGAGAAAGTCATTTGATGACATTGATCAAGATAAGATGGTAACACTAGAAGCTAGAATTAAGGCTATTGAAGGGGTAGACTTGTATCAGTACATGCCGTATAAATGTGTCTGGTCCCGAATGTAGTTGTAACAAAGAAGTTCCGTGTTCTCGAGTTTATCAAATACATTAGAACTTAATGCCCTATGACTCATCTCAAGTCTTACTGCAATAAAATGACAGAAGTAGTACACGATGAGAAACTACTAATTCATTTTTTCAATGATAGTTTTAGTGGGGTAACATTAAGTTGGTACATGAAATTGAACAACACAAAGATCCAAAAGATGGAAAGATCTGGAGGATATTTTGTCAAGCAATACAAGTACAACATAGATATCACTCTTGACGAAACCAACTTGTCTAATATGAAAAAAAAGACATAGAAAGCATAAGGGAATATGCCTAGAGATTGAGAGATCTAGCTTCCCAAGTGCATCCCCCACTCTCGGATAAGAAATGGTCACTCTATTTGCCAACATGTTCAAGGTGTCATACTATGAGCATGTGATGGGTAGTTTGACACAATTCACTGACATTGTGGAGGTAGCTGAGCGTATAAAGCAAAGAGTCAGGAGTGGTAGAATTTCAATGCTTACCGAGAAAAGGGGCTTCCAAGGGAAAAGGAATGAGGTTGACCATGTTAAAGGTGGCTATAGGGGTAGGAAAAACCAACTTCAAAACTACCACATTCCATACCAAATTGCCAACATCAACTCCTTATTTCCTATTAGAAAACCTAAGCCTCTAAAGCTCTAAGCCAAAAACCAAATTGAAAATTTCTCGAAGAAAAATTACCAAAGGGTCCAGCTCTATTACTGTTGCCCCTAAATGAGATGTACCAGAAGCTACTAAGCATCAAGCATGTAGCTCTCGAACCCTTGGCATCCCTACAGCCGCCTTACCCTAACTAGCACAAGCTAGACCTTACCTACAAGTACAATGCTGGTGCTGCAAGGTATATCATTCATTCATGCCTTCAAGAAGAGGCTCATGCAGTTGATTAAAGCTAAGTGGATAACATTAAAAGAAACTTCAAATATGAGTACAAACCATCCACCTAATCATGCTTTAAGTAGTGGATAAGTAAATGCATTAGGGGTGGAATCCCTGGGAGATTTAAAAAAACTAATGGTAAGAGCAAGGTGCGAAAAAGGTAGCATGAATTCCTGAGGGACTCGAATTTAAAGAGGATGAAGTTCTACTACAGTTTTATGTCCACACCGTTGATGAGATCCTTGCAAAAGCTTTCATGAAGAGGCTAGCTGGAGGGGAAGTGTACCAGAATAGGAAGATGAAGCATACTCATATTATTGCGTTTTGTTTGATCTTGTCTGTTTTGATCTGTTTCAGTTTTGTCAGCAACTTGGCTTATAATGCCATAAGTTGTTTTCTGTCAAATGAGCATTTCTTTTTAGTAAGATCATGTGTTTTCTTGTGTTCATGATGTGCGTTCATTTTTGTTGTTGTTTCATGCAAATAACACACCTACACGAGCACACCCTTTACTAATAACCACTGCACCAAGAATTATTTGGTGTGTTTCCCTTTTCTTTAGACACTATGCATGATCCCATGTTTTCATAATGATTTTTGGGAAATCAAGGTTTTAGTACAAAAACAGAAATCAAATTGGT
>Ga0325401_1003286_pt1 | contig 14753 bp, 6 predicted proteins | sample PopdelMetagenome_FD_205666 | JGI IMG/M metagenome (GOLD analysis project Ga0325401, IMG submission 205666) | Populus deltoides microbial communities from Bellville, Georgia, United States - Xylem-PdKOR-R2 | ecosystem: Host-associated > Plants > Phyllosphere > Stem > Wood/Secondary xylem | place...
TCAACTCATCAATCAATTCTTTCATTTATGTGTTAGGCCTGCATTTAAGATCAACATTTACCATAAATTAAAGGTATCTTATGTTATTAGATATGTTAGTATAAAACATGCTTTAGTTAAGGAGTTATTGATACTTCAAGTGCAAAATGATGATATAGAACCTTGATAAAAATGCACTTTTAAGTACTAATCACTGGACCCGATGGCGCTACTTCTTTTCTCCTCTACTTCTCCCCTGCTTCACTTCTTCATTTGTGTTCTTCATTTCTTTCCTTTCCCTCTTTGTTTTTTTTTCGTTCGTCCCTCTTGCTCTCTTTCTTCCTTTTTTTCTCTCTGTTTTTTTTCCTTCTCTTTCTCTCCCTTTTCTCTGTTTTTTTTGTCCCCTCGGTCTCCTTTCTCCCCTATATTTATAGGGGAGAAAAGGAGACCTACACCCCTTCCAGTCAATGGCACCAGGGTGTAGGGTGGACAGGGCGGCCATTGTTCAGCCACCCCTCTACCACCCTAGGGACACCTCTCCTCCCCTGAAGCTAACACGCAGAAAGCTGTGCAGGTGGAGGGGCCCTTGGTCGGCGTCTTTTTAGGTCATCAAGGGAAGGGAAGTAGGTAAGAAACAGGGGAGAAAAAATCTTTTCTTCCCTTGCTTCACGCGTCCAAGGGAAGAAGAAGACCCATAGTGCCTTTAAAATAGCACCTTTTCAACCCTTTTTTATGAACAGTGTATTAAACGGCGCCGTTTTGGGCAAAATGCGTCGTTTCATTTAAATGAAAACGACGCCAAACTTATGTGAAATTACAAATCAGTCCTCAATTGTGATTTGTTCAATCTAGTCCTCAATTGCAATTTTGATTTTAAAAATCGATTCAATTGCATCCCTGCCAAATTCAATCGTCGGCCTTAAAGTTGGCCACCTTTTTCAAATTGGTCCTTGGTCTCAAATTAGTCTAATTTGACCCTTAATTAAGCAATAAACTTTTAATTTCTTCAATTTGGCCCCTGATCCGGTTTTAATCACAACCCCTCTATTTACGCGTCTTTTCCAATTTGGTCCTTGGTTTCAGATTTCTTCAATTAAGTCCCTAATTGGCCATCAAACTTCAATATTTATGCAATTAAGCCCCTGATTTGACCAAATTAACTCTCAAAAATAATAATTTGACCCCAGAACTTTAATTTCTTCTAATTAAAGCCCAAATTAACTCCAAAATCAATTTTTCTTGCAATCAAAACCTCCATAAATCACTACCAGAAACTCGCTTAATACCAACGGATTTGTCGACGAAATTATTTCATCGGCAATTTAAGGTCGCCATTACCGACAGCATTTACTCCGTCGGTAATGTCATTGTCACATACCGACAGAAAAACTTCGTCAGTAACTACCAATGGAATGTTGAGAATTAAAAAAAAGAGGGCAGTTCGCTGACGTGGAGGTTATTGCGGGTATTTGTTACTGACATAATCACCGAGGGATTCAAAACGTCAGCTCCGTACGGTGACGAGACCGCTTCACCGATGAAAATGCCGACGGAATCACCGAGGGATTCAAAACGGCACTTCGTACGATGACATGTCCTATTTACCATCAGAATAGCTGATGGAATCACAGATGGAATAGACCATCGGTGAATCCGTCGGTAAAAGTTAATACATCCACTCTCACTCGACCTTATCCTCCCCTATTTCTCCTTCTTCTTCTCCTTTTTCTTCCTTATCTAAACTCTCCCCAACTGCAAACAACCAGCCCCCCTCCCAAAAAAATCTCCCTCTTCTCAGCACAACAAGTCATATATCTTGAAGTCTTCTTGTCACAGCATCCGTGTTCTGATTTACCTACAGATTTTTATCAGTTTTTGTAAGTAATTCTATCTTTTTAAATTTTAACATTTAAATATCATGGTTTTTATTGTTTTTTTAGTATATGTATTTTGTTAGTAGATGTACATGTTTTATTGTTATTTCTCAAACAAACTTGTAGTATATGAATGTATAATTTTATACTTGTTATGGTTTGTTTTAGATGTTGTAAGATTTTATTTGTTTGTAAATTGTTGAAGCTTTGTTGAATTACTGAATTACATGTATTGTTTTGAAATAATTAATAGCTTGTTTAATGGGTCTGTTTTAATTTTTATCATCAATGGTATTGCGGAGTTGTAATTTTCATAAATTGATATATATGTATTAATTTATATGGACGTTGATAATTGATAATGAATATTTGATATTTATGAGAAGTTGAAATTGGTTTGTTAGATAATCTCGAGGTAAACCAATTTTTTTGCAAATTTATTTACCTAACATAGTTAATTAATACATGTTGTCATCATAATTTTATAGAGATTCGATAGAAGTCATGGATGATCGTTCATGGATGTATCGAGATTCACCCCAAGGATTGCGGAGGATGGATTATTGTAACGAGGTTCAGGGTTTTATTAATTTCATAATATCTATTCCCAGAAATTTTACTGGAGGTGGTATTAGGTGTCCATGCAGGAAGTGTCAAAATAAAAGGTATCTGCATCCAGATATTGTAATGATGTATCTTCTACACAAAGGGTTTATGGAGAATTACCAGTGTTGGTATGCACACAGAAGTATTTGTTAGTAAGAGGAGAATGGAAGAAAGGGTGGTTGGGTCAACTTCTAGTGCTAGCAACGTGCATGAAACAACAAATGACAGCACTAATCCTTACATGAATATAGTTATGGATGCAATGAGAATGAATCAAGGTAATGTCAGTCAATGTCCAATTGTAGAAGAAGAACCTAATGCAGATGCAGCTAGGTTTTTTGATTTGTTGAAAGATTCTGACGAACCATTATGGGATGGCTGCACGAACCACAGTAAATTATCGGTCGTAGCATAGGTGTTCACCATCAAGTCAGATCACGGGTTGAGTGAGGCCAGGTATGACAAGATTATTAAATGGGTGAGAAACATTTTACCTGAAGGGAACAGGTTGAAAGAGAATTTCTATGCTGCGAAGTTCATGATGAAACCCCTCGGTTTAGGATACCAGAAAATTGACATATGCCCTAACTTCTGCATGTTATACTACCTTGAAATTGTTGAGATGACCGAGTGCATGACATGCGGGCATTCCCGTTTCAAACCCAGAACTGGTAGGGGAAAGACTTTAGTGGCATATAAAAAACTTAGATACTTCCCGATTACACCTAGACTGCAGAGGTTATTCATGTCACCAAGGACTGTTGAGCACATGACATGGCACCAATCACATGATGCGGTTGATGGAGTGATGGTGCATCCTTCTGACGGCGAAGCGTGGAAACACTTTAATAGTGTTCATCCTCACTTTTCAGCTGAATCAAGGAACGTGCGTCTTGCGTTGTGTACAGACGGATTCAACCCATTCGGGTCATTTGCTGCTACTTATTCTTGTTGGCCGGTCATACTGACAGTTTATAACTTGCCATCGGGGATGTGTATGAGGCTGAAGTTCATGTTTTTATCTATGGTCATACCAGATCCGAGCAATCCGGGGTGGAATATAGATGTTTGTCTTCGTCCGTTGATTGATGAGTTGACGCAGTTGTGGTCCTCTAGAGCTTTGACTTATGACATCTCGAGGAAATAAAATTTTGTTATGAGAGCGGCTTTGATGTGGACTATCAATGATTTTCCAGCTTATGGAATGCTTTCTGGTTGGAGCACGCATGGAAAACTAGCATGTCCATACTGCATGGAAAACAACAAGGCGTTCACGCTGAGAAACGGAGGTAAAGCTTCTTTTTTTGACTGTCACCGTCGTTTCTTGCCTCATAATCATAGGTATAGAAAGAACAGAAAAGATTTCTTTGTTGGCAGAGTTGAAAAGGATGTTGCACCCCCGTGTCTTTCTGGTGAAGAATTGCATGATGTTGTAAAATTGTACAGTGACATTGTCTTTGGTCTCCAATCAGGTAAGTAGAAGTTCACTGGTTTTGGTTTGACCCATAATTAGGTAAAGCGAAGTATCTTTTGGCAGCTTCCTTATTGGAAGACCAATCTTCTCCGCCATAATCTTGATATCAAGCACATCGAAAAGAACGTGTTTGAGAACATTTTCAACATCGTCATGGATGTGAAGGGGAAGACAAAGGACAACATCAAGGCTAGATTGGATGTAGCGTTTTTCTATAACCGGAAAAATATGGAGTTGGTTTGTGATGGGTCACGGGCCGCAAAACCAAGAGCAAGCTTCATGTTAGAGAAAAACGCACAAATACTAGCCTATAAATGGCTTAATAGTCTGCGTTTTCCAGATGGACATGCCTCGAACATATCAAGGCTGGTTAATATGGAGGAATGCAGATTGTATGGAATGAAGAGTCATGACTGCCACGTGTTTATGCAAACACTCATCCCATTAGCTTTTCATGATTTGTTGCCAAAGGGGATATGGGATGCACTCACGGAGATCAGTAATTTCTTTAGAGATTTATGCTCCAGCAAGTTGAATGTTGATCACATTGAGAGGCTTGAAACAAATATCGTCGAGACACTATGTAAACTTGAGATGATATTCCCTCCATCATTTTTTGACTCAATGGAGCATCTCCCCATACATCTACCGTTCGAGGCAAAAGTTGGAGGACCGGTCCAGTATAGATGGATGTACCCATTCAAACGGTTAGATATTACAGTTGCAATGTAATTCATATATAAAAGTATTTTCTTTGTTTTTCTTCATTGAAAATACTTGATTAATTCAATGCAGGTACTTGTTCAATCTCAAGAAAAAGGTTAAGAACAAGGAGCATGTTGAGGCTTCGATATGTGAGGCCTATATTGTTGAGGAGATCTCAACATTTATCTCGTACTATTTTCAACCTCGTCTGAGAACGAGAATCAATCGCGTTTCACAACATGATGATGGCGGTGAATTGTCTTCTAGTGGGAACTTGTCAATATTCTCCAATCTTGGACGAACCACACCTAAAAATGTCGTAAGAGGAAGATATTTGTCAGAAATATAGTTCAAACAAGCACACAATTATGTTCTATTTAACTGTGATGAGCTGAGACCTTTTATTTAGTAAGTGTATATATATGTAATACTAATTAAACTTTGTCAATAATATATTGTTAATTAGATATTATAATATAATACATTCATTACCACTTGCAGGGAGCATTAACAATATTTGTTGTTCAATAACTCACAGCTGACCGAATCCAAGATCTTTCAATTACAAGATGAACAATTTGCCACACGGTTCAGAACACATGTAAGCACTATCACAAACTCATTCTCACTTGCAAAATTATTGTATGCATGTCATTATATTACATGATTCTCATTTACTGTTATTGATGTATATTATATACAAGGTTTATCAAATGGGAAGGGGTGCTGCTAAGTTATTGCCTTCACTAAGCTTGGGCCCTGAAAGAAAAGTTATGTGCTACAACAGGTATTTTGTCAATGGATATGTTTTCCATACTGAAGAATACAGGCATGGTAGAAAGACATACAACAGTGGTGTTTGTGTTAAGGGATCGACTAGTAGTGAGTTAGAAGTTGACTACTATGGTAGATTAGAAGAGGTTGTCGAACTACAATATCATAGCGAGCAGAATAGAGTGTTTTTATTCAAATGCTATTGGTATGACACGACTGACAAAGGAATCAGAGTTGATCCACACTATGGTCTGGTCGAAATCAACTCAAAAGCTAGACTCCGCAACGTAAACGATGTCTTTGTTTTCGCAAAGTAATGTCAACAAGTTTATTACACATACACCCCTTCTTTTAGAAAGGATCGATCAAGAGTGGATTGGGTGTCCGTTTTAAAAACAAAACCCAGGGGTCTTGTCGAGCTTGTTCAGGATGAGAACGAAGACACAAGTGTGCGAGATGAAGTCTTTCAACTTAGTGAGTTGGTTGAACCATATCGAGTTGCTCCTTCGGTTGACTTGGAAGAAAATTCAATGTTTTGTGTTTTTTATGATAGTCTTGTTGATCTTGACGCGGAGGGGTTGAATGTTGTTTTGAGCTCTAGCGGACAAGCAACTATCGATGAAGATGATGACCATATTGAAGATTGAGATGAAGGTGATGACTATTCAATTGATGATGAAGAAGAAGAAAATTCTGACTAACTATCAGAATGAAGCCCTGTGTAAATTCATGTAATTCTGACTAACACGAAATATGTATTGTTTAAGCACTGTTGTTATTGTTTTGTGCAATAGACAGTTTATTATTTAAGTGTTTTCAGGAAGGTAAATAGTCAATACAAATATAATCTTTCTTGTACACTTACCGACGTAAAACGTCCGTCAGCATTTCACAGAGAGTTTGAAAATAATCACTGGAAATGCCACAATCACAGACGGAGTAACGTCCGTCGGTAAATTGTCGGCGGATAATATTACCGACAAAATCACCGACAAACTATGTGAATTCCAAAGGGCAGTGCATTAAATGCATATCTGACCGTGTGATTTTTCCGACGGACTTACCGACGAAAAACAAAAAATATGGAGGGTAATTAAAATTGTTGGTGCAAAATTCAAAAATTACCGACAGATTTTCGAACGTCATCGACGGAATAAATTAAAATAATATTTTTTTATTCTTCGTCGATGAATCCATCGGTAAAACTGCCCTATAAATCCCAATGACCGCCCCTTCAGTTCATTTTTTCATCTCTTCCATTCTTCACCTTCAATTTCAAATTTTTTCCTCTGATTTCTTTAAGGCATTCACCTACAATCTCTAGCAAGTGTTCTTGTGAATCTTCATTAGATTAAAATGTATGTGTTTCCTTTATTTCATTTGCTTTAAGGGTTTTTTTTTTTGTTTTAGCTATTTTTATTTTTTTTGTGTTTTTTGTTTTGGTGTATTTTTATAAATCAACACATTATTAATATAAGCATGTTTCATTCCTAAAGTCTATAGTTTTTTTTTTAATTTATTGAATATATTTTATTGTTGTATTGACATAATTATTGAATAATTTGTTGAATTGTAATTGTTAATGTTGAATTTACCTTAGAATAAGTAATTGAATATGTTGGAATAATTAGTAATTTTACTACATTATTGCATGATTTGTGTTTAATTATTTGCATTAATTTTAATTGTTAGTCTAGAGTTTTTGTTCAATTTATTGAATATTTTTTATTGTTTGTATTTATATAATGATTGAATAATTTGTTGAATTGTAATTGTTAATGTTGAATTTACCTTAGAATAAGTAATTGAATATGTTGCAATATTTAGTAATTTTACTACATTATTGCATGATTTGTGTTTAATTATTTACATTAATTTTAATTGTTAGTGTAGAGTTTTTGTTGAATTTATTGAATATTTTTTTATTGTTTGTATTTATATAATGATTGAATGTTGTTAATGTTGAATTTACTTTGTAATTAGAATGAATGTTATATGTATAAATGTTATGTTATATACAATATTAGTATAGATGGAGTCAATTAGTTGTGGCTTTTGTCAATATTGCAGGTTTGTGGATTTGGGTAGTATCCAGTATAGGGGAAGTGCTGTCGAATTTTTTTTAACATTCGAATTTAATTATATAATTATTCGTATACAATTGTGTAGATGCGTAGAACGAAAACCAAAGCTGGTTGCAGCTAGTTCTTCTAGCAGCGAGGATGACATATCCTTAGGTGCCTCTCAAGAAGAGGCACCTACGCCACCTACATCGCCAACCGATGCTGCCTCTTCCAACTAGGTTCACAGCACAGAAGTGGCGTGCCTTCGCAGTGGAATCAGTTCACCCGCAAGTACGAGGCACAGTGGAAGGACGACCTTTCAATGTAAGTTTGTTAAAGTTTTAGTTTTTTCTTTTAAATTATAACATAATTTATGAACAACTAATCAATATTCATGAATTTAATTTATTTTCAGGTTCACAAACATTGAGGCCGCCCGAGTAATATCATCGGTGTTTAAATCGTCGATGGAGATTCTATTATTTCAATGGAGTCAATATCCACACATCCTGAATGGATACCTCAAATCGATACATGGTTTAACAGATTTGAGGTTAGTGTTAATTTCTAATTTCCAGCTTATTTCTAATAATTTATTAATATAATTATAAATAAATTATTTTTTTTATTTATCTAATTATTTATACACAACAAAAATTCACTTGGGATAGGGCGCATGACAAAGTTGTGAGGAGGGTGTGGGAAAATCACGCGACAACTAGGTAACATCGAAAACAATATAAGATTTTTTTAGAAAAAAAAATTATGTTTCAACTTCTAATTCCTCGCTATGGAAATAGGTTGCGAGATTTTTGGTATGAATCACAAAAAAAGGCAAAAAAAACCGTGAGAGATAGGGGTCTCTAAGGCTGGAACGACGTGGGGTTTGGAGGGATTTCAAACCGATATACATCCCGGAAGATATATGGCCGCACTATCTTGAGCACGTGATGTTAGAGCGGTTCACACAATGCTCACAGTCCGGTGCTGGCAACCAGAATTGGCCAATTCATGGCTCGGTGACAACGCACACCGGCGGCTCCGTTCCGTTTGCTGCACATGCAAAACGAATGGTAAGCTTAATTTAAATGAAATATATAGTTAAATTAATTTCTTGTTAATTAATATTTTTCATTATAGGCTATGTCTCTTGGATGTGAGCCGAGCCCGATGGAGCTGTTTGTGGAGACGCACGTGCGGAGTCAAGATCGCCAAAATGGGGCGCAACAGTTCGTTGACAACCATGCTCAACACTTCGTGGTATGTTTGTTCAACCATTTTATTTTGTAAGTTATTATTTTTATTGAATTGAATATGATGATTACTTTTTTTTATTTTCAGGAGACCTATAATAGCCGGTTGAGGGAGAGATATAGGGACGATCCTTTGACCCATCTGGAATTCGATCCGGATTTGTGGATGGAGGTTGGATCGTCTGGTGGACCTGATAAAAATCGGGTTTAGTCCAATATTGTTAGAAACAATTAGGGGTGATCATTTTTGGTTTAGTTCGGTTTTTACCCAAAAATAACAACCAAATCGATAAAAAAAGACCTGAAATCGAACCGAAACCGGCCCAAACCGACCGGTTTCGGTCCGGTTTTTTATCCAAAAAACCGGAAAAACCCATATGCATTTTTTGGGCTTTTTTGGCTTTATAATGGGCTTTGTAACGGGCTTTTAATGGATTTCTGATAGGCTTGCAATTAATGTTGATATTGTCTCATTTTCTTTGAAGATTCCAAAGTATATCTAATTTCCCCCCCTAAATATTCACTTGTATTAAATTTTTATTGTCAATCTTATGTTCATTAAGTTTAATATTCATTTATATAAAATTATTAAAGTCAATCTTGTATTCAATATAGTTTTTACCTTCCTAATATTTTGTTGCTTCCGAAAAGTTAAAATAGCACACTCACAATTACACACCAATAAGTTAAAATCCAAATTACAAACCATTGCCTTCAAAGGGCTTAAAGAAAAAACAGCAAATAACATTATTATAAAACACTCCAAGCAAAAAAAAAAAAAAAATCTTCATTTGCACAACATCTCAATAAAAAAGCACTTCAAGAACACTGCACTTTGATTTCTGAAATTCATAATTTAGAATTATAACATGATACATTAAATTAAAAGATATAAAAATAAAAAATAGTATTTTTACCATACGTTTTCAATAAATGCATCACAATTTGTAAACTAATTACCATCCGTTGCTAGATGCTATTTTCCACAAAATTCTACAAAATAAAAAATTAAACATGTTAGAATAAAAATGTGTTAATTAATAAATTATAAAATAAAAGGTGTAAGTATTTAAGAAACATTACTTGATTTAAGGTTTTTGTGGGTTTTACAATCATTCATCTAAAATAGGGAAACATCCTCCTAAGAACAGCTAAAAAACAAAAGATATCTAATAAGCCGTTGGTATCATGCTATCAGTTGTTCCCAATAAGTTGTATATTAGTACACCAAGAAAACCCAACAAAAGACATGGCATGCCCACATAGCTTCAATTATAAGGTACAACTGATCAGTTTGCATCCTGATCGGTTCATTGGCAACTTGGTAATCCAGTTTGAGTGAATGAGCAAAAGCTCTATTGGATTCACCTGGCTCACTGCTCCTCTTCACTCGTAGGAGGAAGTCATTGTTTCCATGTATATGTGTGTATTGTGCATCTCTCTCCTTTCCGGAAAAGTTACTGATCATTATAATTCCTGTGTGGAACTGTGTCTTAATTCACAGTTCGATACAGATATCAAGTTGTTACCAGCAGGACAGGGCTCAGATGATGGTTGATCTAGCTGTAACTTCCATGTGAAGACACGAAATTGTCAGAATCTAACATTTTGTGCAGGCATACAGTTGCTACCTTGAGGCTCTACGGATACAACCAACTTTTGCTATTGCGTGGTCAAATCTAGCTGGTCTCTTTATGGAGTCTGGTGATCTTAACAGAGCTCTTGAATATTAAAAGGACTTTAATTTAGAAGTATATTGAAAAATAATATAAATTATATTTTAGAGTTTATTTTAATAGTTTAAAATTTTAGAAGAATAGTTTTTTTTAACAAGTAAAAGATATAGTTTTACGATAAAATGCATTTTTTGAAATGAAATTATATTAAATTAAGCATGCTCGAGATTGTTCGAATTATTAATTAATTATAATTAACTTTATGTTTTTAGAGGAAACAAAAGGGAAGGACAAAATTATCTACCCCAAACGATAGACCTAGCCCACTTTTCAAACCAGTCCCCTGGTAAATAGAATGATGGTCCCATATGTTGCTTTTTTTCTTTCCAGTCCGCCAAGCAGTTTGGTCTCCCTCACTGGACCACTTTAGCACAAGAATCACACTAGAGGATTTAAAAGTAGTTTGAAGTATCATTAAACTTGATAAAAATGAATAACTGATAATAACATAGTTGGGATTTAAAAAACAAATCATAAAAAAACTATATAAAAGCAATTTAAAACCAATTAATCTTAAAAACACCAAAATGAAACATGCCATGAAAAACAAATTCAAAATAAACAAAATACTTGAAAAACATTAATTCAACCCTTTTTTCATATAAAAAAAGTAATTGGGTATTAATTTACGGTTAAAAGAGTACAATAATGCAAAAAAAAAGAGTTTTAGGGTATTGATTTTATTTTTTTTATTAATGTAGGTGTCTAGGTCAGCTTACACGCACCTCGATTAATCACACGAGCTGTGAAGTTAATGATCATGTAAGCCTCCAGTAGCTCTGAAGTTTGTGAGACTCAAACCGGTGATTTCTAAAAAGCAAACACAGTGTATAATTAGTTTAGCTACCATATTTTATTATTTCTTAGGTAACTATGTAATCTAATTTGTTGATATGGAATATAGCACAAAGTTTTTGGCAATCCATCAGGGTCATCACCGTCCTATCGCTTTGCCGTACTGTTTAGCTTCTTGGCATTGTTCAAAGGAACGCAGAAAGACATTCCAAGTGTGAAAGTGTATTATTGTCATAAAGTTTTTGAAAACAGAGAGAGAAATAAATAAAAAGTGCGAAGGAAATTATACTAAAGGTCAGTTTTTCACTCTGTGAAAAATTCTTTAAAATTCTTTTTTAGTTTATTAGTAATTCCATTAAAGAAAAATATTAATTAGTAATTTTATATTTTTTTCTATAATATAATTATCAAATAACCCTTAAAAATTTTTTTTGGTTAAGGGGCTTTACAAATTTTTCATTTTTTTATGTATGTCAATTACTTAAATGTCCCTAAAAAATAAACTCTCTTTACGATGTAAGGTTATTTTACATTTTTTGCTATATTGTTTTTTGAAATCCTCATGTGGGGTTAAGGGTGATTTGGTATTTTAATATATAAATTAATATTAAAATTCAAAAGTGGCTGGTGTCGCCCGCACCCTTCGGGTGGCGCATGCGTCATCCACACAGAACCAAATGCTGCCGTCCGGGGCAGTGTTCAATCAGCCTCACCACCGTCGTTACGGTAGTGACACACATGTTCTCCGATGGCATGCAGAGGAGCATGCGGAGGAGCTCCTTCCTATTTTTCCTCTCTCCACCTAGAAAATCATGTTCTCCGATGGCTATTTGTTTGTTAAGTTAAATTAAGTCCTCATTCTTTTGATAGCAATGTATTTGGTCTTGAGTTATTTATTAAGTTAATTGTTTTTTCAATTTCATCCCTTTACACTTTGTTTTTATATTAAATTTGGTCCTTGTTCTTTTAACTGTAATGTTTTTTTTTATCTTAAGTCTTTTATTGAATTAATTTGTCTTTGAATTTTATCCCTTGACATTTTATTTTTATATTTTTAGTTGTTCTTATTATTTTCTTAATTGAAATTGTTTTCAATTTCATCCCTTATGATTTGGTTTTATTTTCTTTTTGTATTCAATTTAGTTCTCTTCCTTTTCAAATCTATATTTTTTAAATTATTTTTTATTTTATTTTTTCAAGTTTATCCCAAATTATTTTGGTTGGTTTAGAATTTTACATTGTTATTTTTTTGGATTTGTCTTTTACATTGTGACCTGCCCATATGATTGTGTCACAAATTTTGAAAGTTGAACCGGGTTGACTCCAGTTATTTTTTATTGTTGTAAAAAAGTTCATCCATCATCGTTGAGTTAGTTAGAAATTGCTTTTATTTAGTTATTTATTTTTGGTTTTTTTATGAATTTGATTTTTCTTTTTAATTGTGCCTTCAAATTCAATATTTTTTTATATATATATTTAAGGTTTGACCCTCAATGTTTTGATTTCTAATTTTGATTCTTAGCCTTTTTATCAAATTTTGATTTGCTTTCAATTTTATCCTTAGATCCATAATCTTGATTTCTTTATAAAAAAAAATTAGTCCTCATTCTCTTTATTTTTTTTCAATCCATTTTGTAATTTGATTTTTTTTTTCAATTTTATTGTTCAATTCAAAATTTTAGTTTATCCTCTCAATTTTTTTTTTAAAATGATGTTATTTTCTTAATTGTTGTTTTTTTATCCTTCAATTTTTTTAAAAAAATTTTATTATTCAACATTTCATTAATTAGGATTTGGTCTCATTAAGCCCTACCCAAGAGTCAATCTGGGACAATTATTGAGTCACAAGTCGAGTAGGTTGACTCGAGTTAATCTAAGTCAACCAAATCTTTTTGTTTTATAAAAAGCCAAAATGATGCCAATTTGTTTTTTTTTTAAATAGTAAACGAGTTTTGACCCTGTTTCGGCTATGTTTTCTCAAGATTAACTGAAACATTGGTCTGATTGTATTACACAGGATCAATTTTCCCTTAATTGTTTTTGAAACTCCGGCCGATTTCAGCTAAGGGTCACATGGAACACAGGTCAACCCATCAAGTCAAGCTAAATTTTTAAATAGTTGCTTTGCAAATATAGTTCTTTCAATTTAGTTATCACCTAAGATTATAATTTAAAAAATTAACATAGATTTCTTTCGTTTTCTTTTTCAATTACATAGAAGTTATTCATTTTAAAAAAGAACTCGTTAGTTTGCAAGTCCACGTGTCACGAGTCTCCACTGCATCAAATTTGCAAAATCATATGGTCCATTGATAGAAAGGTGTGTTGAAGCAAAATCTTTATTAGCAAAGCCTGTTCAACCTCAATAATGTGTTGTTGCAACCACCGCGAAATTACCGCTCTCAATTCCTTGTTCTTTCTCTGTTAATTATTAGAAAAATTGTCATGGATTGATTTAATTGCAAGACAGCTAAAAGAATTAGAGTTTTGTAATTTTTAAAATTATAATTTTAAATTGAAAAGAAGATTTAATTATTTTTAAAATTGTTTTAAAAAATAAAACATCAACTATTTATATAATAGCTAAATAATCTATTACAATATAAATCAAGAATAACTAGTAAAATCAAGTAAATAATTTAAAATAACAAGAAAATAAATATATTTCTTAGGTCTGATTTGAGTATATTTTCTATCTTGATTGACTGACTTGTCAAGCCTTTACTCTTCAGCTTGTTGTAATTTCATAGCTTCTCCTAGCTGGTGGGATGCAACTAATTTCATATATCATAATTCACTACAAGATTTCATAGTTTTACCAACAGACCAGTTCTGTCGCTGTGTGATAAGAAGTTTGTCGGTGATTTTATTTCCGACGTCATCATCGACGGATTACGTCCGTCGGCTTTACCTTCGTTGGTGATTCCCCCTTTCGTCGCTATATCGGTTGGAAAAACAAAAAAACCATTTGACGATGGTTTTACAGATGGAATTTGAGTGCAAAAAAAAAGATTCCAGCTTGAAATATACCGACAGATTTTTAGTCCGTCGGGATATTGTGATTGATCGACAAAAAATAACCGTCGGTAAATCTATCGGTGAGTGTATGAAATACCGACAGAATATATCCATCTGTAAATTAGTCGGTAATTGCGGAAGCTACTATTAAATGTCGATGGATTAAATCCGTCGGTAAGTCTGTCGATGAGTTTTTAAAATATCGACCGAATTCATCCGTCGGTAAAATCCTTGGTAATATTTTTTTTCTTAATTTGGTTTTAAAAAATTATTTAGGATATATAATATAAAACTATATAAATTAATTGTAATACAAACCAATTATGCAAATAAAATTTATATTAAACATAAAAAAAAAAACAAAGTTAAATAATATTCATTACAAACTGAATATGTTTCAAGAAAAATATTAAATGAAGTTTTAAAGGTAAATAATGTTGATTACAAATTAATATAAAGGTGGAGCTGGAGGAGGA
>Ga0325401_1003288_pt1 | contig 14750 bp, 8 predicted proteins | sample PopdelMetagenome_FD_205666 | JGI IMG/M metagenome (GOLD analysis project Ga0325401, IMG submission 205666) | Populus deltoides microbial communities from Bellville, Georgia, United States - Xylem-PdKOR-R2 | ecosystem: Host-associated > Plants > Phyllosphere > Stem > Wood/Secondary xylem | place...
ATGAAAAAATTCAACTTTAAGTGCCTAAAAAACATTATGCACCTCCAAGCTGCCGAGTTATAGCACATACAAAGAACAGAAAAACTTATCCTATGATCACAATCCTAGGGTATGAAGGAGCACGATCCGCCTATAGCTATAACCAAGCATTACGCTGTTACAAACCATCAAAAATAAAACCATTGATGAACTGTAATTATTATTTCCTACAGCTTCCAAAATAAAGATTCCGATTCCTCTAAAAGGTTCCAGGTATAGTTCCCTAATCAGACATGCATGTATATAGAGTTTTATGGACTGATAAAATTATTATTTCCTAAAGGTGCTTAAGCAAAGATCCCTCTTCCTGCAAAATGTTCAAAATACCAGAGTACTAATATCAGTTGCCTAATCTGCCAAAGACATTAGTTTTCTGCTAGCTCTATCTAAGCATAACTTCCCTAAAAAGCAAGATAACTACATGGCCTACTTATTAATTACGCAATTACCAACTGGGTATTTCAAAAACTAGTTTGGAAGAGGACAAGCACAACTCATGAGGAAAGCTCGCTGAAAAAGTTCTTCAATGCACAGTCAAGCTGTGAACCTCTGATTGGATCAATTGGTAAGTGCTGTTGCCCGCAGCTTGAAGGGGAGGTGGTCAAGTGGGGTTACAAGCCATCTTGCAGCCCAACATCCTGCATATGAGACATGTTAGATTTCCTGTCCACTTTTGGAGAAGATTTCTTTAACCCACGATCAAACTCCCGCTTTTGCTGCTTCATTTGTTCTTTCAACATAGGAAATGTCATTTTCTCAAGCTTCTCTTGTTTAGGAGGATCATCACTGCGGCTTTTTAAAAATGAAGGGATAGGTCTTGCAGGTCCAGAAAGGTACTGAGCAATGGCTGCTGAGGCACTGACTCCTCCTTGCTCACATTTTGCTCGAGCATTTGAAGTTGCTTTACCACCAACATTGTTTCCCTTCCACTGCCTGGACAACCTTTCTATCCTCGCTTTTTCTTGAACCTGAAAATCACAGATACCAATCAAGTCAATCATAGTATAAACAGTGTATTCTCCATGTGTGCGTGTCATTATTTAATTGACTGGTAAGCTCATGGCTTGCAAATACAGGGACATAGGTCAGAGTCTTGTAAGCACCCGCTTCATCAGGAAGAAAAAATAATGAAAGAAAAGATGAAGTGAGGAATTCACTGGCACGCTCCTTCCAAAAAGCCCATTTTAGAAGGTCCAAGATAGTTTAGTGAACTAATAAATGTACCTGGCATAAAGCAGCTACTCTCAAACTGAAGACTTCAACCACTGTGCTATGCAATTACATCCAGACATGTAAACCACAGTATAGTTATTTCACCACTTTTATCAATACAATTGTTAATTATACTTGAGCATAAAGTTCATTAACAAGCTAATTTAACCTAGATTGCATCCAGTCCTAGAGACAAGAGTCCAGATGGAATGTGACTTCAGTGATGGTGACAGTGCTGGTAATCATTATGATGAACATATAGTGACATAATTTCTATAGATATGCTCAAGTTCTAATCAAAGACTGCACAAGGGAATGAAATTATGAGCAGAGATTTTTCAAATTGAATTAAAAGCACTGGTACCTTGGATCCACGTAGTTATGGTCTATGCAAAAAGTTTAATACTGTTGAACTTCCAAGACGCTTAAATAAAGATACTGAAAAGTTCAATGCATCTAGAAAAAGGTTCCAGATAGCTTTGTAACAGAAGCCATTTTAATCCATACTTCGAACCATGATCAAAATACACTGCATCTAAGAACTTCTTTCAACTCTAAGATGAATATCATTAGCCTAGGTGGAAAAACTATTAAAAATATTATCCAATGAGACCTCAAAACCAAAACATTCTCCAATTCAGATATAGAAAATCTTCATGCACTGAAATACCACTCTAAATCAATTCTTGCACACACCTCCTTAAGAAAACTTAAATTACTATATCAAAGTTCCAAGATTGATAAAAAGAAAGATAAAAAATGCTTGGATTATTTATTTATTTATTTATCAAAGGAGTGATCACCAACCTTCCAAAGTTGTGCAACTATTATCTAAAAACCCAACTTCTTCCTGAACACCATTAACATCAAAATGTTGAAAGAAACATGTCAAATATGTTGCTCTCTTTGATTTTGCTAAAACAAAATCAAAGAACTCTTCGGAGAAACTTGACTTCAGAAATTAGAAAGATTTTAACACAATTTAGTAATATGAAACCTGTGTTGCCATTGGTGGAGGAAAGGATTTGGTATCTTCCTAATCAAACCTACAAATGCTTTGAATTTGGTCAGGCAGATTTCATAGGTAATTCTACTGCAAGGATTCCAAATCACAGTCTCATATTCACATCATATCTTTTTTATTTTCTTGTCTGGTTTTTAAACTACACAACAAATTCTCACCATTTCTTCTTTTAGGAAAGAAGACATGGAGAGCAAAATGGGGTTAAAAGTAAATTAAGACAAGGACTGTGAAATCATGAATAGGTTTTTATCAGGTTATTATTCAAATATTAACAGCAATCGATATTTAATCTCATTATTGAGTGTTACAAGAATAAAAAGAAGAAGCATGTTCTTGCCTTCTCATTATTGTAGAATATCCTTCTACGCTCCTTTGCCCTACAAATAGCAATTTTTATCCCATTGTTGTCCATAGCTCCATTTGGCCACATTTCTACAACCTGAATGGAATAAAATATTTAAAAGAGTTCATAATAGAAACATGGAAAAAAAACAGACTGATCATATGCCCCAAATATATTTTGCTTCTTTATTTATTGTATTCCCGTTAAGTTTTCAATGTTTCCAAATTTCAGTCAATAACGATACTCAATCTCTATCAAAAAGACCTCTTCATAGAGATGAAATTTGTCTTTCGTTAATTAAAAAAGCTGATAACATAAAATTATAAACTCCCAGACATGGATAATGCAAACTAGATATCAACAAATAATAAGATATGTTGGGGCATGGGTTATTTTTCGCTTGGGTAGTGGCCAACTTAATGGAGTGAGGATCAAGAAAGAGTGGACTACTCACCAAGTTTGTTCCTTCCTTGCTCATCAAGTGTCTGACCATTATAAATAGATACAAAGATGAGTAGTTTTAAAGTGTAAAAAACACAAGGATTGAGGGGTTTTCTTTGTGTGTAAGAGTGGGCGTACAAGGGAGTTTGGAATTGGGTTTTGGGTATAAAAATCACAATCATATCCTTGCACTAATTTTCTCTCATATAGTAAAAAAGGGTACTCTCAGGTCCGAGAAATAGGTAGGATTTTGTCGAACCATGTTAAATCTTGTGAGTTCAGTCTTTATTTATCTGTGTTATTTTTCTTTTCATTAAACACCATTTTTCGTGGTGGTGTGTGTTGAATCTCAAGTCCTTAATTTCCCAGCAAGATAAAACTTTCAGGGAGAGATTAAAAACCAAAGGGCATGGCTACAGTGAGTACCTCAGCATATAACTTTCTAATTTGCGGACCTTTGTCTTCATCCATCCCCTAGAAAACATTAAGCACTAACATCAATAAAACAGAGCAACAAACTATTAAATTTTCCTACAAGAAGCCATGTAATAACATGTTGTAGTTACCTGAACAAATAGGTCATAAAGATCACATATCTTATCTTCCATCTTATCATCCATAATATACTTCCTATTGATGGCTCCTTTTTCTCCATGAATAATAGCTTTCTGAAAGTCAACAACTGCTTTATCTCTTTGTTTAAATAACTGTTTTATAATAAGTAGCAACATTAAAGCATACAATAATGAGTTTCCTCTGGAACATCACTAGAAAAGAGTGAACTGCTAAAATTTTGATTACTACTCAAGTCTTTTTGTATTTATACCTAGTGGAATGCAAAGTAATCCAATAATGGAAAAAGTGATGATCATTCCTCTCTCCATTTTACTAACTACATTCCATTACACTACCAATTAGTGTACGAGATGGTGCTGTTTTCAGTTTACTTTTCCAGATTATGTTGAGAGTAAAGAAAATTTATTATAAGTCCAGCAATTATCACAGAGAGGAAGTAACAAATACAACAAGTCTTCTTGTTGTGTTGCTAACATACATATGTCAGATTGAAATCTCAATCATATTTGGTTTCAGAGAAAATGAACTTTACTTAAATTAGAAAGAACACTTGAGAATGTTGGAAACCTGTAGTTCTATCATCTCCATGACCTCCTTTTTAATCTTCTGGAATCTGTCAGCTTTTTCTTGCTTCGCTGTTAGTCCCATTTCAACCATCTCTCTCAGATTTTTCTGTACAAAAAAAATAGGGAGGGGAGGAAGAGGAAGGATAGATCAGGTTCTCTACACAAAATTAGATTAAAGAAGAGCATAAGAAAATCTTTAAATTACAATGTACAATTCTCCAGGATTAAATATCACTCTATTCCATCATAGGTTGATCCAAGATAATCAACACTGGTATTGACAACAAGTTACATTGATCATTGAAAACCTCTAATCTGTTTTGATCAACTATTAATACAATTGTGACAAAACTGAATACCTTCAGTGTCCTCAGCTGAATTAAATGCCCAAGAATGGTCATAAGGTGACTGATTAATTCCTCTGATATTTTTCCTTGGCTTGACTGCTGCAGATACCAGAGAAATAATTAATTTGAAGATCATACACATGCTTTGTGTGTGCGCGCACATGCACATGTGTAAAGATTCACATATGAAAAACAGGAAAATGCTTTCTGTTACCGCTAGTCTGGCAACTTTAGCAAGCTTCTGCTTCACTTCAAATGGCAATCTTCTTTTGATAGACATCGATGAAGTATCAGCATCCTGAGCATCAGTATTCCGCAGCCTAGCTGTAAATAAAGCATTTTTTATATTTTCAGACAGGAAAATAATAATCATTGTTTAAGTATCCAAATTTGCTTGCAAAATTGGCTAACTCACATTCTGCAACTACTTTCTCCAAATCCCTGATGGCTCTTTCAACCATACTGCCCTTTGGCTGCAAGCTAGAAACATCCTTTGGATGCATGGTGGCAGTTTTCTGCAAAATAAAACAAAAAAGAGTTTAATTTCAATGATATATTGCAAATAGGCAAAAAATTATATGCCATAAGAACTGCACACACATCTTAAGATCTTATAACAGAACATGACGTGTCTTGAGCGTGCGAGGAAGGGAGCAACACCTCTACTCAAGGGATGAGAGAGAAAAGAGACAATTTACATGCAATTGAGAACTCAAATACTCAGTTTCATGCCCCCTTTATAAAATAGACTGTCTGAAAAACAAAACGAAAAATTAAAAAAAAGAAACAAACAAACAAAGCGATCTTATAGTGCATAGTCCAACTATCTCCCCATCCCCAAGCTGGGTAGTGAAAGGGATACCTACATATGCTATGAAGAAAGACCAGTGCTTTTACTATTTCAACAGCTTTAGTTGTATTGGTAATCTCCAATCCAACCAAAAAATGATAATTGACAGACATCAATCATATAAATCATTTTTTTTTGAAGAAAAAACATCACTTTGAGTACTGTATTCACAGAAAAAATTGAAACTTGGAAAGGTTTTTTGTGCAAATTAAATTATTAAACAACACAAACTCATTACTTAAGTTTGTAGGTTCTTTGCAAGTTCTCTAGTCTCTTATTGTAGGTGATCCTAATAAAAGCAAGCTCTTGTTGCTTATTTAATTAAATGTCAAAGCACTATCCTGCTAATGACCAGTATTCAGCAGACAAATCACACCATAACTTTTTCAAAGAAATCACCCAGCAATTGCAAAAACAAAAGGTTTGATAGATTCTTTTGTACTGAGATTTCTGATGAGTACCACTACTTATTACCTTTTCAGCTTGTACTGGATAATGAGGAAGATTCAGGTCAGGCAGTTCATGTCTTCCCTTCTTGTTCCTGTGAGGAACTTTGGGAGAGGATGCGTTACTTGTTTCACTGGCTAATCTTTTGGATTGAGGTGCATATTGGCCAGGAGCATTGTTTTCACTTGTATCTTTCACAATTCTACCTAAATTCCCAGGATGGAGGACTCCATTCATCTGTTTTTCAGTGTCATTCTGTCCTGTGTTGGAGATGGAATCGTCCCTGTTTGTGATTCCTGGATATGAAGAATATTCAGATCTTATATCAGTACCAGCAACTTTTTTGTCAGAAAATATGGGATGCATCAATGAATGCAGTTTCCCATCATGATGATGTTCACCATTAACAGCTAAATTCTGAGTGTTGGTTGGAAACGGTTCATCCATTGGTATATTCCCTGTAGCCACATTTATCCTTCCTTGACCTAATTTTGCATGTTTATCTCTATAGCGATCACCATCCTTCTCTTCTCTAGCTTTTTGCATATTATTCTTTCTTTTCTTCGGCTGGAAGTGACTGGATGAGATTGGTCTATTCCTGGCATTGAAGAGGAAATGAAATCATGTTAATGGTCATATGAAGAAACTACTTGAAGTACCACGACATGCCATTTGGCCAAACACAAAGAGGAAGAACAGGATGGCGGCAACTATCAAAATCAGTAAGTGGACTATAAATGTATTCTTCACATGCAAGTGTATGCTCCCTCCTTCTCTCATCGTAAGCTCTTATTTAACATGCTTCAAATACAGAAAAGACCCATTAATACTAGTCACCAATATCAGTCCATAATTTAAAACTGGTGTGTTGATTTTTTTGGTTTTCAGAATGTAACAGTACCTAAGTTAACAAGTATTATCTACACCAGTTCTTATTCTATTCCCATATATATTTGGGCACTAATGGAATATAATTAACGATGAATGTCCTACCTTTATATTTAGACACTCAAATTTTCTGCGGCCATCTTTTTTCAACATCTTCCAATTATAGAAAAGGCATGTTACTATTTATTCTACAATCCAGAACATACAAGGATGGTATTCCAACTCATAGCTCATACCTAAACCAGAACGCTTCTCTTCTTCTTCTCCATATCATAAGCAATTAAATAAGTATGCACATGTTCACCAGTTAGATGGGTGTTTCTCTTCCATCTGTCACGCTTATCTGAAAGGAAGAATTAAGTTTTTTACAGGAATACAGGTGATGGGTTTTTTCTTTTAGGTTACAAGGGAGAGGCTCAAACCAAAGTGGGATTTCTGCAGGCTCATTGGCACGGGTGATGATTTGACAAAGCATATTTTGACATTCCTGTTTGACTGCATATATCAGAAGACCACACCCAAGTTGTGTTCTGGCATTATGTTTATGCGTTAGAGATTACCACTCAAAAAGAGTTTATAAGAGGTTTATGTAAAGATGGATCCAAGTTGTCGTCAAAATTACATAATAACATATCCTGGAGTATGTCGTCCTGGGATATGTTATGATATTTTATTGCTTGGTTTATGTAAAGTTTATAGGTGGTTTATGGAAAAACTAATCATCAAAATTTTAGCTATATGTCATCATGGGATCCCAATTACACTCAGGCAGAAAGGGAATACAAAGGACAGAACCATAACAAGACAGAGTAAACAATAAGAGTTCACAAGAACTCACATGTGTTCTAATTTTCCCTTATTCACAAAGAATCCATTATGTTTGGTAGTTGACTCATCAACTTCAAAATACTCATCCTGTGAAATACCAGGGTCAAGATTATAACAAGTTAATGGAAAGGAATAATATTTCACATGAGTAGTTAACAACCAACTTTTGCCACATAAGAAGTGTTTTCATGGAAAAAAAAGTAACTGAAATAATATAGCACCAGTAAAATAAAATCAATAATAAGGGACTAGTGGTGTAGGAAAAGATTACAATGGAAAATGAAATACCTAACATATCCCAGATTTCAATATCAAGTCAATAATCATCACAATAGCTGCCCCTTGATATACACAGTAAGGTGCTCTATAAAGGGACAGAGAAGCTTCAATAATAAAAACAACCATAAACGAAACCCTGATTCCAATTCCAATAAATGCTAAATAACCTAAATAAGAGATTTCATAAATAACAATAAAACTTCCAAATTACTAATGATTACAAACTAACACGTAGCAGGACCAAAGTATTTTTTCCCTCAACTGCATCAGATAGCTTATATTATTGGGCATATTATTTACCGTGTAAAAGAGCAGTCTTGGTCTTGAGCTGAACATATTCAATAAGGTAGAAGTTCGCATAAAATGTTTAAAGCAAAAGATCCTGCTAAAATCACTACATCTAACGGAAACCAACTCAGTAAAAGAAGCGATATTAACAATATTTTTAATGAAGCTCTTCATCAGTCATTTCAATGTCCAAGTTAACATAGTAAGACCAAAATATTGATGATGGTGATGATGATATTTCATTCACTGTCAATATTAGACTCATATTGTAGTTACCATCACTATTATCATTTTCATTATAACCATGTTACCAACCAGTTCAGTATCATCTATGAAAGAATCCTTGGTGTCATAATGATCTTCATCAGGAGCACCATCAAGTTCTTCCTCATCACTACTCTGATTACCCTGAAAAAAGCAAATTGTCAAAACAAGGCGTCACACCTCAAATTAGATTTTCAGGCATTGACAATACCAAGCACAAGTTATAATTAAGATGTGACAAAAACTTTTACCCTGGTTGTTAACCTACTGCAACCACCCTCCTTTATACGTGCTTAGAAGTGACCATAGTTAGCTAAGTTAGCAATGCATTATTCTTTTTTTTCTGTGACCAAGTACAAGTTACAGAAAAAGAAATAGAAAACTGCATTTATCCTAACAGCAAATATAAGCAGTCAGATGCACTCGTATTCACCTGTCTAAAACTATAATTGCTTGAACCTTGAAAATAATAAAGAAAAGGATGGATTCAACACAAATTGCAAGATTACTTGTGCTGTTACATTAATTAGTCATATAATGGGTTAATGGTGTACTGCTACCAAAGCTTGAAGCTTGGTTGAGTAGTTGTGTTATAATACTAAACCAAATGGCCAAAAAGCATCAGAATTAATTAGCCATATAGTAATAAAACAAACCACATATGAATGAAAAACTGTCCAGTTTTTCTGAATTGTAATTAATCTTAAGATCTAGAAAGAAAGGAAAATAACTCTAAAGATGTTTTGATTCTACTCATTAATAAGAGAAAATTTTCAAAACTAAAAGAGAAAATTCTAACAGGTGATAAGGCAGGGAATGCTTTGCCTGTCAAACTAAAAGGAAAAAAGAGGATTAATGTACGTGCATTTGATCCTAAAGCTGTATAAGCAGAAAATTAGTTCCAAGAGATCTTTGTTGGCTTGTTAGTAATTAGAATGCTATCTGTGGAAAGTAATTTTTCTTGCGCACATAAATAAAGACGCTTGGGAAACTAAAAGTAAAATCATCTAATAAATGTTTCTACCAAATAAAAGCAATGAATATCAGAACCTCATCAATCTTTGTAACATTATCAACAAAGTAAAGAGACAAAGTACAAGGAACTTTACATACCACATAAAGTTGCTCTATTTTCTCAATAACAGAACCAAGACGACTAGAAGAAGGTGCATTTTTTGGTATAGGTTTAGTGAGCTGGCCCTGCAATATTGAAGCATAACAAAAGGTATCATGAGTTGTGATCTAATAAGTTTCAGTAAAGGTAGATTGGAAAGAAAGCAAGAAAAAAGCAATTCAGGAGATGACATAACAGAGGATAGCATCCACAAAGCCAAACATGCAAAAACTCCAGGAGAAGGATAACAAAGTGCATATGTATATGATGTATACTTACCTACTGATGAAACAAAGCAACAAGCATCACAATTTTGCTACATTAAGCGCTATTCTACAAAAAAATATACTTGGAGCACAGTTGGAGCGCCACACAGCCAAATGCACATATTGCTCCACTCTTTAAGTACAAGTATTTCATAATTATGCTTCTACAAGATGAAGTTATTTTTAAAAAGGGCCATAGGCAAAGGGAAACACAGAGAAGATAATGTTAAATCAATAACTACAGAGAAAATCTAAGGTTTGTGAGCCGCTTTTTTTTTTGTTCAAAATCCATAACAATCGAAGATAATGTTTTTTGTAAGTTACTTCTTTTGATGTTGGCATTTTAGACATTTCAAGGAGATGACAGGTTTCTGCTGATGGCGAGGATCTGACGCTAGCTTGCACATTCCTATAGTTGTGTAAGCACAATATCAGTGTATGCCTATACTATGAGACTAGTTTTATCAATAGCCAGTTAACACAACAGCCATTTCTACCCGTAAATATTTTTAGAACTATGAGAACAGGTAAAGTTCTATTAAGCAAACTTACACCATCAAGCTTCACAACTGTTTCACTGTCTATAAGTATGACTCTTTGTAAACAAACAAATAATTATGCAACATAACTCTCACGACATACACAAAATATATTCTTAGAATTATGACACCTGTGTTCAGTTTTGCAAAACGAACTTATATCATCATCAGTTTCCCAACTGTTTCACTGTCTGCAAGTATAGACTCTTTACAAACGAACAAATAATTATGTTAGGCATGTGCACATGCACGAACATGCACACATTCTACCATTCTGCATAATATCCTAGAATATCTTCACTCCACCCCATAACTTCTTTTAATATTCTATAAGTAGAGCATCCCCCTCTAAGTGAGATATCACACACTTTCCTATCATAGGATTCTGCATGCCATACAAATCCACATTAAATGTAACATTAACCATGAGAAATCTCCAGCGATTTCATCTTTAACCAAAATTCCTAAATGATATTCTTTTACTAGGACACTTAGAAACATGATGGATTCTTTTGAATATGGCAATATGCATAAGACAGTTCATGTATAGCAGTGTCATATAATTTTCATATCAATATATTTTCTTTGATAGCTTGTGGATGTTGTAAAAGAGGTGTAACAAAAATCACATCATCAATGACAATTACTCAATTGAGCAAAGCCATTTTTTAGGGAACTCGCAGCTTGCAGATTTAAACCTTTGTTTTCCAGCTGCATTAAGGAATTTAAGTATCTAAGATGATTTTTTGAAGCATTTTAATGTTGTATAAGCTTTTAATTTTGACAGAATTAAATCATCTACGTTTTAAGTTCCTTCGCAATTTCAGAAATGCAATAGATATGAAGAATATGTCTTCTTGTAGAAATATACTTACCAGAGGGCATCACATCCCATATCAATTTAATAATTGAAAGTTAGAAAGAGAATAATCATTAACTATACATTTGAAAAACAAAAATATGTTTACATTGATAACTTAGCCCTAATAAAACCAAATAAAGAAACAAAACAAACTCAACTTCATTCCAAACACAAAAATGCATTAGGAATTCAAACAACCCCCCCCCCTCCCCCCATTACATGTGTGCACCTGCGTGCAAATACAAAAAATAATTAAGGCAAGCTACCTACTTCTTGTCAAAAAAACTTTACGGTTCTTATATCAACCTTCATTCACGAGTAAAAATATTCACCTTCAACTTGCAACTAAGGTGGGTATGGTTAAATAGAGATTACTTATGGAACTTCAAGCTTAACATGTATAGCACCTACGAACACCACATTCATGTCCATTCAAGCGTGTCACTAACATGGAAAGGTATACAGTAATTCTTGATCATCCACATTAAAAGTGTGCAAATTAAGAAATGAACTATATATGTCAAGGCCTAGGACCTGCCGATACCATTTTGGCAATGAATCAACTGCTGAACTTGGTGGCTTGTGGGTGTCAACACACCAATCATCATCCACATCGAGAATATTGCTGATGTGATGATCAACACATCAGCAAAATGCGAGCAATATGCTAACATCAAGATCGACAAGCGTGCTAGCATAGACACGTTGCTAACACCTACAGTACATGTTGTCTATGTTTTTATAGTTTAGTTACGGATTTACTATATATAGTTGTGCTCTTCATAAATTGAAAGGTTATTGCTTGCATAATTGCTTATCCATTAATGGATAATTTTATTGTTCAACTGCAAAGAAATTTATATGCTTAACATTATAAGTTTAAGCATAAGCACGTATAGTTTTTTCTTCATGTGCGTGTGTATCAAACACTTTGTATTTTTGTTAAGCACAAATCCCATTTCCCTCTCCGTGAATCACAACTTTAAAAATTTAGGATAATCAACGTATACAAGTCTCTTATCTCATAAACCTTTTACTTTGGAATTTTAAATTTTAATCTTCAATTTGAGCTAGCTACTAAAAGATCTGCATTCTTCATGCTAATGCTAGAACAACTAAGCATCAATCTCAAACTACTTTGGGTCAGGTACATGGATCCTTTTCTGCTATTCAGCTCGATCATAAACAAAATTCAACTTAATATCAAGAGATTCATATCCTCCAGTACCACATCTCTCCAAGTTATTCTAGGTCTATCCCTTCCCTCCTCCATCCTTTCAATGTCAACTTATCACTTCTCCGAACTGAGGCCTCTTGGTGAATGATGCTGGATGGACAGACCAATTTTAGTGGCCCCTCTCTTGTTTTATCTTGGCTTGGCTTGGATGGTCCCGAGCCTGGCAAAAAGAGGATGGTTGCAGTAGGTTGACACCCAACATAAACTCCGTCCTATCTCATTTATCGATTCTTTTCCAAAGAAGATAGATTAATCCTAAAATTAACTTTCGAGGCTCTAGAGGAAACAAATTTTTCAAGATTTGTTAACATCTCTATATGAGATTATATGCATTTTTTAAATCAAATGACGAGTTTGTGCTGAAAACAACCCTTTCTAGTAAAGGCATGTGATAAGCATCATACCTTAAGGCCACACTAATATGGTTAGTGCAATTTCTGATGCACAAGTCCATGCACTAACAACAAAGGATAAGCTCTTTGAGAAGGTTAGCAAACAGAGAGGTTGATCGTAAATTTGTTTGTAAGTCAAGGACTGATGTGGGACTATATCACATTCACTAAAAAATATTATTTATCAATTACTACTTGCGAGGCGACAAAGATTTAGATGATTCAACAACTTAAGGGACAGAAGCAAAATACCGAAGAACATGACTAATTTTGGAGTTGCAGTTGATGTGGTTTGAAGGTCTTGGAGGAAAAACAGCAAAATTTCATTAGAATTAGATATTGTTTACAACAATTCGGCAAAGGGACTAGCAGCTACCTTTTCATCTAAGTTGATGATAAAACAATTCAGTACAACTAGTGTCATTGTTAAGAAACTTGCTGGACAAGAAATTTCCTTTTAATCTTAGTTGAGATAAGAACATTTTAACATCTTCTTCTGGTGCTATGGAATAGACTTTTGTAGAGGGGCATCTTTAGCAGATATACAAAGGACTCGAGAGCTCTCTTGCTTTAGTTTCTTTTACCTCTTTGTTTTTGGATGGATTTCTAATTGAAGTTCACAAGCATAAAACTTTTTAGCTTCTCTTATACTGGATTATCATGCTGTTTTAAAAACAAACATAAGAGAAAAGGAACCAGAAAAGGGTGTTTCAGGAAGAAAAAAAGGCAGATAGAGGAACAAAGTCTAGAAATTCTAGGAAGTACGTGTTTTCTGTCATCTAAACTTAATTACAAAATAGCTGATTAAAAAGTGAAATAATTGGTGAATAACTATCTCTATTGCTGATGTAATTATAATTTATTCTATAGATTATGTAATTCGTCAAAATGACAGTTGTTTGACCGAATCTTCTTTTGTTTTGGTTAAGCCCAAACAGAGCCAAAATGAAATCATGTCAAAGTTACAAAAACAAAATCAGATGATCGACAATAGCCAGTGAGGAATGAAAACAAATTACATTAAACTTAGTACTTCATGGAAAATAATGATTAAAGATCATGCCTGAAGCATTAAATAGCTCAGTTAGTCACATAATGACATCATACAAGGTCTTGGAATCAAGCTTTCCTCTCGTAATACTGTTGGAAAAATAAGCCACACCACAAACCTGAAACTGAAGCTACCCTTTTTCTTTAATGACAAACACTTGAGAATATTTTGGACTATTCAGGAAAGGAAGGTTACAGCAAATGATAGAGTTCAAATATGGGAATATGATAAAGTACTTAGAAGCCAGCGCATATCAGGATTCACACGATTCATGACAAAGGTGTGTAATGGATAAGGAATTCAAACAATGATCAACCATTAGAAAATCGAAGTTTACAACCCCAACCATGGTTACCATGGATGGATATCAACAAATGGAGACAGCTCATATCATACCGTAAATATATACATTAAATCAAGCTGAGAAGAAAAAACCAGCACCTAAATTTAGTTATTCGTGGATTTATTAAGAAACAAAGTATAATGGATCTCCATTGAATCAAAAATGCATAAAAAACAGCCAACTAAATATAATTTAAAGGCAACCAAAGGCTTTTAAATCCAATGCAGATACAAGTAAATCAGCGACGTGGAAATAAACATACGAAATAATCATTAAAATAGAGAATCAGTAAATTACTTTCCATCCATCAAACATTCTGTGACAGATAAAAAATTCTTGTTCCCAAAATTAAGATCAATGCAGTAACAAGCAAGAAGAAGTTGAAATCACCACATGCAGAAGTTGCATTTGATTATGTCAAATACAACAGCAAAAATATTACAACAAACACTTAATAAAAAACATCATATTCAATTCAAAAAAACAGATAAAAACATAAACCCTGATAGAATTACAACAAAACAAACAATTTACAAAAATGGGTTCTCAACAAT
>Ga0325401_1003290_pt1 | contig 14750 bp, 13 predicted proteins | sample PopdelMetagenome_FD_205666 | JGI IMG/M metagenome (GOLD analysis project Ga0325401, IMG submission 205666) | Populus deltoides microbial communities from Bellville, Georgia, United States - Xylem-PdKOR-R2 | ecosystem: Host-associated > Plants > Phyllosphere > Stem > Wood/Secondary xylem | place...
CATCCACTACTCATAGCCTGACAAAATCTGATCTTATTCATATAGATCCTTTTTCTGAGGATTCTGGTAATGATACCTCTCCCTATGTTCGATCAATTTGTACTCATAACTCTGCAGGTACTGGTACTTTACTCTCTGGCACACCTGAAGCTCCATTCTCATCTACAGCCCCTCAAGCTTCATCTGAGATTGTGGATCCACCTCCTCGTCAGTCCATCCGTATTCGTAAGTCCACAAAACTACCAGATTTTGCTTATTCTTGTTATTCTTCATCATTTACTTCCTTTTTAGCTTCTATTCATTGTCTCTTTGAGCCCTCTTCCTATAAAGAGGCAATTCTTGATCCGCTTTGGCAGCAAGCTATGGATGAGGAACTTTCTGCTTTGCATAAGACAGATACTTGGGATCTGGTTCCTCTACCTCCTGGTAAGAGTGTTGTTGGTTGTCGTTGGGTGTATAAGATCAAGACTAATTCTGATGGGTCTATTGAGCGATACAAAGCTAGGCTGGTTGCAAAAGGATACTCTCAACAGTATGGTATGGACTATGAGGAGACATTTGCCCCGGTTGCAAAAATGACTACTATTCGTACTCTTATTGCCGTAGCTTCGATTCGTCAGTGGCATATTTCTCAGCTTGATGTTAAAAATGCATTCTTGAATGGAGATCTTCAAGAAGAAGTTTATATGGCACCCCCTCCTGGTATTTCACATGACTCTGGATATGTTTGTAAGCTTAAGAAAGCATTATATGGTCTCAAACAAGCACCTCGTGCTTGGTTTGAGAAATTCTCTATTGTGATCTCGTCTCTTGGCTTTGTTTCTAGCAGTCATGATTCTGCTTTTTTTATTAAGTGCACTGATGCAGGTCATATCATTCTGTCTTTATATGTTGATGACATGATTATTACTGGTGATGATATTGATGGTATTTCAGTTTTGAAGACAGAGTTGGCTAGACGATTTGAAATGAAGGATTTGGGTTATCTTCGATATTTCTTGGGTATTGAGGTAGCATACTCACCTAGAGGTTACCTTCTTTCTCAGTCGAAATATGTTGCAGATATTCTTAAGCGGGCTAGACTTACTGATAACAAGACTGTAGATACTCCTATTGAGGTCAACGCAAGATACTCTTCTTCTGATGGTTTACCTTTGATAGATCCTACTTTATATCGCACTATTATTGGGAGTTTGGTATATCTCGCCATTACTCGTCCAGATATTGCATATGCTGTTCATGTTGTTAGTCAGTTTATTGCTTCTCCTACTACTGTTCACTGGGCAGTTGTTCTTCGTATTTTGCGATATCTTCGGAGTACAGTTTTTCAGAGTCTGTTACTTTCACCCACCTCTTCCTTGGAGTTGCGTGCATACTCTGATGCTGATCATGGTAGTGATCCCACAGATCGCAAGTCTGTTACCGGGTTCTGTATCTTTTTAGGTGATTCTCTTATTTCTTGGAAGAGCAAGAAATAATCTATTGTTTCTCAATCATCCACCGAAGCAGAATATCGTGCCATGGCATCTACTACCAAAGAGATTGTTTGGCTACGTTGGTTACTTGCTGATATGGGAATTTCCTTTTCTCATCCTACTCCTATGTATTGTGACAATCAGAGTTCTATTCAGATTGCTCATAACTCGGTTTTTCATGAGCGCACTAAGCACATTGAGATTGATTGTCATCTTACTCGTCATCATCTCAAACATGGCACCATTGCTTTGCCTTTTGTTCCTTCTTCTTTGCAGATTGCAGATTTCTTTACCAAGGCGCATTCCATCTCTCGTTTTCGTTTTCTGGTTGGCAAACTCTCGATGCTTGTAGCTGCCGCATCGTGAGTTTGAGGGGAGATGTTAAATAATATTTATGTAATCTTATTTATTAAGGGTAGAATAATACTTTTAGTTTGACCTATATAGTACTTTTAGTTTGACCTATATATACTTTATTTGTATTTAGGTTAAGACAATGCATTCATAATATACAGATTATTCAAAATTCTAGCCTTCTTTCTCTATTTGATCTCAATTAATTTAACACTTCGCATGTAATAGAGGACTCCATGCCAACTCTATAAATGACTCCCATGATTATCTAGATCATAATTAGTCCTGCTCTGAACAACACTCGAAACAATTATCAATGGCAAAGCTAGCAGTCCCTCTTCTGATTTTTTTCTTCCTCTTATCGTGTATCCCTTCTCAAGCAGCTCCTTCCCTCCAAACGCCCCTCCAAACGCCAATCCAGAAGGACCATTCAACCAGCCAATATATCATCACTGCATACCTCAAAACCCCTCTCATGCCCACCAAATTGCTCTTGGATCTTGGTGCTACATACAGCTGGGTAAATTGCGACGACTACATTTCCTCCACTTACCAACATGTCCCCTGTAACAGTTCCATCTTTTATTCTCTTAGTGCTTATGGTTGCGAGGACATTTGCGACGGTCCACCGGGTCCAAATTGTGCAAACAACTCTTTCCTCTTCCTCCTTGACGGACCACTCGAAACTGTTGACTACAAAAAAGTTAATACCCTCAACGACGCCCTTGTTGACTATCTCGCCTTGCTCAATAACCTAGGCTCTCTTTCCTCGATCGATAATTTCATCTTTTCCTGTGCCCGAGCTGGTTTACTGAAAGGCCTGGCTAAGGGTGTAACTGGCTTAGCCTCCCTGGGCAACTCAAACCTCTCAATCCCAGTACAGATCAATAAAGCCTTCTCTTCCTCTCCAAATTGTTTTGCTATGTGCTTGTCAGGATCCATCTCTCAACCTGGTGTGGCTCTTTTCGGTAGTAAGGGGCCTTATAATTTCTTGCATGGAATTGACCTCTCAAAATCACTTCTTTACACTCCTCTTATTTTTAACCCGCTTGGAAGAGATTCTGATCCAAATACCCACAGACTCTCTCCTGAATATTATGTAGGGCTGACTTCCATAAAAGTGAACGGAAAGATGGTGGCTTTTAACAAAGCGCTGTTGGCCATTGATGATCAGTCTGGTTCTGGGGGGACCAGGATCAGCACTCTTGTGCCATACACGAAGTTACAGAGTTCTATTTACAAGGCTTTTACTCTGGCTTTCTTGAAGGAAGCAGCTTCCTCTGCTTTCAATCTTACTACAACAAAGCCTGTGAAGCCATTCAGAGTCTGCTACCCTGCGGGTGCTGTGAAGACTACACAAATGGGACCGGCTGTACCAATAATCGAACTTGTGTTGGATAGACAAGATGTGGTTTGGAAGATGTTTGGATCGAACTCTATGGTGAGGGTTACAAAGAAGAGTGTTGATCTTTGGTGCTTGGGTGTTGTGGATGGTGGGGCCATTGATGGCCCATCGATTATGATTGGTGGTCTTCAGTTGGAGGACAACTTGCTACAATTCGATCTACAGTCACAGAAACTGGGTTTCAGTTCATCAATTTTGTCCAAGGGGACCAATTGCGCCGACTACAAATTTCCTACCAGAAAAGTATAAAAAGATGATGTATTTATACCATCCATCATGTACTGTATGCATGCTTTCGTTGAGTTTTTCTACCTTCGTTAAGCTAAGGGGCAAAGACAGGCCAATCTAGCCTTGTAATAAGAGTTCGTGCTGTCAAATAAATGAATAAAAGGATGCATATATTAAAAGAAATTAGAAAAAAAAAGAGAGAGAGTCGGTATATAGCTACAAATTCCTAACAATCTTTGAATGAAAATTGTTTAGCCGAAAATTTGTCAAGTATGAATTCTTTCATACCAATCTCTTTAACTTTGTATTTTCATTCTATAACTTTTCATAGCAATTTTATATTTTTAATTGAACTATATATATTATATAGTTCAATTTATTTAAAATATAGCTCTTAAACATAAAATCTCTAAAATTCCATGTGTCGAAGCTACCATAATGATGAGACTAGAGATTCATTTATTTGAAAGCTGTGGCGCTTCTTCATAATTCTATTACTTTTTTTTTTCACCTTTTAAACTTTAATTCATTAAAATTTTTAAGTTTTTCATCATCCACCATAAAAAATAATAGTGAAATATATCCTTTATCGAAGCAACATTAGTTGCATTAACCTTCTCTTGTATTGAAGTCATGATAATTTTCTAAGATAACATTCAAATATCTATAATTAAAATGGGGCTCTAAACTTTCAAAAACAAAATAAAATAAAATATAGTAGACAAATTAAAATTTCAACATATATCAAATTAACTAAACAATATTGTAATAATTCAGCATAAAAAATGTAACAAGTATCAAGTTTATAATTTAGTTTTTATAAACAACCTTATCACAAATTTAAAGAAATTAAATAATTAGATGATATAATTAGATTTGGCAAACAAGCATATAATGAATACATGCAAACTCATTTAGTCTTAAGATTGTAGGATATTTTAGAGAGTGACATTGTTTAGTTTAAATTGCTTGCAAAATTATAAATCAAAGTAAAATACTTAAATTTAAAGAGTTAAAAAAATCGTATACCTAATAACCATATAATATAATTGTAATGAGGTGAAAATCTAATTGTATCTTTAATCATTTAGTAATAACATCGTGTAAACAGGAAAAAAAATTCATTAGGAACCATTCTTATTCAAAATCACTTCCAAATTCATTTATGATGCCACTTCCTATTTTCTTTGCATAAATATTCATCTTATATATAAAAGATTTCTATTTCTTTTGCTTTCCAATTGAATATAAATTGCTCAAATTCAACATATCATAATGTACAACATGCAATTAGGTGTGAACACGGTCGATAATACAACTTCTATTTACCACATGTACACATTCATTTATTAAATCAAACCATTTGTCAAACCTTCCTTTGACTACTAGTTACTACAGGGTCTCAACTTGAAAAACATCATCTGGGATATTAAATACACTCAATATGTGATCTTGATTCTGATGCATCAACAATAAGTTTAACAAGCACTTGTGAAGGCCATAATGCACCATGACTCATACAATCATCAACTTCAGCTCTTCACTAAAAAAATATTTATTAGTCTTAAAAAAAGGTAATTTACACATTAGTGGTCATATTTCCATAACAATAACCACCATCATATGAGAGTGTCCATCGCTCTTTCAGTTCAATCACGAGTCATTATTTGATTTGATCATTCCAATTTACTATATCAACATACATAGTATCAAATTTATGTCTTGAATGTTGTTGACACATCTTATCTAATAGTTTTTTCAATGCCACATCTTTGAATCTTTTATTGAAGTTACTCATAAAGTGACAAGAATAATAACTATGATACCTATCTGGCTCGGCCCATATCTGTGACATAGCATTCTTAATTGTTAGTGAATTATGCATAATCCAATACATCTACTTGTGACATGTTAGTGAATCAAATCTAAAAATTATATCTAGTTATTGTTTGTTTTTTTTTCAACCAAAGCATAACACTACAAAAAAAACCCTATTATTTACATTATAAACAACTCCAATCAAGATTATTGCCTTGTACTTTCCATATAAGTGAGTGGTGGTAATACTTATCAATGGATAATAATATTGAAACCCCTAAATTAAAAGTTCAAATGCCCAAAATACTATTCAAAATATTGTTGTATCACCATCAACTATCTTATGATCCCACTTAATAACTATACTAGGATTTAATTTTTCCAAAGCTAATAACATCCTAGACAACATTTGAAAAGACTCCTCATGTGATTCAAACAACCTCTCTAATAATTTTTTTTATAGCTAACCAAGCTTTTTTATATAATATATTATACAAAAAAAGTCTTTATAGATATTTGTTTGAATGATTGCAATTTTAATACTTATTTCAGCTTTGACAATGGTCAACATCATATTAAAAACAAAATTCGAGTCACTTTGATGGTGAGCTTGCATAACTATTTGATTGTGACATGTGTGGGGCTTTTTTAATTTTGAAATTTCAAATGAATCAGAATTCTTGTGATATTCTCATGTAAATACCATTAACATGATGGTTCATACTTACACTATAACTACACATAAGTTGTGGTTAATCGTTACACATTGTATTGAAGTGAATTTTTTACATGCCATCATTTAATTGCATTGATTAAATCAATCTTGGTTCAGAACATTTGTCCAACCTCCAACACAATATGTAAGTCTGAATACCTATGACTCAAAGCCCAATCAAATCTCATCATATGAGCAAACCCACTAGTACCTTTAAATTTAGGAACATAGGGTCTCATTGTTTGGTTTATTGGCTCACTTTGCTCATCTCCCTAAACAACATCATTGATATGACAATCATTTTTCTTATCACTTGGTTTAAATTTATCATAACAATATGAAGTCGTTATCATACCCAACCAAAGTTCCATATGCAATATTTCTTGAACTGATGTTAGGTTCATTGTATCAGTAACTATCCTAGACGGACATGCTACATATGATAACTATGTGGTTCTTTTACTATAACTTGGGACTCGAGTCAACTCCAAACTCGAAGAATTTTCTATTTTAGGTTTTCTACTCAAGTAAAGCTTTAATATTTGCAACCCATTTGTGGTGATCAACTTAAACATTATATTAAAAATCATATCACTAGTAATGGGCACACTAGCATAACAATTTGGATGGTGCCCACCCAACATCCTCCAAGTAATATTAACATTGAATTCAGCTAAATTCCATCCAATTCCTCGACACACAATTTTTAAATTTATCAAATGAATTATCTAATTTCAAGTTATATAACTCGATACTTCTTCCATGATAAATGATATTATTATCCCTATCAATGATTTTTATTATCACTATCAATGATTTTACCAGGAAATGGAAAAGATCCCATATGTGGTATGATCTTTTTTATTTGTGAACATTGTATTATTTTCTCTCTTTGTTTGTTAAAAATATCATTATTTGGAATTTTTTTGTCTGTTTCACTTCAACTTTTTTCTACATAGTTTATGAGTTTTTATTATTTGATTTCTACTATTTTTGTTGTCATGTGTTGGTTTTTCTAGCCTTTTTTCCACGGTTTGTGTTTGGGGGGGTAAGGTTGGATCCTTTTTTGCCCTCTATTGAGTTGTGTGTTTTGTCAAGTTCGTGTTATTTGAGAGAGCAAATTGATGATTTTAGAAAGTTGTGGCTGAAAGTTATCTTATCAAGAAATTTGTTTTGGAATTCTCGGATTATTGGCTGATGTAATTGTTTTTTGGGCAAGAAATGATGTTAGGACGTGTGGATTCACTTGTACATGCTTTTGAATCTATTGGTGGACAACTTATTATAATTGCATCACTAATTGTCAAAGGTGTTCACATGGAGGACATTGATGGAAATGAATACATTGATCATGTTGGTTTTTAGAGCTTGCTATAATTGGTCATGCAAATGATAAGGTTATATTCTTCTTCGCCACCATTTGCATTTTATGTATTTATGAAAGTTTGCATTGCTTTAATAAAGGTATATAGCGGTTTTTAGTTCTTATTAAAGAATTATATAAACCATATCATGGGATCTCATTGAACGGCTTAAGTTTTTTGGTTGAGATGATTTTTTAATATGGTATCAGAACCTTATTGATCAAATGATCACGAGTTCGAATCACACTACCCTTATTCTATTTAATAAGAAATTAAGCACAATATAGTATTGACCTATATAGGTTTCAAGGCGAAAGTGCTTTCACGTGAAGGGGAGTGTTTGAGAATTGTATAAATCATATCTTAGACTTCATCAAATAGCTTAAACTTTTGGATTGAGATAGTTTTTTGACATGGTATCAGAGCCTTGTTGACCCAGCGATCACGAGTTCGAGTCTCACCACTCTCATTTTATTTAATAAAAATTAAGCACATAATAACATGAATATATGCAAGTTTAAAGTCTGATAGTAAACCATAGAGTAAGTGGTTTTTTTTTATAGGGAGAAGCACTTTGATGTTGTGAAGGTTGTTGAAAGAAAAGAAAAGATGTTTATTTATTAGGTTGCTCCCTAGCTTTGTATCTATCATCTCAAATCTTTTTTTCGTCTTCTCACCCCTCATAGAATCCTTTGTTTTAACAAATTTGCTCAATTTTTTTCCTGCACAAATAAGTTCGCTATCAATTTTCTTCTTGGTGAAAGCTACACTATATCAAAGAAAACTCAACTGCCAATTTTTCAAAGTAACTTTTTTCTACTTAGTTTATGAGTTTTTATTATTGGGGAGGGGGGGTTGGATCCTTTTTTGTCCTCTGCTGAGTTCTGTGTTTTGGCAGTTCGTGTTATTTAAGAGAGCAAATTGTTGATTTTAGAGAGTTATGGCTGAAAGTTATCTTATCAAGAAAAGTGTTTTGGAATTCTCTAATTATTGGCCGATGTAATTGTTTTTGGGGCAAGAAATGATGTCAGTGGATTCACATGCACATGCTTTTGAATCTATTGGTGGACAACCTGTTGTGATTGCATCACCAACTGTCAAGGGTGCTCACATAAAGGACATTGATGGAAATGAATATAGTGATCATGTTGGTTCTTAGAGCTTGCTATAATTGGTCATGCAAATGATAAGGTTCTATTCTTATTCGCCACCATTTGCATTTTATGTATTTATAAAAGTTTTCTTTTTTTTAATAGAGGTTTGTAGACAGTTCTCAAGTACTATTAGAGAATTATATAAATCATATAATTGGGTCTCACTAAACATCTTAAACTTTTGAATTGAGATGATTCTTTGGCATGGTATCAAAGTCTTGTTGATCAAGTGGTCACGAGTTCGGATATCATTACCCTCATTCTATTTGATAAAAAAAATTAAGTACAATATAGTGTGAGCATATGTAAGTTTCAAACCCAAAGAGCTTTCACTTGAAGGGGTATATTTGAGAATTGTATATATCATGTTTTGGGTCTCACCAAACAATTTAAGCTTTTGGGATGAAATGATTATTTGACATGATATCAAAGTCTTGTTGACTAGACGGTCACGAGTTCAAATCTCACCACTCTTATTTTATTTGATAAAAATTAAACATATGGTAGTATAAACATATATAAATTTCAAGCATAAAAAAACTTTCAATTATATTTTAAAGCTGAAATCTGGTAGCTTAAACTTTAGAGTAAAATGGTTCCTTGATAAGGACAAACACTCTTATTTCTCATTTGCTGTTGTTAAGGTTGTTGAAAGGAAAGAAAGGGTGTTTGTTTGTCAGGTTTCTCCTAGCTTTGTATCTATCATCTCAAATCTTTTTTTTTTTGTCTCTTCACCCCTCACAGAATCCTTTGTTTTGACAAATTTGCTCATGTTTTTTCCTGCGCAAATAAGTTCACTCTCAATTTTCTTCTCGGTGAGAGCTACACTATATCAAAGAAAACTCAAGTGCCATATATTCAGCCTAGCTTCCGTTTGTTTTTGTTTTCCTACATCTTCAAAGAGGTTCCAGAAAGCATGGTGCTGTCAGCTTTCCTCCGTCTCAGACATTTGATGGGTCGCCTCTGCCAATAAAAGAACAGCACGCCTCAAGTTCAACCAACTCAGAGGTAACTTCCCTAACCTTCAATTATCTTCTTTTGCTCTGTCTTTGCGCCTATTGCTACAACAATAGTTGTCTACTTGATACAACATTGCCATTTCTGTTTTCTTGGATTAAGCATGTCTTACCTCTTCCATTTGTTGGTTGATTTTATTTTTACGTTCGTTATTCAATTTGTTGAGCTCCCTGCTCTTTTCTGTAACTTATTCTCTTTTTTCGATGCCTGTGATTTGGAAATCAATTTCAAAACAACTCCTTCAGCTGCAGCGCCTTGGCTTGCCCTAACCCTCCACCATTTTTTCCTTTTCGCTCACATTTTGTTTCCTCGGAAATAGCTTCCACACGCTGGACATTCACTTCTCTGCTCAAATCTTTCCATTCAGTCAACATGAAACTATTTTTAGTCCACACACGCCTCAATATTTTTCATTCTTGACTGTTTTTTGCTATAATTTTTACAGGGGATAGTGATTTGACTGTTATTGGGTTGCTGGTTTTCAAGCAATTGTTCTTCCCTTTCCTATATTCTTTATTTTGAGATACAGTTGCAGGCTTCGTTTGTATACCTACGCTTTTGTGTTTGCTGCAAGAGCACTAGGCTTTTTCAGGTGTTTTTACATTTGTTCCTGAATCAACTTAGAAGCTAGCTTCCTGGTGTTGGACTCCATTATGCCTGCCATTGTTGTTCCCTTTGGTTTGCACTGCCATTTTTCCCTGTTGCCTTGCATCTGTGCAAGTTGTACTGGTTTGGACTGGAGACTGGAAGAAGACAGATGAGACATTGAACTAGCTCTAATTGATCGTCTTGGCTGCCCTTTTATAGGTTTTCAATTTTTTACGGATGAGAAATTTGTTAACTTGCTGGCTTTTGTTACATCTTTGTTCTTCTTACTGTGTTCTTTTGCCTCGCAAACCATGCATGCTTGACACAACTGCTCCATCACCATCATTTCTTCTCTCTCAGTCTTAGAAGTCAGTGTAGTCCTTTATGTCTTGCATTTACTCTTTTCTTGCCATTAGAATCAGTAAAAATGGACAGAGATTAGTTAGGATTTCTAGATAGATTGAGTTTTCAATGGCAGAGGATCAGGTTGGGATTTGTATGCAATAGTAAGCAATTGCACCTCTGCTAATACTACTACAAGCAGAAACAGCAGTAGCAACATCGATGAGAATATAGAAAGCCCTTTTGAGTGCTTGACTTCTTTGGCTTTTGATGACGATGATGAACTCAACCCATTTTATTTTCCAAATCTTGCTGCTAAGCCAAGAAACAACAATTGTTTACAAGAATTGCAAGATTCTTACAAGTCTTCTTTTGCTAGCCAAAATTATTTTCTTGAAAATACATGTTTTCTAATTCTTTTTTAAAAAAAATTAAAAAACACCAAAATAATTATTCTTCGATATAAAAAGAAGTCGTATTTGATTGTTGAATATCTTAAAGAGTTATTTCTTTTAATATTTCAAATTAAATCAAACAAGATACTTGTTTTTTCATTTAAAAAAAATGTATTTAATAAACATGTTTCCTTAATTCTCTAAGGAAAAAACATATTTAGAATAAATAGAAAAACTAGAGATGTAAATTGAAATACTATTTTCTGAAATAAACACAGCTTTTAATTCTTTAAGATTGACAACAAACTATAGGTGCGAATCATGGGACAAAATGTTAAAGTAGGTTAAAATAATGTGCGAAAAAAAAAAGAGAGGAAAGTAGACTTGAAATAATGTGTGAAAATAAATATGAGATGCACCACTATATAGTAAAATAAAAAAGATAATAAATTATAACATATAGTAGTAGAAATGAATTCCTAAGTGGATATTTAAGGGATATGATGGGAAGAGATGAGGAAATAGTGGAGGATAAAATGATAGATAACCCCACAAAACCAAGAAAGTTGATTGACTTGGCCAAAGAGGTCAATATATAGTATCTAACTAATGACCAGCACACAATAAATCTTATATCATACGCCTTGATGGCCCTATATATTCTCAAGTGCCACCCACCCAGCACCCACCAGTGCATTTGGCTTCCATGAATTAAGAAAAGTATTAAAATAGGGTGGATAATTTTGAGCTAAACCTGTATTTTTATAAATTTATTTAGTTAACGTAGTTAATTAATACATGTTGTCATCATTATTTGATATAGATTCAATAGAAGTCATAGTCGATCATGGATGTATCGAGATTCACCCTAAAGATTGTGGAGGATGGATTATTGAATGGGGTTCAGGATTTTATTAATTACGCAACATTTAATCCGAGAAATATTAGTAGTGGATGTGATATTAGGTGTCCATGCAAGATGTGTAAAAATAAAAAGTTTATCGATCCAGATGTTGTAAAGATGCATCTTCTACATAAAGGATTCGTAGAGGAATACATGTGTTGGTATATATACGGAGAACCATGCTAGAAATGATGGTTAGGTCAACTTATAGTGTTAACAACATGCATGGAATTGTAAATGACAACAGTAATCCTTATATGACTATGGTTATGGATGCGATGAGAATAAATCAGAGTCATGTCACTCAATGTTCAATCGTAGATGAAAAACTAATACAGACACGACTAGGTTTCTTGATCTTTTGAAAGATTCTGACGAACCATTATGGGATTGCTGCACAAATCACAGTAAATTATCAGTCGTTGCACAGGTGTTCACCATAAAGTCGGATTATGGGTTGAGTGAGACCGATTATGATAAAATTGTTGAATAGGCGACAAGCATTTTATCTGAAGGGAACAGGTTGAAAGAGAAGTTTTATACTTGATGTACAAGGTTCATCAACTGGAAAGGAATGTTAATGCTACATTGTCTTTACTAAGTCTGAGTCTTAAAAGAAAGGTGAAGTGCTGCAACGAGTATTTTTTCAATGGATACATGTTTCATAATGAAGATTATGAGCCAAGTAGAAAGATATATAATAATGGTGTTTGTGTTAAGGGATCGACTTCTAATGAGTTTAAAGTTGACTATTATGGAAAATTAGAAGAGGTAATTGTATTACAATATCATAACGAGCATAATAGAGTCATTTTATTTAAATTTTTAGGAGATGATGTCTTTCAAGTAGGTGAGTTGGTTGAACCATATTAAGTTGCTTTATCGATTGACTTATAAGAAAATTCAAATTTTTACGTCTTTGATAATATTTTTGTTGATATTGACGTTGAGGAGTTGAATAGTATTCTAAGCTCCATCGGACAAGTACAAGTCGATGAAGATGATGATAGCAATGTTATCAACGTACGTAGAAGATTGTGATGGAGTTGACGACGAGTCAATTGAAGAAGAAAAATACAATTCTGACTAACTATCAAAACACGAAAGTGTAATGCCATAAACTATAATATAATAGTTATTGATGAAATTCTCAACAAAGAAGTATTTATTATTTATTTTATAATTGTTATGTGAACTTGTGTTATTGTGTTGTGCATGTAGCTTTCAATTTAAGTATTTGCATGATGGATAGACAGGGAATACAGATACAATCTGGTGTCGTTCATTGTGCAAAATACTAATGGAAATTTCATTGTTTCAATGGATCCAAGTTTCCAAACATCCTATCGGAAACCTCATGTCGATGCATGGTTTACAAGATTTAAGGTTAGTGTTAACTTAAAAGTTTAACTATTTTTTATGTTAATTCCTTTACTTTATTGGAATTGTTGATTTAGTTTTTATAAATTTTTAATGCAAGGTTAAACTTAAGTGGGATAGAGCAAATGATAATGTTGCGAGGAGGATTTGAAAGAATCACGTTGTAACTAGGGAACATTGAAACCAATACGATAATTTTTTTTATTTAAAATATTAAAATTTCATTTGTCATTAACTCATATAGAATACGTTTGTATCATGTAGGTTGCATGATTTTTTTATAAAAATATGCTAGAGAAAACGCTCTACCAGGCTAGAATGACATAACGGTTTGGAAGGATTTCAGGCTGCCATACATCTCGAAGAATATATGAGCAGAAAATATTCATCACGTGACGTCCGAACATTTCACACAACGCTTACAGTCCGGTGAGGGGAACCGAAGCTAGTAAATTCACGGTTCAGTGCGGGGAACCGGAGCCCACAAACGCTCTATCGAGTTTTTTTACAGACAAAAATGCTAGCAGAAAAGAAATTACCAACGAGAGGTTTATCGACAAATATTTTTCAGCCATGAATTAGTCTATAAAATTCACGCCGATGGAATGGTAGAGTAAATACCGACATAATATGTCGTCGGTAAAATTGTTAAATGTAGTAGTGCATGCGGCTACCCCTATATTATATTTCTTCTTTTTAATGTTGTTCGCCTCTTCTTTGAAAAAAAAGTGTAGACAACGCGTCATCTGCTAGCCCAGATTTCGACCACCTAGGGGCGCTAGAAAAATCAGGATGGGGTGTTTGTGGGTTTAAAATTGTATTTTTTAACCTATTTCAACCTAAAAAAACATAAGAAACGCCCTAGAAACCTCAGTAAATTAATCTTTCAATTCAAAACACCCCTAAATTTGTCCATAAATAAAAATTTAAATCAAAAAAATAATTTCTCTCAACCTCAATCTACTTTTTTAGACAAGTTTAAAATCTTAAAGCACCTCAATGGAACTTCTCTTATCAAATGGAATCATTGAGACCAAGATCAAATTTTTTTTTTTTGCTAGAATATGTCCAACCGGCAAGTTTTTCTTTCCATTACTGTTATCTGGTGAGTTTCTCGCTACTCTCTCAAACCAATGGATTGAAAAATAAATAAAATGAACTTTTAGACAAAAAAAATATCATGAACTTAGGATTAACCATATATTTTCTCTGATTTTTACATTTCAATTCTCTATTTTTTAATATAATTTTTTTACTGTAATTCAAATTTAATCTAATCTAATTAGGCTGTAAAAGGATTCAATCGAAAAAAAAAATTAAAGATAAAAATAAAAAGAATGGACATAAGTTAAAAAATAGCTAATCATCTAGAAAATCCTAATATTTGAGTTTGTTTATAAGTATAATACAATTATATTATTTATATACAAAAAAAATTAAAACTAAATAAATAAAAAACGGTGCCAGTTAAAGAAGGAAAGTCAATTTATATCAATCAACTTTTAGGAAACTGTGTAGTGTTATCCATGAAGACACACTCACAGAATGCTACAAGTTGCTTCTTTATCCGAGTCAAGTCAATTACAGTAGGCAAAATTCCTAAGCGGTGTG
>Ga0325401_1003296_pt1 | contig 14737 bp, 13 predicted proteins | sample PopdelMetagenome_FD_205666 | JGI IMG/M metagenome (GOLD analysis project Ga0325401, IMG submission 205666) | Populus deltoides microbial communities from Bellville, Georgia, United States - Xylem-PdKOR-R2 | ecosystem: Host-associated > Plants > Phyllosphere > Stem > Wood/Secondary xylem | place...
CCTCGACGTCCTCAACCAGATCATCGAGCCCGAGGCGGAGGCGCTCGGCTTCGCGCTGGTCCGGGTGCGGCTGTTCGGCAAGGGCGACGAGCGCACGTTGCAGGTGATGGCCGAGCGCCCCGACACCCGCCAGCTGACGATCGACGACTGCGCCGACCTGTCGCGCCGCATCTCCGACCGGCTCGACGCACTGGAGGCGGAGGGCCGCGACCCGATCGAGGACGCGTACCGGCTCGAGGTGTCGTCGCCCGGCATCGACCGCCCGCTGACGCGGCTCGCCGACTTTCGCGACTGGACCGGGCACGAGGCGCGGATCACGCTCGACGAGCCGCAGGACGGGCAGAAGCAGTTTCGCGGCGACCTCGAAGGGGTGGAGGACGAGGAGATCCTGGTCCGCAACCGCACCGGCAGCCTTGCCCGCGTCCCCTTCGCGCGGATCGTCGACGCCAAGCTGGCGCTCACCGACCGGCTGATCGCCGCGACCGTGCCCCTCTCGACCGAGGGCACTGACGAAGAAATCGAAGCAGAGGACAACGACTGATGGCCGCTCCTGCCACCACCGGCACCGCCGGCACCGCCACCGCCAACCGTGCGGAGCTGATCGCGATCGCCAACTCGGTCGCGACCGAGAAGATGATCGACCGCGGCATCGTCATCGAGGCGATGGAGGACGCGATCCAGCGCGCCGCCAAGAACCGCTACGGTTCCGAGAACGACATCCGCGCCAAGCTCGACCCCCAGACCGGCGACCTCAGGCTCTGGCGCGTCGTCGAGGTGGTCGAGGCGGTCGACAACTACTTCACCCAGGTCGACGTGCCCGCCGCGCAGAAGCTCCAGGCCGGCGCGGCGGTGGGCGACTACATCGTCGACCCGCTCCCCCCGATCGAGTTCGGCCGCATCCAAGCGCAGGCGTCCAAGCAGATCATCTTCCAGAAGGTCCGCGACGCCGAGCGCGCGCGCCAGTATGAGGAGTTCAAGGACCGCCAGGGCGAGATCATCACCGGCGTCGTCAAGCGGGTCGAGTTCGGCCACATCGTCGTCGACCTCGGTCGCGCCGAGGGCGTGATCCGCCGCGACGCGCAGATCCCGCGCGAGGTGGTGCGCGTCAACGACCGCATCCGCAGCCTGATCCTCAAGGTTTCCGCCGAGACCCGCGGCCCCCAGATCTTCCTGTCCCGCGCGCACCCCGACTTCATGAAGAAGCTGTTCGCGCAGGAAGTGCCCGAGATCTACGACGGCATCATCACCATCATGGCCGCCGCCCGCGATCCGGGCAGCCGCGCGAAGATCGGCGTCATTAGCCGCGACTCGTCGATCGACCCGGTCGGCGCCTGCGTCGGCATGAAGGGCAGCCGCGTCCAGGCGGTGGTGCAGGAGATGCAGGGCGAGAAGATCGACATCATCCCCTGGTCGGAGGACACTGCGACCTTCGTGGTCAACGCGCTCCAGCCCGCGAACGTCAGCCGCGTCGTGATCGACGAGGAGGAGGACCGGATCGAGGTGGTGGTGCCGGACGACCAGCTGTCGCTGGCGATCGGCCGCCGCGGCCAGAACGTCCGCCTCGCCTCGCAGCTCACCGCCAAGGCGATCGACATCCTCACCGAGCAGGACGCGTCGGAGAAGCGCCAGAAGGAGTTCGTCGAGCGGTCGGGGATGTTCGAGCGCGAGCTCGACGTCGACGAGACGCTGGCGCAGCTGCTTGTCGCGGAGGGCTTCACCAGCCTTGAGGAAGTCGCCTATGTCGAGCCCGACGAGATCGCCGCGATCGAGGGGCTGGAGGAACTCGCCGACGAGCTCCAGAGCCGCGCCTCCGAGGCATTGGAGCGCCGCGACCAGGCCAATCGCGAGGAGCGCACCGCGCTCGGCGTCGAGGACGACCTTTCCACCATGCCGTACCTGACCGAGGCGATGCTGGTCACGCTCGGCAAGGCGGGGATCAAGACGCTCGACGACCTCGCCGACCTCGCCACCGACGAGCTGGTCGAGAAGAAGCGCGCCGAGCCCCGCCGCCGCAACGAGGACGCCCCCAAGCGCGAAACGCCCAAGGGCGGTATCCTCGCGGAATACGGCCTGTCGGACGAACAGGGCAACGAGATCATCATGGCCGCCCGCCAGCACTGGTTCGCCGACGAGGATGCGGCGGAACAGCCCGAAACGGCCGAAGTGGCGGAGGGCGAGGGCGCCTGATGCCGTTCGTCTCGATCCGGATGGCGGGCGCGGCGACGCGCGAGCAGAAGGCGGGCATCGTCGCCGACGTCACCGCCTCGCTCGTCCAGCGCCTGGGCAAGCCGGCGGCGGCGGTCCAGATCGTGATCGAGGAAGTCCCGACGGAGAACTACGCGGCCGCCGGCCAGCTGATCGCCGACCGCGACGCGCGGAGGGAGGACGCCCATGCGGACCCTTCCCGATGAGCGCCTGACGGCCGACACCGCCAGGGCAGGGCGGGGCAGCGATCCCGTCCGCTCGTGCATCCTCACCCGCGATCGCGACTCGCAGGCCCACCTCGTGCGACTCGCGCTCGCCCCCGATGGCCAGGTCCTGCCCGACGTCCGCGCCAGGGCACCCGGCCGCGGCGCTTGGATCGGCGTCACCCGCGCCGAACTCGACGCCGCGCAGGGGAAGGGTCGCCTGCGCGGCGCGCTGAACCGTGCCTTCAAGACGCAATCCGTCACCATCCCCGACGACCTCTCCGCCCGCATCGCCGCCGCGCTCGAACGCCATGTGCTCGACCGGCTCGGGCTGGAGGCCCGCGCGGGCACGCTGGTGACCGGGGCGGAGCGGATCGAAACCGCGGCGCGCGCGGGCCAGGTCCGGGCGCTGTTCCACGCCGCCGATGCGAAGGACGATGGCTGCCGCAAGCTCGCCCAGGCATGGCGGGTCGGCTCGGACCGCGAAGGATCGGACTTGCAGGGGTTGGCACTGCCCGTGGACCGCACCATATTGGCGTTGGCGCTGGGCCGCGAGAATGTGGTACACATCGCCCTGACCGACAAACAGGCGGCAATGCGGGTGGGTGAAGCGCTCGACCGCTGGCTGCATTTCATCGGACCCGACCCTTTGGGGGCGACCCCGAACGCCGCACCTTGCGAAACGGCCTCGCAAGGCGCATCGGCGCCCGCACCCGATCGGGCACCGGGCACATCAGCGGCCGCGACGACGACACACGAGGATTTTGAGTGAGCGACACCGACAACGACAAGCCGAAGCTCGGAATGCGTGCGCCCCTGGGGCTGCGGCGCACGGTCGAGACCGGCAAGGTGAAGCAAAGCTTCAGCCACGGCCGCTCCAATACCGTGATCGTGGAAACCAAGAAGGCGCGCAACTTCCGCCGCCCCGGCGACCCGGCCGAGGCCGCGCCGGTCGAGACGGCCGCGCCCGAGCCCGCCGCGCCCCAGCCGGCCGCGCCGCGCGCGCCCGCGCCCCTGTCCGAGACTCCGCAGGAGCGCACCCAGCGCCTGATGCGCGAGAACGAGGACCAGCGGATGCACGCGCTGGAGGATGCGCGCCGCCGCGAGGAGAGCGACCGCGCCCGTGCCGCCGAGCGCGCCGCCGAGGACGCACAGCGCCGCGCCGCCGAGCGCGCGGAGGCTGCTGCCCGTCCGGCACCCGAGCCCGAGCCCGCCCCCCAGCCCGAACCGCCTGCGGCCGTGGCTGCTCCGGTGCCGGTCGAGCCCGCCGCGCCCGCGCCGACGATCTCCGTGGGCCCCGGCCGCGGCTTCCGCCCGGTCGAGCGCGCGCCGCTGCCCGAACCCACGCCCGCGCCCGAGCCGGCCCCCGCGTCCCAGCCGGTTGCGGCTGCCCCGGTCGCGCCACCGCCTGCGCCCGCCCCCGTACCGCGCCCGGCCCCCGCGCCTGCCGCGCCACTCAGCCTCAGCCGCGATCCGTCCGCGCCCGCCCCGCGTCGCTTCTCGCCGGTCGCCCGGCCAGAGCCGCCCCGGCCCAAGCCCGCACCCGCGCCGGCTCCCGCTCCTGCAGCGGCCTCCGCGCCCACCGCGCCGTCTGCCGGCGCGTCGCAGTCGCGTGTCCTGCCCAGCGGCGGCGCGACCCCGCGCAACGCACCCCCGGCGCGCCCGCAGCAGCGCGACCGCAAGTCGGACGAGCGCCGCGGCGGCAAGCTCACGGTCAATCGCGCCCTCAACGAGGACGGCGGCGCCCGCGCCCGCAGCCTCGCGGCGCTGAAGCGCGCGCGCGAGAAGGAGAAGCGCGGCTTCGGCGGCCCGCGCGAGGCGCAGGCCAAGCAGGTCCGCGACGTCCAGGTACCCGAGGCGATCACCGTCCAGGAGCTCGCCAACCGCATGGCCGAAAAGGGCGCGGACCTCGTCAAGGCGCTGTTCAAGATGGGCTCGCCCGTCACCATGACGCAGACCATCGACCAGGACACCGCCGAACTGCTGGTGACCGAGTTCGGCCACAACATCGTCCGCGTGTCGGACAGCGACATCGACCTGGCGCTCGACACCACCGAGGATGCGGAGGACACGCTGCGCCCGCGCCCACCGGTGGTGACGATCATGGGCCATGTCGACCACGGCAAGACCTCGCTGCTCGACGCGCTGCGCGGCACGGACGTGGTGCGGGGCGAGGCCGGCGGCATCACCCAGCACATCGGCGCGTATCAGGTGACGCTCAAGGACAAGTCCAGGGTCACCTTCCTCGACACGCCAGGCCACGAGGCGTTCACCCAGATGCGCGCCCGCGGGGCCGACATCACCGACATCGTTATCCTCGCGGTGGCGGCGGACGACGGGCTGATGCCGCAGACGATCGAGGCGATCAACCATACCAAGGCGGCCGGCGTGCCGATGATCGTGGCGATCAACAAGGTCGACAAGCACGAGGCCAATCCCCAGCGCGTGCGCGAACGCCTGCTCGAGCACGAGGTGGTGGTCGAGGAGATGGGTGGCGACACCCAGGACGTCGAGGTCTCCGCGCTCAAGAAGACCGGGCTCGACGAGCTGGTCGAGAAGATCCAGCTCCAGGCCGAGCTGCTCGAGTTGAAGGCCAACCCCGATCGAGCCGCCGAAGGCACGGTGATCGAGGCCAAGCTCGACAAGGGCCGCGGCCCGGTCGCGACGGTGCTGGTCAACCGCGGCACGCTCAGGGTCGGCGACGTGTTCGTGATCGGTGCCGAAAGCGGCAAGGTGCGCGCGCTGGTCGATGACAAGGGCCGCCAGATCAAGGAAGCCGGTCCGTCGATGCCGGTCGAGGTGCTCGGCCTGTCGGGCGTGCCCCAGGCGGGCGATCCGCTCCAGGTGGTCGAGAACGAGGCGCGCGCCCGCGAGGTCGCCGAATATCGCCAGGGCGTCTTGACCCAGAAGCGGACCACGTCGGCCCCGGCCAGCCTCGAATCGATGTTCTCGGCACTGAAGGATAAGCAGGCGATCGAGTACCCGCTGGTCGTCAAGGCGGACACGCAGGGAACGGTCGAGGCGATCGTCGCGTCGATCAACAAGATCTCGACCGACCTGATCCGCGCCCGCATCCTCCATTCAGGCGTCGGCGGCATTACCGAATCCGACGTGACGCTGGCCGGGGCGTCGGGGGCGCCGATCATCGGCTTCAACGTCCGTCCCAACGCCAACGCCCGGCAGATCGCCGAGCGGCAGAAGGTCGCGCTCAAGTATTACGACGTGATCTACGATCTCACCGACGAGATCCGCGCCGGCATGGCGGGCGAGCTCGGCCCCGAGGCGTTCGAGACGGTGGTCGGTCGCGCGGAAATCCGCGAGGTCTTCTCTGCCGGCAAGACCGGCCGTGCCGCCGGCCTGCTGGTGGTCGAGGGCGCGATCAGAAAGGCGCTCAAGGCTCGCATCACCCGCAACGACGTCATCATCTATCAGGGCGAGATCGCCTCGCTGCGCCGCTTCAAGGACGACGTCCCGGAAGTGCGTGCAGGTCTGGAATGCGGCGTGACGTTCACGCAGAACTTCACGGACATCAAGGCGGGCGATTTCCTCGAGACCTTCGAGGTCGAGCTGCGCGAACGGACGCTCTGACGCCCGTTTGACGCTGCCTCGCCAGCGACTATCACCGCCCTCGCGACCCGCATCCTGCGGCCGTGAAGGAGGTGATGTTTATCAGCATGGAATCGACAATGGCACTGGTGCTCGGCGTCGCAATGTTCGTCATCGCGCTCGTCGGGTTGGTGGTGAAGCTCATAGAGCTTGGCCGCCGCTGACCGGTGCGGGGCCCGACGCAGCAACGTCGGGTCCCAAAACGATTTGAGCCCGGGCGCAGCAACACCCGGGCTCAGGAGGTAATCGTATCAGTATGTCATCGACAATGACGTACAATACATACCGTATTGGTGCCGAGAATCAAGATGCCCGACAAGACCCCCGAAAAGTCCGTCCGCACCCTTCGCGTCGGCGAACAGGTGCGCCACATCCTGTCCGGCATCCTCCAGCGCGGCGACGTGCATGACGACACGCTGTCCTCGCACATGGTGAGCGTCACCGAGGTCCGCATGTCCCCCGACCTGCGCCACGCCACCGTGTTCGTGAAGCCGCTACTCGGCCGCGACGAGGAGGCAGTGCTGAAGGCGCTTCGGACCAACACCGCCTATCTGCAGCGCGAGGTCGCCCATGCGGTGAAGATGAAGTACGCCGCCCGGCTCAAGTTCCTCGCCGACGAGAGCTTCGATGAAGGCAGCCACATCGACGCGATCCTCCGCTCGCCCGAAGTCGCCCGCGACCTGGACGAAACCGACTGATACTGCCCCGTCAGGCCGGCGACGCCGCCCCTGCGCGGGCCAGCTTGTACGCCGCCTCGCCCACCACGGCGCGCAGCGTCGCGCGATCGAGCCGCACCGTCTGCCCCTGGACCACGCATCCGGCGAGCGCCGGCCGCAACATCGCCACCGCCTCGTCCTCGCGCCGGTCATAGGGGGTCGCCATGAGCAGCGCATGCGCGCCCGCCGGCGAGGCGCGCGCGACGCAATCGCCCAGCGCCCGCTGGATACGGTAATTGGCAGGCAGCGTGGCTAGGTCGCCGTCGAACTCCGCCGAAAGGAGCGCGGGGGCGGCGGTCGCGATCGCCATCACCGGGCCCTGTCGTGCGAAGTCGCGGCGGTACAGCGCAGGATACAGCGCGTCGCGGAACGTCGCGGGCTGCATCCGCATCTCCAGCACCGATCCCGAGCGGCGCGCAGCGGCGTCCAGGCAATGCAGGTCGGCGGCCTTCATGCTTGCCGGGTAGAAGCCCGCGCTGTCCGGGATGACCCGCAGGAACCGGCCGACCGGCGCGGCATGGCTCTTCTGCGCCACCACGCAGTTGGCGAACTCGGCCAGATAAGCTTCGGCGTGCTTCGTCGATTCGGGAACGCCCGATTGCGCCGCGCCCGGCTGCCCGGCCAGTCCCGCCGCCACCGCGACGATCATTGCCACCGATCCCGCCATCCGGCCTCTCCTTTCCGTTTCCCCGATCATCGCATGGCTGCGGCGAGCAGGCAACGCGCGCCATTCACCCCGGGGCACCACCGGCGAAACCGGTTGGCGCGCGCGCACCGATCGGCCAAACCCGCACCCGCCATGGCCAAGCTCTACTTCTACTACGCCTCGATGAACGCGGGAAAGTCGACCAACCTCCTCCAGGCCGACTTCAACTATCGCGAGCGCGGCATGCGGACGATGCTGTTCACTGCCGCGATCGACGACCGGTTCGCGGCGGGCACGATCGCCAGCCGCATCGGCCTCACCGCGCCTGCGACGATGTTCACGCCCGCGACCGACCTGCTCGCCTGCGTCGCCGACCGGCACGCCGGCGGCGCGCTCGCCTGCGTGCTGGTCGACGAGGCGCAGTTCCTGACATCGCCACAGGTCGATGGGCTTGCCGCGATCTGCGACACGCTGGGCATCCCCGTCCTCGCTTATGGCCTGCGCACCGATTTCCGGGGCGCGCTGTTCGCGGGCTCGGCGCGGCTCCTCGCGCTCGCCGACGCGCTGGTCGAGGTCAAGTCGGTGTGCGTCTGCGGACGCAAGGCGACCATGAACCTGCGCGTCGATGCGGGCGGCGCGCCGACGGGGCAGGGGCGCCAGACCGAGATCGGCGGCAACGACCGCTATGTCGCGCTGTGCCGCCGCCACCACGCCGGCGCGTTAGCTGGAACCTGGACGCTCAGCGCCGGTTAAGTCGTGGGTCCGTAAAGAAAAGCCATGAGCATCCTCCTGTCCCTGTTGTTCGCCGCCCAGGCCGTGGGCACGCCCGCACCGCCCGCCGACGCCGCGCCCGGAACGCCGTTCGGCCCCGAGACGCAGATCACCTTTGCCGGCAACGGCAACCTTCGCGACTGGCAGCGCGGCCCCGATGGGGGCGGCGTCCTCTACGTCCGCGACCGAACCGAGCGCTGGTACGAGGTGCGCCTCACCGGCCCGTGCCGGCTGTTTCGCAACCTCGACACGCTGTCCTACACCACCGACCCCAACGGCACCTTCGACCGTTTCTCGCGCCTGCGCGTCGCAAGCCTCCCGGACCAGACCTGCGGCGTCGCCGGCATCCGCGAAAGCACCCCGCCCAAGGGGTACCCGCGCACCCGCCCGCATCGCGGCTAGCCCCGCCACGTCGCGCCGGCTAAGCGGCCGCGATGCACGGGTGGATCATCCTCGACAAGCCGCTGGGTCTGGGCTCGACCCAGGCGGTCGCCGCGATCAAGCGCGGACTGCGTGCAGCGGGGGCGCCCAAGGTCAAGGTCGGCCATGGCGGCACGCTCGATCCGCTCGCCATCGGCGTCCTGCCGATCGCGCTGGGGGAGGCGACCAAGCTCGCCGGCCGGATGCTCGACAGCGACAAGGCGTACGACTTCACCATCCGCTTCGGCGAGGAGACCGCGACCCTCGACGCGGAGGGCGCGGTGGTCGCGACCAGCGACGTCCGTCCGACGCTGGCGCAGATGGAAGCGCTCCTCCCCCGCTTCACCGGCCCGATCGACCAGCGCCCGCCCGCCTATTCCGCGCTCAAGGTCGACGGCCAGCGCGCCTATGATCGCGCGCGGGCAGGGGAGGCGGTGGACCTCGCGACGAGGGCGGTGACGATCCATGCGCTCACCATCCTCCCCGGCACGGGGAGGGGGACCAGCGAAGCTGGTGGAGGGGCGCTTCCACAAGCGATTGCGCCAGCGGTGGCACCCCTCCACCATCCTGTGGATGGTTCCCCTCCCCGTGCCGGGGAGGTGCAGGAAGTCACCCTCCACGCCCACGTCTCCAAGGGCACCTATATCCGCAGCCTCGCCCGCGACATCGCCCACGCGCTCGGCACGGTCGGCCACGTCGTCATGCTCCGCCGCACCCGCGCCGGCCCGTTCGACCTGTCCCGGGCGATAACGCTGGACAAATGGGACGAAGCCGTTAGGGCGCGTGAGCTTGAACACCATCTCCTGCCGTTGAGGGCGGGGCTGGACGACATCCCGGCTCTTCCTCTCGACCCCGACCAGGCAGGGGCGCTCCGTCAGGGGCGGGTTCTGGCCGGGATCGCCGCCGCCGACGGCGCCGCCTTCGCCCTGTTCGACGACGTCCCCGTGGCGCTGGTCGACATCCGCGACGGGACGGTGCGGACGACGCGCGGCTTCAACCTGTAAGCACGATGTCGAAGGACCAGGCATGACGATCACCGCGGAGCGCAAGCAGGCGCTCATCACCGAACACGCCCGCGTCGAGGGCGACACCGGCTCTTCCGAGGTCCAGGTCGCGATCCTGACCGAGCGGATCCGCAACCTGACCGAGCACTTCAAGGGCCACAAGAAGGACAATCATTCGCGCCGCGGGCTGCTGATGATGGTCAACAAGCGCCGCGCGCTGCTCGACTATCTCCGCAAGTCGGACGGTGACCGCTACCTGGCGTTGATCGCGAAGCTGGGTCTCCGCAAGTAAACACCGGAAGGGCGGTCCGAGGGGCCGCCCTTCTTCTATGTGTCCCCGCGAAGGCGGGGACCCAGACTGGGCTCCCGCCTTCGCGGGAGCACAATGAGGCAGGGTAATTCGGCCCAGCCTCACGAGCCGCTACCGGCTCCATGCAAGCCCCCGCCGCATCCGGCAGCGGGAGTTGAGGAATTGAAATGTTCGATACCAAGAAGGTGGAAATCCAGTGGGGCGGCAAGACGCTGACCCTGGAAACGGGCCGTGTCGCCCGCCAGGCCGACGGCGCGGTGCTCGCGACCCTCGGCGAGACGGTGGTGCTGTGCGCGGTCACCGCCGCCCGCACCGTCAAGGAAGGGCAGGACTTCTTCCCCCTGACCGTCCATTATCAGGAGAAGTTCTCCTCCGCGGGTCGCATCCCCGGCGGCTTCTTCAAGCGCGAGCGTGGCGCGACCGAGCGTGAGACGCTGGTCAGCCGCCTGATCGACCGCCCGATCCGCCCTCTCTTCCCCGAAGGCTTCTACAACGAGATCAACTGCATCGCGCAGGTCCTCTCGTACGACGGCGAGAACGAGCCCGACATCGTCGCGATGGTCGCGGCGTCGGCGGCGCTGACCATCTCGGGCGTCCCCTTCATGGGCCCGATCGGCGCGGCGCGCGTCGGCTACAAGGACGGCGAGTACCAGCTCAACCCGACCGACGCCGAGGTGCTGGCCGGCGACCTCGACCTCGTCGTCGCCGCGACGCAGGACGCGGTGATGATGGTCGAGTCCGAGGCCAAGGAGCTGTCCGAGGCGGTGATGCTCGGAGCGGTCCAGTTCGCGCACGAGGCGTCGCGCAAGGTGATCGACGCGATCATCCAGCTCGCCGAGAAGTCCGCCAAGGATCCGTGGGAGCTCGCCCCCGTCGCCGACAAGTCGGCGCAGATGACCGCGCTCCGCGACGCGATCGGTTCGGACCTCCAGGCCGCGTACAAGATCACGTCCAAGGCCGACCGCCAGAACGCGGTCAACGCCGCCCGCGCCAAGGCGCGCGAGGCGTTCGAGGACCTTAAGCACTCGGACCCGGCGCAGTATCTCGGCACGCTCAAGCTGGTGAAGAAGCTGGAGGCGGAGATCGTCCGCGGCCAGATTCTCAACGACGGCGTCCGCATCGACGGCCGCGACACCAGGACGGTGCGCCCGATCGATTCGGAGGTCCACTTCCTCCCCCGCGCGCACGGCTCGGCGCTGTTCACCCGCGGCGAGACCCAGACCATCGCGACGACGACGCTCGGCACCCGCGATGCCGAGCAGATGATCGACGGTCTCAACGGCCTGTCGTACCAGCACTTCATGCTGCACTACAATTTCCCGCCCTATTCGGTCGGCGAGGTCGGCCGCTTCGGCGCGCCGGGGCGGCGTGAGGTCGGTCACGGCAAGCTCGCCTGGCGCGCGCTCCACCCGGTGCTCCCGACCAAGGAGGAGTTCCCCTACACGATCCGCGTCACCAGCGACATCACCGAGTCGAACGGCTCGTCGTCGATGGCGACCGTCTGCGGCGGCTCGCTGTCGCTGATGGACGCGGGCGTGCCGATCAAGCGCCCCGTGTCGGGCATCGCGATGGGCCTGATCCTCGAAGGCGACAAGTACGCCGTCCTGTCGGACATCCTGGGCGACGAGGATCACCTCGGCGACATGGACTTCAAGGTCGCGGGCACGTCCGAGGGCATCACCAGCCTGCAGATGGACATCAAGATCGCCGGCATCACCGAGGAGATCATGCGCGTCGCCCTGGCGCAGGCGCATGACGGCCGCGCGCACATCCTGGCCGAGATGGCTAAGGCGCTCGACTCGACCCGGACCGAGCTATCGGCGCACGCGCCCAGGATCGAGACCTTCACGATCGACAAGTCCAAGATCCGCGACGTGATCGGCACCGGCGGCAAGGTGATCCGCGAGATCGTCGCCACCACCGGCGCCAAGGTCGACATCGACGACGAGGGCGTCATCAAGGTCTCGTCCTCCGACGGCAGCCAGATCGAGGCCGCGATCAAGTGGATCAAGGGCCTGGTCGAAGAGGCTGAGGTCGGCAAGATCTACGACGGCAAGGTCGTCAACCTCGTCGATTTCGGGGCGTTCGTGAACTTCATGGGCGGCAAGGACGGCCTCGTCCACGTCTCGGAGATCAAGAACGAGCGGGTCGAGAAGGTCTCGGACGCGCTGTCGGAAGGGCAGGCGGTCAAGGTCAAGGTCCTCGAGATCGACCCGCGCGGCAAGGTCCGCCTGTCGATGCGCGTCGTCGACCAGGAAACCGGCGTCGAGCTGGAGGACACCCGCCCCGCCCGCGAGCCGCGCGAACCGCGCGGTGATCGTGGCGACCGTGGCCCGCGTGGCGACCGCGGCGACCGTGGCCCCCGTCGCGAAGGCGGCGACCGCGATAGCCGCGGCCCGCGCCGTGACCGCGGCGACCGCGGCCCGCGCGGCGAAGGCGGCGACCGCGGCGGCGACCGCGCGCCCCGTCGCGAGGGCGGCAGCGAGGACGGCCCCGCGCCCGAGTTCGCCCCCGCCTTCCTGACCGGCGACCGCGACTGACACTCCGTCGCCCCCGCGCAGGCGGGGGGCCGCTTCTTCTCGGAAGCGGTGACGGACGCGACCTGACGAGGGGGCCGGGCGGCGACGCCCGGCCCCTTTCGCGTGCTTAATCGGATCGCAGCACTTCGCCCCTAAGCCCGCGACCTCACCCATCGCCGGCTCCGCCGTCTCTCCCTCTCCCGCCGGGAGAGGGAAGGGCCCCGCCCGGCACAGCCGGGTGGGAAGGGTGAGGGTGACGCATGCAGGACGAGGCGAGCACGACGCGATCTTCCGCCCGCATCGAACAGGCGACCGTCCTCCTCACCGCCCTCGCCACCTTCGTCTTCGAGCTCGTGCTCGCCGAGCGCAAATACGGCCTGTTCACCGGCGGCTTCGGCCAGAGCCACGCGCTCCGCACCCCCGCCGAGATCGCCAGCTTCCTCCTCCTCGCCTTCGCCGCGCACCTGCTGGTCGCGACCGCGCTCGCGCTCGCGCTATACCGGCTCACCCGCCGCCGCTGGCACCCCTATGTCCGCCGCTTCCTCTCCGTCGCGGTCACCGGCGGCGTCGCGGTGACGCTGGTGATCGCCAAGTTCGAGCTGCTCACCTATTTCAGCGACGCCGTCTCGTTCCAGCTGCTCGCCAAGCTCGGCGGCGGCAGCCTCGTCGACGCGATGCTGTTCTCCTTGAGCGAAGCCGCGCTGTTCGGCGAGGTGATCGCCGCCGCCGCCCTCGCGATCGGTGCCGGCCTGTGGCTCGCCATCCGCTTCGCCCGCCGCCGCCCCGCCGCGCGCCAGGCGCCGATGGCGGGCAGGGGGCTCCTCGTCGCCGCGCTCTGCCTGCCGGTCGCCGCCACCGCCGCATCGGGCAACGCCGACGTCCGCTACGCCGCCGATCGGGTCACCGCCTATGGCCTGATCCGTCGTGCGCTCGACGCCGCGACCGACTTCGACCGCGACGGCTACGGCCTGTTCGGGGCGATGGTCGACCGCGCGCCGTTCGACCCCGCGCGCCACCCGCTCGCCTATGACATTGCCGGCAACGGCATCGACGAGGACGGCTTCGGCGGCGACTTCCACGCCCCCGCCAGCCTCCCCGCCGAGCCTCCCGCCACAACCCCGGCCCGCGCGAAGCACCTCGTCCTCGTCGTCCTCGAAAGCACCCGCGCCGATATCCTCACGAAGGTCATCGACGGCCGCCCCGTCGCCTCCAACCTCCGCGCGCTCGCCGCCGCTGGCAGCCACGCCCCCCAGGCGTACAGCCATGTCGGCTTCACCACCGACTCGCTGAAAGCGCTGTTCACCGGCCGCCTCGTACCCGGCCCCGGCGCGCCCTCGCTGTTCCGCGACCTCAAGTCCGCCGGCTACCGCATCGCCGTCTTCTCCGGCCAGCCCGAGGATTTCGGCGGGATCAGCGCCGCCACCGGAATGCGCGGGGCCGCCGACGTCTTCGTCGACGCCGAGACGCTGAAGGCCGACCGTGCCTTCGGCTTCGCCGCGCAAAGCTCGCTGCTGGTCGACGAGGGCAAGCTGCTCGGCCAGTTTGACCGCCGCCTCGCCACCGGCTGGGACCGGCCGACCTTCGCCTATCTCAACTTCCAGTCCGCGCACTTTCCCTACCACCACCCCGGCATGCGCGACCCGATCGACCCGCACCCGCTCCCCCGCGCCGACATCGCCCCCGCCAACCGCGCCGCGCTGGAGCGCACCTACTGGAACGCGGTCGCCTATGCCGACAGCCGGCTGGGCGAGCTGGTCGCGCGATTGAAGGCGCTCGGCGTCTGGAACGACACGCTGCTCGTCGTCACCGCCGATCATGGCGAGGCGCTGTTCGACGACGGCTTCCTCGGCCACGGCCACATCATCGACCCGCAGCAGACCCACATCCCGCTGGTCCTCAACCGCGCGAACGTCGACCTGTCCGCACCCGTTGGCCTCACCGACTATCGCGCGCTGATCCTGGCTCAGCTCGGCCGCCGCGCCGGCAGGCCCGCGACCGGGCCCGTCTTCCACCACATCGGCGACCTCGAAGCCCCCGCCGCGATCGGCATCACCGAAGGGGAGGGGCGCCAGACCGTGCTCGACCTCGAATCCCGCACCGTCCGCTCCGGCGCGACCACCGCCGACTACGACACCCTCGCCGGCCCCGCCCGCGCGCAAGCCGACCGCCTCGTCGCCGAATGGGAACGCCAACGCTGGCTGAAGCGGCAGGGGCGCTGACGCCACCATCGTCACCCCGGCCCTGTGCCGGGGTCCACGGACCCGCGGGCTTCACGGCCTGAACTTCAAACCGCCACACCTCCCGCAAGGTGGACCCCGGCACAAGGCCGGGGTGACG
>Ga0325401_1003297_pt1 | contig 14735 bp, 8 predicted proteins | sample PopdelMetagenome_FD_205666 | JGI IMG/M metagenome (GOLD analysis project Ga0325401, IMG submission 205666) | Populus deltoides microbial communities from Bellville, Georgia, United States - Xylem-PdKOR-R2 | ecosystem: Host-associated > Plants > Phyllosphere > Stem > Wood/Secondary xylem | place...
CCTCACAATTTCATTGAGTTTTTATGCAAGATCACAATCCTGCCAAAGAATTTTAAGAGAATAGCCTCATTCTTATACTGCATAGTGTTTCTAAAATTTGGGTATCCATAATTCTTTTTTGTGTTTGGGTTTCCTGCTAGTGAATCGAAAATTGTCTTCACGAATTAATTTGTGTTTATTCTTTCTTTATTCAGCGTTCATCTCCAAGGTGAACGTACTTTGGAACGCTCCCTTTTGCACCATTTATATGGTGTTTCCTTGCTGTACGAAGTTCCATTTCAGGGAGATGATGATCCGTTGGAATTTTTACCGAGGGAAGCTGATTACTATCTTGCTAAGGATAGACCTTATAGTTCTTATAGCAAGTTATACAGCGGTTAGTAATTCCCCTCGTAAAAAATACTATATTGTTTTTTTACTCAACTCTATTTGTTTTGGTGATCTCTGTCTTCATGAACTCTTATTGTCTAACATGACGTTTACAGTATTCTCCTTTTTTTGGTTGCTGAAGTATATGGTCACCGATAACAATTCCTTCTCAATCGTTTGCCAGTTAAGACCCTATCAGGTTTTCATTACAGAGGTGTACATGTAAATGGAGGACGACCTCTCCATGTATAAAATTGATAAATAACCACAAAGGATAAGAATCCAAGCATGTTGCAAAATTCCCACATTGAATCTTTGTTAGAATCACATAATGCTTATAATCCCATTGCTGCTATGAAAGCTCATGTCAGATTCTTTTCATTGAAACAACAAGGCAACTTCTCTGATCATGTATACTGTGCCTCTGGAACCACTTATTCCTTAATTTTATCTCTTTTCATGGTGGAAGGTACTGTTAGCCAAGAGGACTATGCAAATCAGATGGAAGCTGCACAGAAAGAACTAAAGATTGCATGGTCAATTCTGGAAAACGAATCAAACTGCTTAATAGAGAAAGCTAATACTCTCTGCGCCCTTGGGGAGGTTGCATTGAGAAGGGGTTGGCTCGTTTCTCCTGCTTTTAACAAGAAGTTGCACATAAATCTTTTATCTTCCATGCAAAAGAACATGTTGGTTGTATCTCATTGTCTGTGCTGCATTTTGCAGGGGAGCCAAATCCTGAGCGTTATTATATCCAAGCATCATCCTTTTTTGAGAGTTTGGAAGGAGAAATTCATAAACAGCGAATAGTCCATATGTATCCATTACTGGTCTGGTGTTGGATCTCATAGTTTGAAAAAAAAAAAAAAACCCCATACCTGTCTTATCACTACTGTTTACGTCTATTTCCAATTCCAAACCTGCATTACAAATTATTACACACATCCGTACATCAGGATTCAGAAATGTCAAAATATGCATCTGCCTTGAGGGTAGCGACAAGATTAAAGCCATTGAATATGGCGAGAAGGCTCTGTCATCCTACCAGACTCAACTGAAGCGGCTAATATCTGAAACACAGAGCTCATCCAAATCTGTAGAAGCACAAACTTCCTCTGATTCGGAATCGTCTTCAGCCACACAAATTGATCCTTCTATTCAGAAAAAGAAAAATGAAAGGAGCATGCTGATTAAAATTTTAAGTAAGCTGCAATTCAAGGTGATTTCTTATGTTTGATAACTTTTCTATTCATTCTCATTACAAAAAGAAAATGAAAAAAAAATAAAAATCCTCCAGAATGTATTCCAGCAGCTTACTCCTTTTTTTTCCTCTTTTTTTTTGCAGCTTGATGATCTGAAGGCAGGTTCATCCACCTCACCAAACCTGGAAGGAACCTCAGTGGCTCCAGCTGGTCATAGAGATGGAAAAGAAAAATTGTCCCAATTAACACAAGTCCTGAGAATTGATAAGCAGTTTGATAACTGAGAACTGATCAGCCAACCGATTCTCTGCAAAGAATCAGATATGGGTGATGGTTTCATAGATTCCCCCTGTGAAAATTGTCGTCTTACCTCTTCTTAACGCCAAGAACACTGTTTTTTTGGCTATAGGATTTCACCTGTCACTCGGAACTTTTTCGATACGTCTGTTCGTTAATACATTTTTTTGGTTATCTAGTTAGGTGTATAATTTTTCCCTAGTTGGAAAAGGAAAGAAACAAATATTATAATATAAAATATTATTGGACTTATATAGGAATTATTAGATTCTCTAATAAATCGGTTTAAATATATATCATAATCATAAATAAAATAAAATAAAATAAATTAATTTATTATCAATTCAACAATTGATTAATTTATATTTGAAAATTAATCATAATATCTAACAACATGTTATGATTATCAAATATTAGAAAAATTATAAATGGTTTGACTTAAAATTTTAGTAATTAGTTTCTTAATGTAATTATTATTTTTTTATTATCCTGATTTAGATATTATAGCATTAATGATATTTACCATATTAAGTCATGTTTGTTTTCAATACTTAGGGATTTACAATTAATATTATTTGAGATTATATGAAATATTTTTTCTAATTCACATAGAATGATAAATCATTTCTTAATTACTTAAATACATAAGAAAAAGGTCAAAGGCTTTATTTTAAAGAAAAAGGTCTAAATCAAAGGCTTAAAAAGAAAAAGAGGTTATTTAATTCATGTTATACTCAATATTTGCTTATTTGTTACCTTTAATTAGAACAACATGTAGCAAGATCAAAATATAATATTCTTAATCATCTAGGAGGTAACCCAGTGGTAAGAGCTTGAGACTAAGGAGTTTGCTCTCTCTGTGGTCTCAGGTTTGAGCCCTATGGTCTTACTTGGTCGTTAACTTCAGAGTCCGTGGTATTAGTCGAGGTGCACACAAGCTAACTCGGACATGCACGTTAATCAAAAAACAAATATATATATAGCTTAATAATAAAAAATTCACTTCAAAATTACATCTTCAGCCCTATGCTTTTGATCCAAAGCTATTGATAGTACCTTTGCTCTTTTTATGAAACTCTATGTATCATACACTTTGTTATCCAAACCAAACTATTTAAAATATAGTTCTTACATGAATTACTATGATTTCAATAGTCCATAGCTGCCAAAGTAGTGGAATCAAATAGCTTACGCGTATCTTCAATTAAAAATTTTATCAAAGTTCAAAATGAATAGATAGAACAATATTTTTTGTTATCACTTCTAAAATTTCAAACTATTAAACTTTTAAGGTTTCTCACAATGCACCATATAAGATGATGATAAAATCTTTCTTATCAGCGTAATACTTGACGTAGCAACAATTGCAAGAGCAATTATCTTTGAAGTAGAAGTCATAATTATTTTCGCTAAAAATACAACAGTTAAATATATATTTTTCTTAAAAATTGGCTTAGAACATGCAAATAAAAATGATAAAATAACAACAAAACTGTAGTATCAAATTTATAAATTAAACAACAACGAAATATATTAAACTAAACAATTAAACAGATAAGTTGATTTGACCTTAAGGTTGTTGGGAAAATTATTTAGTAAAACCAATTAAACATATTTGCAAGATAATAAAAACATGAACACAAAATATTAAAAAAAGATAAGGATAGAGTATTTATTTGTAGAATTGTAGATATGAATTAAAACCAAAACGGGAAAGAAAATTGTCTCCAAGGATTGTATTCTCTGTATTTAAAGCTAAATTGTCTGTCAATATGTGTAAACAATATTAGTGAAACTTGCCTTCCATTATGTCAATAACAATACCTCGAAAAGATATACTCCCAATCAAGGCCTAAAAAGTAGAAAACTTACTCAAACATTTTCTCAGCTACAATGAAATTCTCTTGGCAACAACGAAACCTAAAGCTAGAGGAAAGAGAGCACAAGAGCAAACAGTGCAAAGAGAGGGCAAAAAAATTGATTTCTCCTGTCACTCAGAACTTTGATAATTAAGTCTGTTTGATTAATTCAACTTTTGCAGAATTTAGAATCTGTTCGGCGTCTGATTTTTCTCTTATTGGAAAAAGAAAGAAACATAATCAGGTACAATTATTAAGAAGCGTTGCATCTAAAAGTATCACCTCCTTCAAATTCAACTAGCAAATGCTCTGAATTTTTCTCAAAACAATCAGTAAAGAAATTATCTATGCGGTCTAATGATTGACGTTGTAAAGTAGGAGGAGAACTGAAGACAAAATAAGCCAGCAGGATGTTTAAAGTGGGTGGGATCATGAGACAACTTGTGGTCTCTCTCTATGGCCAAGAAAAAGAAAACCAAGTTGTTGTCACCCAAGTTGTTGTCTCTATTTGAGTCAATAGCACGTAATGAACAAATTTGAAGCAAAATTATGCTTCTTTATCCCTAAATCATAGAGAATAAATATTTAGGCTCTGGGAAAAGTTTGAAGATTTGGGAGCAGTTTCCAGCCTTGAAATGATGAAACTTCTTATTGTCTCTCACAATAATCTATTGGTCCTCCATTTTGGAAAGGATCTTGATGAAATTATGAGAGTCCCCACAAATCCTTAGGTTTTTCATTATCCTTAAAGAGGTCCCACGAGGAGTATTGATAAGCCATAAGCAATGGCTGTCCTTTCAATGTGGTAGAACAAGGTCTTCTCCTTCGCCTCTTGGTCAAGATCATGAAACACAAACCTTGTGTCCGGCAAATATCCAGCATCCCTTACCTCTTTACTCAAAGACCTCAACTTTTCATATGCCTTGATCCCGTCTGAAGTCGCTCTTTTATAATTTATGTTAAAGCTGTCCTTTGCCCTTATGGTGATACAGAATAACCCAATTGCCCTTGTGTTCTGGCTTTCGAGTGCTTCTGTAGAGTCTCCCAAACTCTGGTGTTTGAGTCGATTGGTATATTTGCAACCAACTCCTTTGCACTCCGCTATCCTTCCTGATCTTCCAAGAAGATCAACCATAGCTTCATAATGCTCTTCTGCGAGAATGATCCCGTAACCCCTGCTCATTGACTCAAAATGTTTATGTCCTTCCTTCTCTGCACCTAAGCACATGCAAGCCATTAAAACAACAACAAAGCTAGACCCATATGGCCTAATCCCATCTTCTTTCATCTGGGAAAAGATTTCAAGAGCCTTTCTCCTTCGTAATTCTCTGTCAAACCCAACAGTATCTTGTTCCAAGAATCCAAATTTCGTGCTCCCATTTACTCAAATATCTCTCTTGCCCCATTTGCATCGCCCAGTTTACAGTACATGTCCGCCAGATTATTCAGGACAACACTGGTCTTAAGCTTTGACGAAGACATCATTAACATACTCATCTACCCATTTCCCTGGTTCCAGCAATTTTAAATCAGCACAAACTTGTATCAACTTTACAATATCAAGCAAGTCTGCATAACCTCCATTCCTCTCCTTTTCATACATGATTTCAAAAGCTGCCTCCACTTTCCCTTATTTGCATAATTGCTTAAATTCTGGTTTCACCTGATTATCTCCTTGAACACTAGCAACTTCTCGCTAATAAATTCTTGAAACCACTGCTAAATCTTTATTCTTTGTCACTTGGAAACTTCTACTGCTAACACTCAATTGCGCAAGAAACGAGCTTGAGGGGATCAGGAGAACGTTTGGTCACAGCTCTAATACTAGGCTGTAACAAGAAACTCATAGAACTAGCCATTAAATGAGAAATGGGAAAAACTGAAAATATATTTCTTTGGGTTTTGGTTTTCAAATTCCTTTTGAGCTTCTATTGGCTAAATCCACCATGAAAGAATGCGTTATAATTTGGAGAAATGCACAAACTGCAAAGATACCCATGCCTTGTCCACAATCGAGCAGCCCCATCCCAGAAATGTCTTGCTGAAGCTCCACATGAATATTGCTCTCGAAAAGGACCCGGGGGCCTGGATAAGACATGGAAAAAAAAAACGGAAATTTGTATCATTTATGCCTTTCTTACAATCTCATGACGTGAAAGATGGAGTAAATGGTGAGTGTAAGATGCTATATATGGTTTACATCTAGAAATAACCGTGTATACAGATTGATACATGCATCATCTTCTAGTGTTGATTGATCTTGATATCCAGCTCCATGCAAATGCAGCACCACTTTTTTTTTTTCCTCATACTACCATAGGTAATTATTGGCATTCTCTCAAGGCATGAGCCTAGGATTGTGGTTAGGCATCATAAAGGTAACACGGTTAAACTTCAAGGACAAACCTCTCACACCATCAGAAAGTCCTACAGTTTTTTAACTCAGAATGGGTCCAGTGAAATAAAATCTCTTTGCTAACTCGGATTTCACAGTCAGACGTTCCCTATCTTGATCATTGATCAAACAGCCTCTCATTCCTTGAATCACAAAGACATTGAAAAATACACGAGAAATTGCTCATCAATGCACCTTTTTCTTTGCTTAAATATCACAGACCGGATTCAAGTTAATTCCTTTTCCTGTTATAAGCTTTCTGGTTTCTTCACCAAAAACTCCAAACTTCTTTGTTGGATCTTAAGCTGAAAAACTTCTGAAAACTCCCTGATCAAGGATTGGCTAGTAATATCAATCAGTTGTGAATAATCAAAATGATGCGCCTTTGCATTCGAGCAGGATTCTTCCAGTAACCCCTTTATGCTTCCAACCTTCCGGTTCCTGATCCCACATGGAACTATCAAATTAAAAGGTGCCAAATCTGTAGTGACATTCAGTGCTAAACCATGATATGCTATCCATTGAGATACTTTTATACCAATTGCAGCCAGTTTCTGATCTCCTGCATTAGAATTTCAAAAAGAAGAATCAGGAGAGAAATAAACACCAGCCCCGCCCTCCCCCCACACACCAAGTTCAAAGATTCTCTTTCATTCTGTAATTTCACATATTGCATACAGTGTCTAAAAGCATTCATTAGCTGTTACAGTATCTGTATTACACCTAATAATATTATAGGAGAAACAAATGAGTGTCAAGGAATCTCCTTAACAAGTTACAAGAAGGGATTGAGAGATCGAAGAAAATAGAGATTGAGAGAGTGTTCTGCAATTCCTTATAGAAAAGACGATTCATTCTTTACTTGCTCACTAAGTTTTACAATGTCTGTAATTATTTTTCTCCATGCTAACTAACTAATTGTTCCCAACTAACTAACAGTTCAACTAACAACTTCCACAACTAACTCTTCTTGCTTAACTAATTTCCATCACATGGGAATTATTAACAGCACATGCTGAATTACTACAGCTATTTACAAACGCATGATCATTTACCCTTCTGCTACGACTGCTAGTCTTCTATTTTACTAGAGCTGACATTTCTTCATGTTATTGAAACAATGAGCTAGCTAAAATCTGTTTTCATTGAGCTCTACTAAGAAAGCATATGCCTACAAACCTTCAAAAAGCAATATACAGACAATATGAGATGCGTACATTGTTTCAAGCTCAAGCAGACCTGGATAACTGTAATTTGACCAGCGTAACAACTAATACAAAATGCAAATGAAGGATAAAGAAGCATACCAACCCAAACTCCAGTTAAACCCTCAATCCTGGAAGCCTTGATAGAAAATGTTGAGGAAAGAACACGAATGACCACCTCCTCAAGTTCCCTGAGGTACCAATGAAGATCCATCTTGTGATTTCGAAGATTGATAATTGGGTACATAGTTAGCTACAATGCAACACCCATGCATTACCAGTCAGGCTTCAAAATTATGAATTCGGTGACCGTCTAATCAAATTAAATTGATTGACATGCTTAATCAAAGCTCAAAAAATTAACCCACATAGTCAATATGGCAAACAACATCGCACAATCATACATGTTACACAAAGCATTGCTAGCCACAATTATAGAGCGTTGGTTTCATAATATCAGCCAAGTACCTGGCCAGGCCCGTGATAGGTAACTTCTCCACCTCGTTCAGTACGATAAACCTCAAAAGGAGCATTCTTTATGTCAAAATTCAGGTATTCTATAGAGCTACCAGTACCCATTGTATACACAGGTTGATGCTGCAAAACAATCAGTGTATCTGGGCATTCTTCATTCCTTTCAATCAACCCTCTTTTCTCTCTAACAATCACTTTCTGCCAATTCCAAGCATCTCCATATGGGACTAGCTCTTTATGCAAATCAAAACACTCGCACCTGAAAAGATCTCCAAACTTAGCCTGTGAATGGGTTTCTCTGAAATGAAGGAAAGATGATTGTTAAAATGCGCGAGAAAAGACAGAGCAGCTTACATTTTGTCACCTTTGTGAGTTACTGAGGTAAACTCTTGGCCTTTTTGAGACGAAACAAGATTCAAAGGGATGATTTTGCGGGATTGAGATTGGTGCCTGGTTGTTGGGCATATTGGGAATGAACCAAAATTTGAAGTTGTTGTTGCCTGGATGATCATCACTTATTTTCAGAACAGAGGAGAAATTATCTTGAAGACAAAGTTTGGATTAATGAAAGTTTTCAGCACACAAAATCCCGGGGTAGCGAAGAAACCAAAGATGAAAATGATTGTGTGGAAAGGTTGGTGGCATTTCCTTGTGCTTGAAAGTTTTGAACAAACGATGGCTTAGTTTTTATTCCCGAACTCTCCACAATCGTATCTTATTTTTTTAATGGGCTGACTAGAGCCCGAAATGTTTAACCCACCCGTGGTATTTATTTTTAGCCTTTAGAACTAGACCGGCTAGAGGCCCGGACAAAATGATTTTTTGAAATATTTTTTTTATGGTAAAGATAATATTTTTTTTTATGAAAATAAAAGATTCAATTTTTTTATTTTTTTTAAAAAATAAAAGATTTGAGTAACTCTTCCAACCTGTGATTCGAGTATTGTGCTGAGATTCGAGTATTGTACCGAGCTGATAGGAGTTTAACACTATAGTTTAAAGGTGAGTGTTTTTTTTCCTTTCCCAGTTAGCAATGAAGAAAAAAAAAAACTCATTCATAAATTTCAAATGCTGATAATATTATTGTTTTGCTCCTCCTTGCAGTCCCTCCCAATAAGGGTTGAAATGCAGTCAGTTTCAGTGGCAAAGTCTAAAATTGGGCATGCCATTGTGATGATACTTCAAGCAGGATTGTTGGAGAAATTTTCTAATGTACCTTCGGCTACTAGCTTGGATCTTGCCTGTTCTGCTGGAGCGGTCCTGATATCCTCAGCTTGGATATTCCCACTCCCAAGACTGTCTTGGTGCTATGGAAGATAGGTGGCTAAAAGGACATATGCTACTTTTTTATTTATTATTATTTATTATTATTATTATCTTAACCCATTGTTTATATGTGCTGCTACTTGCTCGTAGAAAAAACATAAGCGATCCCTAACTCAATTCCCAAAACAATAAGATGCATTCTCCTAGAAATAATAATAAAAATATAGTGTTCATTTTGGCTTCAAAGGTTGATATGAAACGGGAAAATAGAGGGTTATATAGCAAGTTGTAGACGACAATCTAGAATATTATAATCTTACAGAATCTCATTCATTACCACTAACATTATCTATATCAGATGGAACACACATCTTGCAACTTCTGATGGAGGAGGGATTAGCGTAGGTACAGCGATCACAATGCCAAGAATCTTCAGCTTCATCCTCTAAGCCCTTGGTCCCGTGGGAGTTCACATCAGATAGGCCATTCTCCAATGCTCTAACAAGCTTCTCGAAGTAATTCCCTGTCACAGTGGTCAGTCCAACCAGCTTTGTTCGGAATTCGCTGAATTTCTTTGATAGGCCATCAACATCAAGAAACTCCTTCAGCTCGCTCTCCACGCAATTATGAAGCTTTTCCAGGGTCGACTCTGCCTCCCCTTGCAAGTACTCAAAAAACTGTTTTTTAGCAGGCTCGTTGTCAGGCAGGTAGTATCCATATGAATAACTCCATTCCAGTGCTCGCCTACATTCAACTACCTGTAGCCACGCCTTTGATATGAACTCGAAATGGGCCTCTGGTATGTCTTGTGACACACTCAGCTTCTTGAACTCTTCATCTTTCACTCTTTGATGATCTGCAAGTGCCTTCACCTTCGATTTTCGATTGGCATCCCAACGTTCAAAATAATGAGTATATTTCTCTAAAGATTCCTTTGCCAATTTTTTTCTCTTGTCATCTGTATCAGTTCTTTCCATGTATCGGTTGCAATTCATATGGCCTTTCCATGGACCCAAACATAACCAACAAAATTCGTAGCGGCAAACCCTGCATGTCATGTGCATACACCCATGATTTTTTTCAATTGGTCTCTTGCAATTGGGACAGGGCTTGCAATAAGCTAGTATATAATTTACATTTTCCGATTCTGAGCTGTTCTTCAAAATCCACCTTTTCACAGTGTCACAGTCCATTGGACGGTGGCATTCCTCCTTGCAATTCCAGCAAAAACTAGTAAAACAATGGCAAGTGACATCAAAGATTCCATCAGCACCAGAAAATTCAATAGCGTACTCACAGGCTGGGCCAGGACACCACTTTGTCGTCCTATTATCTTCAACATAAGATCTAAGAAGGAAATCAGAATACTTCTTCCTATCTTCTTCAGATGTTAATGAATCGATCATGTCTTGACCGATAGCAGCATGACAAGAGGGCTCAGGACACCTCAACATCAAACACCCAGCGCCATCATTGTTAATTGATGTGCTAATATAGATAGACCAACAAATTTCACAATAAAGATGCCCACAGTCAGCATATATGATTCTATCACTGGTGTGGGATTCAAAACAAATCCCACAAAAGATAATTTTCCTCTTATTGGAGACAATATCAGAACTTATCACAGGTTTCACGAACAACCCGACTTTTTCACGGACTGCAGACTCATCAGTAAACCATGCATCATTGACTTTACCAACAGACCAGTTATAATTACGGAGTAAGATACTTGCCTCAGTTTTGGATACAGAGAGGACGGCAGAGACTTGGGCGACATCATGCTCCATGCGTTGACGAAGCTCTGTTGCGTTCAGGATTTTGCAGTCCTGTTGCTTCTGCTTGAGGAGGTCAATTTCATCCTCTCTTATATCCTCCAAAAGGGCATCAGCAGCACCATCATCACCGCCAACAAGATCATCATCAGTTAAGAAAAACGGATCCTCGTTATCATCGAACCCATCACTGTAGTAATTGATTTTTGACTCCACCTTGATGCTGTCGCTTGAAGGGTGGATGTCGTCCATGGCTAGAGAACTGGTGAGAGAAAGAATATTAAGAGCCTCAAAACTACTCTACCATGTATAAAAAACAAAACCCTAAACTAATTACAGTTAATTACGGTGGTTCCATGGTCATATTCGTCCTTTTCCTGTTAATTTTTCTCCACAGGCTACGTCCTACAGAAATTTTTTTTTTTTTTCCCAGAGGGTCCCATCCCATCCTTGGAATTTCTTTTCCTACAAGAAGTCGTCCCGTCCCTCCATAGTCATTCTTTATTGCCTTCCTTGCGAGAAACTCTTCTATGAAAAGCTAAAAAAAGAGCCCAACGTCACATCCCACGTAGCAAAAGTTCTCGGCAAGAGAAATTATATTATTGGACTTTAAACACAACTTCGTCGTATTATCTGTCCGCCTTTCCCAATCAATTACCTTTTGATCCATCCAACCCGACTGATGTAAGTGGACTATGGTGATTTGTGCTTCGTCTTCCCCTTTATCAAAAAAGCATAAACACAAATGGCCTTTGGTAATGCCTTCCACATCTTCAAGTATCAAAACCTTATAACAGCATCGACAGACAAACAAAGAGATAAATAAAATTGCTGTCTTTTCAATTCCAAGTGAAAATACACCAAGGAAAATAGCAAATAAGTTCTTTATTTTTATGATATCAACAATCAAAGCTTTGGCTTTGAAATGTTGGGAACCAGTTTCTTATAATATTCATGGCAAAAGCTTCGGACAGGACTCCCTCACTCTGTAAGAGATGGTCCATAAATGAGTTCCCCACAAGTAAAATCCTTTTTCATGTGTTGAAGAAAATAACTAACAAGTATTATTTGATTGGTTGCAACAAAATAGGAAATAAAATACTCTACCAAATAATAAATGAAATGGGCCGAATTTCTTTTATCACTAATTGATTGGTTTTCCCTTTTCTTTTCTTTTTTTTAAACAATTGGAGTCTTTCCTTTTTTTTTAAAAAAAAAAAACTAACCTTCCTAATTAACAGAATGTGTATATATACATAGATAATAAATAGCTCTGCTAGGGTTTATCTTTTATTAATTTTTTATGTTGATATTTAATTTTCTTTGTTTTTTTTTTTGGTCTAACTTCAACAAAAAATAAAAAAGGCAGATAAGAGAATTTACGGTAAGGTAGACAATAAAAAATAATATTTTCTATAGTGAAAAGGAAAACGTATTAACATAGCAAAGATATTTAGCTGTTCTTTTTATAAATACTATATACATAAATATAAAACTAAATTATTGGATTTCTATGGGGTGCAAAGTTACAATAACTTTTCAAAGTATAATAATATTTATTTACTCCAATAACAATTTATAACATTGCTTAAATCAATGATACAAAATTCTTTCAAAAGGGTCATAGTGTTTAATATAATATTATATTGATATTTAGTTGCAAAATGCAAACGGAGTATAATTATTGGAATAAAATAAAAAAGGAAAGTATATTCAAGATAGAAAGAAGTTACTGTGTAGAAAAAAAAAATCACACAGTAACTATATATATATTCAAGATAGAAAGAAGTTACTGTGTAGAAAAAAAATCACACAAAATCACACAGTTGTGCATGTTTGTTCTAAATACGGTGAGTTTAATTTGGTAATGGGAGCAAAAGTCTGTGTAACCTATTCTTTCAACTTGAGTGAATCCTTTGATGAGTAAATGAGATTTGAGTTACTTTATGTTACCATTTACTTTATATTTAATTTTGTATACCCGTTTTGAGTTAATTTCCTGTTTATTTAGAAGTAAATGTTCAAGAGTCCACGTTTGGTTGCTTTCTAATGCTTTGATTTCTTTTTACAAGCTGTTCTTCATTAAGCATATTTAATTACACATGAAAAAAAAAAGTAAACTTCATCTTGAAGTTTACCCAAGTCTTATGTAGTTAAAACACAAAAATCAAGAAAGAAAATAATAACACAACTCAAGGATATGTTTGTTTCTTGGAATTTATTTTTTAGAAAATTACTTTTTAAATTTTCCTGTGTTTATTTGCCATTAGAAAAGTTGGTCAACAGAAAACACTTTCTATTCAAAGAAAAATTTGGCTTGACTTCCAGGAAAGTGTTTTCCTGAAAAATTTGGACGGAAGACACTTTCCGGAAATTGTGAAAAATTTAGAAATGTCATATTATTTGTTGATTATATCAAATTTGGTCATCAAACTTTTGATTGTTATATATATATTATTTTGAATATTTATTTTTCAATTTCATCTCTTAAAATTTAAATTTTATATTAACTTTGGTCCTCATTTTTATAATTGTTATTTACTTTTTCCTTATCATATTTTTATTGAAATTTTTTATCTATCAAATTTGGTCATCATTCTTTTAATTGTTACTTATTTTATTTGAAATAATTTATAAAATGTTAATTATTATTATTTTAATTTCTTTATCTTTCATTTTTTTTATTTTTTAGATTTGATCTCTATTATTTTGATTATTATTTATTTTATTTGAGATAATTTATGAAATTATATTTTTTTTCAATTTCATTCTCATTCAACTTTTTAATTTGTAAGATTTGTTCCTTATTATTTTAATAAACTTGAGAAAAATAAAACATTAATAAGTTATTTTCTAGCTCATTTTTCATGACATAACCAAACACTGGAAATTGTTTTCCAACTTATTTTTCAATACACTACCAAATATCAAAAAATAATTCACTTTCTCGGAATTCATTTAAAAAAAAAAACTATTTTTCAACAAACAAACGGCCTTAGTCTTTATTAATTTTTCCAATAGATAACAAATTGCATGTGAGGTTTTGAGCACATAAAACATTAACAAGGTTATGCTAACAACATGAGTAACGAGTAATCCATTTTCATTATGAATCTTAACCGGTGTGTGATTATGAACTGATTATATATCGTCTAGTAGAGTTTCTAATCCAATCATGTGGTTAAAGGCTCCATTATCAATAATCCAAGTATAAGTTGAAGAGTTTTTCTTACAAGCATGATTAGCTAAACTCAAGGAATTGCTATTAAGAAATTAAATCAATTGATTGTTTGGATCCATAATGAGTCCAGATATAAGTGAAAAGCTTGTCACACTTGATGTAGAAATATTATTTGGCATGATAATATAGGCTAAACTGTTCTTACTTGATGATGCCATCATATATTTTAGATGTTCATTCCTTTTATTTTGCTCTATCTTGCGGCTTGATTTTCAATTTGGTGGGTATCCTACCAATTTGCAACACTCCTTTTTTGTATGACATGTATAATTACAATGCTCGCATCACAACTTCCATATAGCTTGAACATGTCCTGAATTGATTTTGGCAACAAGGGCAGGAAGGCACGTCTCATGGAAGAAACTTGTTTTTCCTTGTGAATTACCATAGCTTAAACCTTACTAAATCAATGAAAAGTCTTAGAACTAAGGATTTGGGATCATATAGTTTTGAAGTTTTTAGTTCATGGACTCGTGTGTGAAAATCGCGCTCCCTAAGGTCTTACCACAACTTTTTTGTTGTCTCTGTGCACGCGATGCTATTATGAAAGTCACGGGATATGACATTGAAGACCTAGGATATACCACAACTTTCATTGAATTGCACTTTTTCCAAGTAGAAATATATGGAGAGTGAGGGTTTGGTTTTGCAA
>Ga0325401_1003299_pt1 | contig 14734 bp, 16 predicted proteins | sample PopdelMetagenome_FD_205666 | JGI IMG/M metagenome (GOLD analysis project Ga0325401, IMG submission 205666) | Populus deltoides microbial communities from Bellville, Georgia, United States - Xylem-PdKOR-R2 | ecosystem: Host-associated > Plants > Phyllosphere > Stem > Wood/Secondary xylem | place...
TTTGGCACTTGAAAGGAAATTCTTTAGTAGAAACTTTTTAAATCACATGAACTAAGCATTTTCTATCAATTATAACTTACCAAAATCTTCACAAAGCATCTAAAATAATAATTGATAATCACAATGTTCCATAATGAAGCCAAATTTCCCTTTCCACAAATAATCACACACTTTGTTTTTAATCCTCAAATATCCCCGCACTAATTCACGTATTGTCCTGCAGTAAATTCTTTTTTTCTAGATTATTTCAAGAATATATATTTCATATCAATTTAATAAATTTATAGAAACAGATTCATTTAAATATCAACTTCAAAACATTGAAAGGAAACTAATCTTCTCGATCATTAGACCGACCCCTTAATAGTCTCACATTTCAAGACATCAGGAATTCCATCCCTGCAAATTTTGACTAATCATGATGCTAAAAGACTCACCAGCACATGACAAAAAGTTAATCATCAATCAATCCCATCACTAATTATCTTCTCAGAGATTTAATAAAATAAAAATCCATTTTTCTGATCTTCAATAAAGGGACAAAACAGTACCAAACTAAAATCATAAAATGGCATAATCCCTTCATTAGAAACCATAATCTCCTTATAATTAGACACAGTATATTCCATGTCTATATCGATCCCCCGGCCCACCATTTCCTCTTAATTCCGGCCCAACCCGGCCCATTTAATTCCCTTAAAAAACCAGATCTCTTGTCTGTCTGTGTAATTTTATTCACCTCTTCACTCTCTCTCTCCATCTCTCTATAATGGAGCCTCCTCCTCCATGGCTGGACGATTTAACCGACGACCTCCAAAGCATAAGCTTCACATCCACCGCCACGACAACCACCACACTCCACCGTAGCACCAGCTCCGGCTCCTCCTCCGCCACACTTACCCCCGCTCCCTCCACTCACACCTCTTTCTCCTCCAAATCCACAAGCAAACACTCCCTCTCTCTCTCCGATCTCCGTTTCTCCCACCGCCTCGGTTCCGGCGACATCGGTTCCGTCTACTTAGCCGAACTCAAAACCAAACTTAATGAAACGGACTCTACGTTTTTTGCGGCGAAAGTTATGGATAAGAAGGAGCTAGTTAGCAGAAATAAAGAAGGAAGAGCGAGGACGGAGCGGGAAATACTTGAAACGCTGGATCATCCGTTTTTGCCTACATTATACGCCTTTATTGACACTCAACGATGGCTATGTTTGTTAACGGAGTTTTGTTCCGGCGGTGACCTTCACGTTCTCCGTCAACGACAGCCTCTTAAACGATTCGAAGAAACAGCCGTCAGGTGCGTTCGTTGGCATTTCCACTTTTATTTGAAATTATTAAATTCTTATTCTTAATTTTTTATTGGCATACACGTAATTCGGAAACAGTAGGAGTAGGAGAAAGGAGAGTGAGAGCGATGGATCAGGGACGTGGGACCATATCCTGGGAGAAGGCACGGTGCCTTCTGCGTTCGTGTACCCCGTACCCCACTGATTGTTTACTGTGTTTTTGCTTCTTTTCAGTTACTTTAAAGTAAGTTAAACTAGTGCATTTACAGTTTGTTTGTCGTAACACTGGATTGTTTTCTGTTGGGGAAGACGATCACGTGCGGGTGTAGTCCACGTAATGATGTTTGACCTTTCGCTTCTTATTTGTTTTCTTAAAAAAATGTTTTCTCGATTTTGAGAACGTAATTTACGTAGGCAGTGTCTTTGAGAGTATTCCAATATGTTTTTTTTATTAAAATTTATTTTTTTTAGAATTTTTAAATTATTTTAAATTTCTATTTGAAAAATAAAAAATTATTATTTTAATATTTTTATAAATAAAAAATACTTTTAAAAACAATCAAAGTCATATTGTGATTGTTGTTGGATTAATTTTTTAAAATTTTAAATTATTTTTTTTATATAATTTTGATAGACCGATAATAAAAATAGATTTTTAAAAAAAATTAAAAAAATTATTTTGATGTATTTATTTTTAAAAAACATTTAAAAATTAATTTTTACTACGATTTCACAACAATATTAAGTAATATGTGCCAATTTGGCATTCTTTTGAATAACTTATGGCATAAATTAGGTTAATATTACTTTATTGCCATAAACATTAAAGGATTACAAGTTTTTTTAAAATAATTTTCAATTAAAAATATTTGTTATTTTTATTTTTTATGTCAATATATGAAAATTATCTAAAAATAATTAAAAATAATCAATCAAGTAAAAAATAGTTTTAAAAACACTTTAAAAAGCTAATTGAAGTAGAGGAAACAAACACTCCCTTGTATTTAACAAAAGATAACAGAGGAGACACTAATAAAAAAACAACCTGAAAATAAATTATCACAAATTGTTGGTTTTGAACCAATAATTCATAAAGACGATGTTATTTTTTTTCTCTTAACGTTCAGCTATTTTTTATTAGAATTTCATGAACATTTATTGATAACACGTGCAAATTTTTTGACGAGCCAGTTACTGAGGTAATAAAGGGTGGTGGTTTTGATTTCATAAATTTAGAAGTGTGTACCGGGTGCAATTACTGGTTTTAAATTTAGTAGCTAAGTAATAACTACCGTATTAGTTTTGCTTAAAATGGCGGGAATTGACCATTTTGGACATCAATTGCGGGACGTGTAAACAGAGATGTCACTTGAGCTTTTCATGAGAGAAGATGGGTTGGAGTTATCATGTTATTAATGGTGTACACTCATCGTTAGTGAGTTCGCAGCAACTCGTTTGTACAGGAAATGTACATCCTGTTTTTCAGGAAAACTTGGCTGTCAAGTCCACTTTCAATTATAACATGATTATACATGTAATTCATTATTATATATTTATAGAGTATGATGCATAACAGGAACACCTTCATTTCCCGGGAGAAAATCCTTAAGATATGGGAAATGTTAATTGGATATAGGTCGATATTATTTGTCTTTTGTTGGACAGAAAGGAAATTAGAACAATAGTTGTAGTTTCTCCTTTTGCTTTGGTGAATCCTTTCATGGAGTTTCACGTGTCGTTCTATGAAAAACTCTTGGTTCTTACTTACAAGAAACCGAAAGATCTCCTGGATATCCGAAATTTCAATATTCCTTGCTTTCCGTTATCTTTTGCTGGATTTCTGGGTTTTCTTTGGAGACCGTACGCTGGTGACCAGTGGCCCCGATTTTATCTTGTTGCTTTTTGGCCCCTTGTTAAAACACTCCATCAGTTTCTAGTTCCTTTGTCCAATATTCAACAGGCATCCTATCCCTATCCTCCGAGTCATTTTAATTTTATGTTTCTTTTAGCCCCTTTCCTTTGTTAATGAATATGAAAGTAGGTGCACGAGAGGCTAGTGTAATGAATTAATAATAATTCTTCTTCTCTAATACCTGATATGCCACGTAGAAAGGGTAGGAATAAACAAAAGCTCACGCGGTGCACTGAAAAAGAAAAGCTAACACTGAAATACGAATATGCAAATACAGAAGGACATGGATTCGGTAGCTTTATTTGCTTTTCTTCTCCACCTTACATGCCAAGACATTTTCTTTCATCGTCTCCTGCTTCAACAATTGACTTACTGCATGAGAGTATAGACGCTGTGGATGTAGGTCCCTTGTCATTGTGGGTATGGGTCATGTAACAAAATTAGAGCTGAATAATTCCTTGTTTCTGTTTAATGATATGGTTATCAAAAAACCCAGGATGCCAATATACAAATAACAACAGGAGGACCTTTTGCTCGATGTTGAGGTGTCTCGCAGCATCTCAATTATTTTCTTGCTCGAATGTATCATTACATTTGCACCAAAATATTCCAAGCACTGATCATTTTCTTTTTCTTTATAAATTGTGTAATCCTCGGTGGACCCTCCATCGAGATTGCGTTATTCTATTTTTTCCCTGATCTTGATTAGGTTTAATTAAAACAGAAGGCAACAGAGAAGAATTGGTTTGTTAATACTTAAGTGTTCTTTGGGTGTTTTTTTTCCAGGTTCTACGCATCAGAGGTGATTGTAGCTTTAGAGTACCTTCATATGATGGGGATTGTTTACCGTGATCTCAAGCCTGAAAACGTTCTTGTTCGATCAGATGGTCATATAATGCTCACTGACTTTGACCTCTCGTTAAAATGTGATGATTCTACGTCAACTCCCCAGATTATCTCCGACAAAATAGATGCTGCTGCAGCCCCAAAAAATGACTACCTGTTTGAGCATCCTTCTTATACTTCATCCTCATGCATTCTTCCTAACTGTATAGTCCCAGCTGTGTCATGTTTCCACCCAAGACGTAAACGCAAGAAGAAGATGGGCAACCGTGGTGGGCCTGAGTTTGTAGCCGAACCCGTTGATGTTCGATCTATGTCATTTGTTGGGACCCACGAGTATTTAGCACCGGAGATTGTTTCCGGTGAGGGCCATGGTAGTCCTGTGGATTGGTGGACGCTAGGAATATTTATGTTCGAACTATTTTACGGGTATACACCTTTTAGAGGAGTTGACCATGAGCTAACTCTAGCTAATGTTGTGGCCCGAGCCCTTGAGTTCCCTAAAGAACCAGTTGTGCCTGCCACAGCTAAGGACCTTGTTTCGCAACTTCTGGTTAAGGATCCAGCGAGGCGAATGGGTTCCCCCATGGGTGCATCAGCGGTCAAGCACCACCCTTTTTTCCAAGGAGTTAATTGGGCATTGTTGAGATGCAGACCTCCACCATATGTTCCTCCATCATTTAGTAGAGAAGTTGTATCAGATGAAAGTTGTCCCGAGACCCCTGTGGAATATTATTAGCAAGTTGAACAAAGAATAAATAAATGCATCTCACAATAGTCTGGCCATTTCTTGATTATCTCTCAGCAAAATTTCTACCACTCCTGATATCGAGTTAGCCATATGGAAATGGCCATGGGGTACTTTAATTTTAGCCAAGATTGTTCACCAATAGCGAAGCAGTTGATCCCAGTATTCTATATACAAGAAAAACTCGTTGATTTGCAAACCCTTTCCATTTTCATGGTCAATGCATGTGTCGGTAACATTGAATCCCGACAATACAAACATAAAGAATGGCATTGACTTCTTAATTAGGGGAAAACCAGGGGCACTGCGTGATAGGTTGTCCACCGATCGCGAGGGCCCTGGGGATGGTCAGGCCACGAGGGAATGACTACTTGTTTTGTGTGTGTGTGTTTGCTTGTGAAGACCAAGCCCTCGCCCATGTGGTTTGTTTGGTGTACAGGATAAATGTGGGACAAAACTGGAGGTTTAGGAGAAGTATCCTTGTTTTTGTTTTTACAGGTCAAATGAATCTTTCACAATAATTCTCTGGCAAGGTCTAATCTTCTTTATCATCTGAGGCATCATTCCACCTGTTTAACATGGGGTGGTGCTGGTTAGATTGTGGTAATATCTATTTCAGTATATGTCATGGAGGTGGAAGTTGGAGCTGTTTTATCAATTTGTGCGTGGTGGTCGTGCTGGCCTCCTAACAAGGCTACAATAATAGGTACCAGCTTCTTTCTAGATCGGCTTGTTCACAGTTTGATCTTAGATTCTCAAACCCCACCACTGTCTTTTGGTAGAGTGGCATATGTGACCTGTATGCATGATTTTCAAGTTCCTCGAGAACAGAAACAGCAGCTTACTCTTTTATTTTTCCAGAGATTTGTTTTGTACGTGAAATATTCTGTTTCTTCGAGTAGTGAGCTAGGTTGATTTTGGTTCGCTTACCAATTCGTCACCGTATTATATATTCACATCGTTATACTCTTAAGGATCTACTTTCAAGTGCCAGTTTGTTGTCATTTTTCTTATGTTCCCCCCTCTTTGTGTCTAAACAGAAGTTAAATATTAGTTGGTATTACAAATTCACATAATTTAATTATAAATTTTGTTGGGATGATTATTAGGTACCTTAATGCAAGTTGTTACTAAATTATATGGTTGTGTTGCTATTTTCCTGCCCTCGACAACACAATGCTTCCTGTTCAATCTTTAAGAAACAACTAATGTAAGGACGAGAGGTGTAGCTTATTTTGAATTTGCTATTTAGAAATTACCCGTTCGAGTTTTATAAATTTTAGGGTTATTGAAAGTTTACATGGTCGTTAATTTCAGGATCCGTGGAATTAGTCGAGATGCATTCAAGTTTACCTAGATATTCACATTAATTAAAAAAAACAACTAATGTTAGAATTTAATTTTTTTGGTATTAATTTGATCAGGTTTGAGATCAAATTTAATTGTGTCAAATGAATAGTTAAGAATCAAGTTAGTATAATTAAATTTTACTGAGTTAATATTTTTTTTAAGTTAAGATCAGATTCTATATTTTGAATTTTTCATGTCAATTTACCAAGACAAGCCGCATCCTGTTAATAGATAATTCAGATACATTGTATATCCTACACTTTGTTCAACTCGAAAAGAAGAAAAAAAAAAAAAAAACGAAGCCTGCCTCAATTGGCAATTGCTATTTCCTTCTTCTTTTCCTTTTTTTTTTCCCAAAATACAAATGAACATATCTTTTAATTGTTTAATAATTATGAGTGGACAAATATTAAACATGGTCAATCGTTGCAATGATGAGACATAAGTAAAGCAGAACACCTCAATGCAGTTCCCTCATCATTAAATAAAGCAACATCCTTAATTAAAATAATCTTAAGTGTTCTGGTGGAATTGATGACAGCCACAACAGATTAATCAATAAAAGTGGTTTTTTAGCAGTTCGGAGGTGCATGTGGCATTCGGTTATGCCCTTTTCTGACTCCACTGGTTTTTAAAATTTGCAATAGACCACCCTATCTGGCCCCGGCTCATGGATCTTCGAACCTTTTACCTTCCAGGCTCGTACGTTGTCGGCCTACCAGGCTTCTACTCACAAATTCAAGCGTATGGCCCAATTTAGTATTAGCTGGCTCAATTTAAATTTTACACTGACCCGACCCGAAACCAGATCTTATTAAACTCTGTCTGACTTGTGAGTCGACTTGGTAACCTACCCACCCAAAACTTGTTATGGCCAGGTTTTTTGTTTTTTTAATCATGAAAATTAACTCAATTAAACTCGGGCAATGGTATAACCTAATTATAACATGGTTAACTTGATTGGTAAACTTCACTAAAATTATTTTAAATTTCTTGTTAGAAAAACGTTGTCTTATTCTTATACAAGTTAACTTCCCTGCCTTTCAATTGACTCGATATATTCGTGATTCGAGTTTTTTACCCGATCAGACCGACCACGTCTGATAACCATGATCTATACAGCTACCCCAGTCACGGGCGGAAGCTGAAACCCGAGAAATCCATCCCGCTTAAACAATAACAAGCAGAAAAACTCCCTCATTGTGCTCACACTCTCTTCCCCGCAAGTATAAACCCTAGAAATCAGCAGCAAAAATGGAGGAGGAGCCAAAAAACGGCAGCTCGGAGACGCCAGTGGAGAACGACGAAGATGCCGTTATTGGACCTGGTCCAGCCCCTAAAGCCCGAGCCAAACGTCCTCTCCAGTTCGAGCAAGCTTACCTCGATTCCCTTCCTTCTGCAAACATGTAGGTTCCTCTCTTCTGTTTTTTTCGAATTTCGTATTCTGTTTTAGGGTTTAGAGGTTTTAAGCTTCCGTTAGGGTTTTATAGCTGTAGCTATAATAAATTCTAAATACAGAAGAAAGTTGCTCACTCATGATCTATTTTGCAGGTACGAGAAAAGCTATATGCATCGAGATGTGGTTACGCATGTTGCTGTTTCCGCAGCTGATTTTTTCATCACTGGAAGTGTTGATGGTATCCTTTGGCATAATTACTGTACTATTATTCATTAACAGTATTCACGAGTTATTTACTTTGGATGATGTGCTGTTTGATTATTTTTTGACCGTTTCTTTTATTTATGTTAATCAGGGCATTTGAAATTTTGGAAGAAAAAGCCTATTGGCATTGAATTTGCTAAACATTTTAGATCCCACCTTGGTCCCATTGAAGGCCTAGCGGTGAGCTCTTCCACTTCGCTTGATTTTATGCATATCATGTTTAACTTGATTCTCAATTGATTTTTGCTTTGAATAACTTTATGAGTCCGTGATCAATCAAGAGCTTTAATCAGTAAATAGGCTATAGCTATCTGTCATATAATTTTACTGCATGTTTTTCGGTTGCGTTTGTATGTGTAGTTTGCATGTAAAAAAAGACGTCATCTGTGATTATTTGACCTGCCCTTTTAGTTCCAGGGTACTAATTACTGTTTATAAAGTTTTCCTGTTGGTATTTAGGCAGCAATCATTATTAGGTTGTTCACCTTTCATCTTGTTTTATTCACAATTGTCAAAATCCTGTTAGTTGGTGCAGTCATCAACCATGACTCTGTTCAGTCATGCAGGTTAGCTTGGATGGCCTGCTTTGTTGCACGATTTCAAATGATCAATCTGTGAAAATATATGATGTTGTCAATTATGACATGATGGCCATGATCCACCTTCCATATGTTCCTGGTAGTGCAGAATGGGTCTATAAACAAGGGGATGTCAAAGCTAGGCTTGCTATAAGTGATCGGAATTCCTTAGCTGTGCATATATATGATGCACGAGCTGGTTCAAATGAACCAATCATCTCAAAAGAGGTAACTGGTCACATCAATAGCACTCAATTTTCATAACACAAGGTTTTTACTCCTGTGTTCTTTTTTATGCCACAACAAAGATACTTATTTTCGTTATTTTTTATTGCATTTCTCCAGATACACCTTGAGCCAGTTAAAGTTATGAAGTACAACCCTGTATTTGACACAGTAATATCTGTTGATGCAAAGGGACTTATTGAATACTGGAGTCCCACCACGCTTAAGTTCCCAGAAAGCGAGTATGTGCACTTATATAGATGTGACGTTATCCTTATTGTACAAAATATCTATACAAGTCTAGGAGGGAACCACTCTCTAGGTGTGACTTTGTAAAACATTTAATTAACTATAAAACTTTGTTGCTGAGTTTATAAAAGACAGGAAAGATTTGCTGGCACCTTTCTGGGTCTCGTGAGTTTTTTTGGATGCTAGAAGTTTCTTGAAGTTGTCTTCCATTAATTTATCACTTGAAAACACATGCTTTACGTTTTGCACTCTCACACCAATATATGTGTGGGTTGCCTTGTTAACGTGTTTTCACAACAAATATAACTCAAAGCTTGAAATCTAGGCTTCAGCAAATCTTGGTTGGAAATGGTTTCTGTTGTACAGTTTCTTTTACACATCAAATGGATGTTTATTAGTTCTGGAGTTTCTTATATTGATGGATTTCTTAACTTTCTTTTATTTATTATTTATTTTTTTAACTTAGCAACTAGCAGAAGTGTTGAACTTTTAGAAGCTTATGTCACTAATATCCTAATACATTCTTCTGTAGATTTGTCTAGAAGCTTATGTTAGCATTATCCTACTATGTTCTTCTGTAGATTTGTCCCTGATTGTTACCAGGGGTGCGATCCTTTTGAGTTTGTAGATAAAGTTTTATTTCTTCTGTAGATTTGTCCCTGATTGTTACCAGGGGTGCGATCCTTTTGAGTTTGTAGATAAAGTTTTATTTTCATGTCATGTTGAGACATTAAGGTTTGTCTGGTTTCCTCTAATTGTGGCAGATTCCTAACAGTTTCTCTTGTCTGGTGCAAGCAGGGTGAAGTTTAGATTGAAAAGTGATACTAATCTATTTGAAATTGTGAAGTGTAAAACAAGTGTTTCCACAATGGAGGTACTATACATTCTGGTTCCGATATGAGTGTGGTCTACAAATTGATATTGTTGACTATTTTGTGCTTGATATCAGTTTTTTGTATTGTTTACAGTGAAATATCAATGCAAAAAACTGGAAAAAAATAGTTTTGATAACTGTACATGTTACTGTTGTCCATCAGGTCAGCCCAGATGGTAAGCAGTTTTCCATTACATCACCTGATCGAAGGATACGTGTATTTTGGTTTAGAACGGGTAAACTAAGAAGAGTTTATGATGAATCTCTTGAGGTAATACCGATTATGAGTGGATTTTCATTTAGAATTTATTTTCTTGTGGAGTCTTTTGTAATGATAGATTACCTTGTGTTGGTTAGGTGGCTCAAGATCTTCAGAGAAGTGATGCTCCCATGTACCGGTTGGAGGCTATTGATTTTGGACGAAGAATGGCTGTTGATAAAGAAATTGAAAAGACAGAAACTGCACCACAACCAAATGCTATTTTTGACGAAAGCTCAAACTTCCTTATATATGCCACCCTCCTAGGAATAAAAGTAAAGATACTACTGCTAACACAAATTAGGAATGTAAAATTTTTTCCGGCACTGCATTTTATTTACTTGTAGTAAACACGACTGTATTTTTGTGTGAATATATATTGCTGTACTCTTGACATGTTATTTCTTATTCCCCCCCTTTTTTTCATGCTTTTTTTAAGGTAGTGAATTTACAGACCAATAAAGTTGCCAGAATTCTTGGAAAGGTGGAGAACAATGACAGATTCTTGCAAATCGCATTGTATCAAGGTGACCGAAGCAGCAAGAAAGTCAGAAAAATTCCTACAGCTGCAGCAAATGTCAATGAGAGCAAAGACCCTTTAACAGATCCCACTCTCTTGTGTTGTGCTTTCAAGAAACACAGAATTTATCTATTCAGGTAATGATACTTCTCAATTTGACTGATCATGCCAAATTCTGGCTAAAATGAATGTTTTTCTTTAAGGTGTTCTCTAATGATGCCAGTATGGGTGGAGCAACTGCTTAAATGTTTGTACCTGGCCACTGATTATTAAAAACCAAACCAGCCACTGTGGAAAGCATTTAAGATTTGTAAAAGCGAGAAAAGTAAAAGTAATTTCTAATTTCCATGCCAGAGGACAAACCAGTTCTGTCATACATATTTCCACCTATTAGATGTTTTTCCCAAAAAGGCCCAACTAGTATGCAAGAATATGCTTAGGCCACTTGTACGTTTTACTATGAAAGATATATTTCTTGCATCATCTATATGTTATTCCCTTTTCACCATGAAAATAAAATACGCTTCCTTGTCTTTACTATCTTAATATTTTTATCAAATTAAAAATGATTTACACGTCTACATTAATAATCCGGGAAACACAAAACAAGTTAGAAAGGACTTGTGCTAAGTTTTTCTCAAAACTTGGACTTATTTTTAAGGTTTCAACATACAAGAAAAATTAAATCTGCACTTTTTTATTTCAAATATTCATTGGTTTTTGATGAAACAAAAATCACCTGAAATGCTAATGCAATTACTCAAGTGTGTTGACAAGAGAAGTAAAGAAGACATCATATGAGTGATATTATAGATACCTCATAGATTGGTTACAATTATCAGCAAGAATAAACTACATTGGTTTAAATGCCTTCAACTGATATTTGTTTTAAATGATTTATCATAGTGCACCAAGAGTTACGTCCAACACTTTGGATCTAAATGTCACGTTGTTTTTGTGATTATTTATAATGGTGCAAATAGCCGCCGAGAACCAGAGGAGCCTGAGGATGCAACTAAGGGACGGGATGTGTTTAATGAAAAGCCTCCACCAGATGAACTTTTGGCTGTATCAGATATAGGAAAAGCAGCGACTACATCTCTTCCTGACAATGTGGTGGGTTTTTTCTTTCTGATATCCGGAAGGGGACTAGATCATAACTATACTGACCTATAAAATTGATTTGGATATTTTATTTATCCATTTAATTAATAAATTTCTTGTTTAGCATGCTAAATGTGCACTTCTTTTTATTGAATTTGCTAAAATATTGCTTTGCCTCATGTTAACACACGCATTTCTGTTTGTATGATTGTTTGTCCGTGTGTCTGAGCACACCCTAGCGTTGGTGTTTATATGTCGGTGTATGGGCCTCTGGGTGTTCTTGTGTCCTGTGTAAAGTATGGGAATGTATTTTGAACATGTTGCTTTTTTTTACACTTTCCTAACTGTGAAGAATCTAAAATCTCATATTTTTCCATGGTCACATGAATTAGACAGCCTTCCATTGGTAGTGCATTTGTCGAAACTGATGGCTGAAATGGCATTTACATATGATTAATGATTCCATCAAACATTTTTTTTGACTAATCTGAATTCCCTTTTTCCAGATTCTGCACACTACAATGGGAGATGTTCACATGAGACTGTACCCTGAAGAATGTCCAAAAACTGTAGAGAATTTTACAACGCACTGCCGAAATGGCTACTATGATAATCTTATCTTTCACCGTGTCATCAAAGGTTTCATGATACAAACAGGAGACCCATTGGGAGATGGCACTGGTGGGCAGTCTATTTGGGGAAGGGAATTCGAGGATGAGTTTCACAAAAGGTAATCTTTCAAGTGAATTACATTTTCACCGGGTTATTTGTGCTTCTCCAAGGTGTTCCTCCCACCAGCATTTTGAAAAAGCCTCTGCCTGCAACTTGATGACATTTCAAATCATAATAAGAAATCTCTGTTCCTAACTCATGGTTGGTTTCAATATTTATAAATGATATTTGAGTCGTTATCCTTTTTGCCTTTGGTAGTTTTATTTTTATTCTATGTTGGGCTTCCAAGTTCCAACCAACCATAAACATAATAATAACAAACTTGGTGGCATGGAATTTGATTCTTCAGATTACATTAATGTTCACATTAACTTGGATCAGCGCCAGACAATTAAAGACTTGGTAGAACTTTTATGCATGTTAATTTTTGGTACATGGACAAGTGGCTTTTTTTGCTGCTTATTCTTTTTTCATTTGCTGTTATTGTTATTTAATCTCCTCTATGCATCACATCACATGCAACTGACTGGATGAAACATTTCTGTTTCTGCAGTTTACGACATGACAGGCCTTTCACAGTATCAATGGCAAACGCAGGCCCAAATACAAATGGTTCCCAGTTCTTTATCACCACAGTGGCCACTCCATGGCTGGACAACAAGCATACAGTGTTTGGTAGAGTTGCGAAGGGAATGGATGTTGTACAGGTAAACTTGAGCCTTCAATTTTGTATTCAATGGTATTTGCCTATCTTGCTGTTAAATCTTTCTGTATTTTCTGCGTGTGGTGCTTGGGAGAGAATCCATTGTTTTGCACAATTTCTTCATCAACTTCCATACCCAATATATAGATCAAGAGAGATTTCTTGCCATTTAGTTTGGGTATCCATGGACTGATTGGTCTGCCTGAATGCCAAGTGCTCTAGAACTGGAATTGGATAAACACCCTTGTAACATGTTATGATGCACATTTGCATGTTACTCAGTACTTGTTCTATATTGATGTCAGGCTATTGAGAAGGTGAAGACAGACAGAGGAGACACACCATACCAAGATGTAAAAATCCTGAACGTGACTGTTCCCAAGTCTTAGTAAAATCTTCCTTTTAGTAGTTAATCTATCCTGACATGGTTGTTGGCGTGGCTAAGAATCATATGCCAAAGTAAGTGCGTTGTTTTCATCTCCCTACTCACTCACCTGCAGTGTACTTTCACACTTGGGGTTCTTTATTTTTTGTTTATGATTTAGTGCATCTTTTTTAGTTTCTCTTTTCCTTTTGGAAACTCCTGTTGGCATATATGAAAGGTGCGGAGAAGGGATAGAATTTCCGTTTAATTTTTTGAAAAGTTCACTCTTACATTAGAGTGCAGGAAACTCATTGACTTCTGTGAGCATATGAAATCATGTTCTGGGGCACAGAAACATGTTTCATTCCAGTCTCTGATCAACCGAGGCCATTTGCTGATATGTGAGCTACCACTTCAAATATTTTTAAAAATTTCCAAAAGAAAGATGCAACTGAATGGTATCTACTCATCTGTGATCGAAGGTTTTTATAAATGAAAAACTACACACCTAAAATAAGGGAAGGACAGTCTAATTTCTCTGATTTAAGTTGAGAGAGCTTAACCAAAGATTCATAATGAACTGTGTTGTGTATTATTCTTCAAAATTGGTGACCATACAACGTTGAACTCCTTGTGCTATTAGTTGAGATGGAGTGGACTGCCAAAGGTTTTGTCATGGTGGCAACTAGTTCTTATAAAGTGGCTTGCTAATTTTATTTCAACAGAATTTTCCAAAAGAACATATCCGACATATTTTCCCATAATTTTGTTGTCTGTTTTGATATCTCCCTCATTTTTCCCAGAACATTTTGTCTGCATCTTCAGCAATGACATTATTTGTAGTATTGTAGAATCCAGGTGCCTCACTGTGAATTGTGTTGCTTTGACAGGTTTTGCATGTTGTCGACGAGACAGCAAGGAAGATTACCATTATCATTCTACAGCCCGAGAGACTTGCCTCCAAAGAGGTCCCGCACTTCCTCGGTTCTCTTACCCTCGTTTTCTGGGATGATGTACGAACACTTGTTGTATATGACACGCCTCCCATTTATCCTTTTTAAACTCTTCTGTAGTGTTTTCACCTGTTTTAGATCAACTCCCATCTACTTAAAAAATACATGGAAGTGGAACATCTTTGAGTTGTCATGTTGGGTACCTGGATTTTGATAGCTGATTTTCTTTGTGATATCATGCTACAACAGCCATGGAAATTGTATGCTTTGTTTCTATTGATTTTTGTGTGTTTCTTGTTCCATTGATTCAAACCTACGTCGTTTACTGTAATGATGGGTGACTGCCAGCAGAAATAATATTTGTCCTTCCCCTATAGGATTCTCCACGACCCAGCCATTAGATCCATGGATCCGCTACCAAGCTCTGTACAT
>Ga0325401_1003300_pt1 | contig 14733 bp, 12 predicted proteins | sample PopdelMetagenome_FD_205666 | JGI IMG/M metagenome (GOLD analysis project Ga0325401, IMG submission 205666) | Populus deltoides microbial communities from Bellville, Georgia, United States - Xylem-PdKOR-R2 | ecosystem: Host-associated > Plants > Phyllosphere > Stem > Wood/Secondary xylem | place...
GCATCTTTCATCCAAAAGTGCCTTCAAAACATAAAACAAAGAATATCAAGGCATTTTATATATAAAACATAGGCAAAATACTAGTTAAATGGGGGTGAAACTATCAAATAATATGGTTGCATCATAAGCAATTTCAGAAGTTTCTCTCCTTACATCCACAATCAATGTCTGCTTCTTCTTTCATAGGTTAGTTGCCTCATAGTTTCTCAGGTATGTTACATTCTGAATGGGTCTTAGATTCTGGTGCTTCACATCATATGTTTCAAGATTCTTCATCTTTTACCTCTATGTCTCATTCACCTTCCATTCATGTTATGACTGCTAATGACACTTCAATGCCCTTAGTAGGTGTTGGTTTTGTTGTCACACCTCACTTATCTCTTCCTAATATTTATCTTATTCTGAAACTCAGATTGAATCTTACTTCTATTGGATAATTATGTGATTCTGATGATTATTTAGTCATTTTTTTCCTCTTCTTTTTGTTATGTACAAGATCTACAGTCTCAAGCTGATTAGTACATGTTGTAGGGAGAATGGACTATATATTTTGAATGAGTTAAAAGTGTCAGTTGCTGCTGCTGCTGTTGTTGATTTGTCTTCTTTTCATTTAAGTCATTCCTCTTGTAGTTTTTATTTATGGAATTTGCTTCTAGGTCATGTTTTGTCTTCTCGTTTGAGATTTTTTTGCATCCACAAGAGCTTTAGAAAATTTGTAACCTTGTGATATTTTTTATTGTAGTGGATGTAAACTAGCAAAATTTTTCGCTTTATCTTTTAATCGAAGTATTTCTATTTCTTCTTCCTTATGTATGGGGACCTTCTCCTGTTGCCATAAAATAAGGGTCTCGATATTATGTTTCTTTTATTGATGATCATACTCGTTATTGTTGGGTTTATTTAATGAAATATCATTCTGAATTCTTTGAGATATATACAGTCTTTCGAGCTCTTGTCAAAACTCAACATTCTACTGTCATTAAATGTTTTAGGTGTGATTTGAGAGGGGAATACACCTCTAATAAATTTTGTGAGTTGCTTGCCTTAGATGGAACCATTCACTAAATGTCATATACAAATACTCCTAAGCAAAATGGTGTGGCTGAAAGAAAGCATGGGCATATTATCAAAACTGCTCGTTCTTGTTGTCTACTTCAATTCCTAGTGAGTTTTGGAGAGAAGCTATACTTACTGATGTAAGTTTGATTAATACAATATCATCTTATCATAGTTCAGGTTTTTCTTTTTTTGAAGAGTTATATAGGTATGTCCCTGATTATTTCTCCTTTAGAGTTCTTGGTTGTACTTGTTTTGTTCTTCGTCCTCATTCAGAACGCACTAAATTGTCCTTTCAATCTGCTATTTGTGTCTTTCTGGGTTATGGTGAGGTAAAAAAGGGTATCGTTGTTTTGATCCAATAACTCAGAAACTTTATGTGTCTCGTCATGTTGTCTTTCTCAAGCATATACCTTTTTTTTCTATTCCATCCACTACTTATAGCTTGACTAGACCTGATATTATTCATATAGATTCCTTTTCTGAAGATTTTGATAGTTTATTATCTTAGGTTCCTAGTACCTCAGATACCCCTTCCCATGTTCGTTCTGTTTCTACTCATTATTCTGCAGGTACTGACACTTTACTCTCCAGCACACCTGAAGCTCCATTCTCATCTATAGCCCCCCAAGCTTCGTCTGAGATTGTGGATCCACATCTATGTCAATCCATACACATTTATAAATCCACAAAACTATCAGATTTTGCTCTTGTTATTCTTTATCCTTTACTCTTTTTTTAGCTTCTGTTCATTGTCTCTCTGAGCGCTCTTTCTATAAGGAGGCAATTCTTGATTCTATTTGGCAACAAGTTATAGATGAGGAACTTTCTACTTTTCATAAGACAGATACTTAGGATTTGGTTCCTCTACCTTCTAGTAAAAGTGTTATTGGTTGTCGTTGGGTGTATAAGATCAAGACTAATTCTAATGGGTCTATTGAGCGATACAAAGCTAGGTTAGTTGCAAAAGGATACTCTCAATAGTATGGTATGGATTATAAGAAGACATTTACCCCAGTTGCAAAAATGACTACTATTCGTACTCATATTGTTGTGGCTTCGATTCGTCAGTAGCATATCTCCTAAATGTTAAAAATGCCCTTTTGAATCGAGATCTTCAAGAAGATGTTTATATGACACCCCCTCCTGGTGTTTTACATGACTCTGGGTATGTTTGTAAGCTCAAGAATGTTATGTGGTCTCAAACAAGCACCTCATGCTTGGTTTGAGAAATTTTCTATTGTGATCTCATCTCTTGGATTTGTTTCTAATAGTCATGATTCTGCTCTTTTATTAAGTGCACTGATGCAGGTCATATTATTATGTCTTTATATGTTGATGATATGATTATTACTGGTGATAACATTGATGGTATTTTAGTTTTGAAAACAAAATTGGCTAGACAGTTTGAAATGAAGGATTTGGGTTATCTTCAATATTTACTAGGTATTGAGGTAGCTTACTCACCTAGAGGTTACCTTCCTTCTTAGTCGAAATATGTTGTAGATATTCTTCAGCGGATTAGACTTACTGATAACAAGACTGTAGATACTCTCATTGAGATTAACGCAAGGTATTTTTCTTCTGATGGTCTACCTTTGATAGATTCTACCTTATATCATACTATTATTGGGAGCTTGGTATATCTCACTATTACTCATCTAGATATTGCATATGTTGTTCATGTTGTTAGTCAGTTTGTTGTTTCTCCTACTACAGTTCACTGAGCAGTTGTTTTTCGTATTTTACGATATCTTCGTGGTACGATCTTTCAGAGTCTTTTACTTTCATCCACCTCTTCCTTGAAACTACGTGCATACTCTGATACTGATCATGACAGTGATCCCACAGATCGCAAGTCTATTATTGGTTTCTGTATGTCTAGGTGATTCTCTTATTTCTTGAAAGAGCATGAAACAGTCTATTATTTCTCAATCTTCAACCGAAGCAGAATATTATGTTATAGCATCCACTACCAAATAGATTGTTTGGTTACATTTGTTACTTGCTGATATGAAAGGTTCTTTCTCTCATCCTACTCCTATGTATTGTGACAACCAAAGTTCTTTTCAGATTGCTCACAACTCGGTTTTTCATGAACAAACTAAGCACTTTGAGATCGATTGTTATCTAACTCGTCTTCATCTCAAGTATGGCACCATTACTCTGCATTTTCTTTCTTCTTCTTTGCAGATTGTAAACTTCTTTACTAAGTCACATTTCATTTCTCGTTTTTGTTTCTAGTTGGCAAACTCTCATACTTGTAGCTATCACATCATGAATTTAAAAAAAATATTAAGAAATATATATATATAACTTCAATTAGTTTTTCTCTCATTTCCACTTTTGCAAGGAGATGAGAAGAACGTCGATCAACATCACAACTTCCGCTTCTGGCAGCCGTGAGTCAAGTGATATCGTACGCAAGTCCAGCCCTCAATAGTGACAGTGCATGAAGGCGAATTGATGAGCTATATGTATGATACGGCTGGCTTACTCATCATATGTGGAGGCAAGCTGACGCACTGGTGCCAGCCACAAAGGAATAGCTTTTGGAGGGCCTCGTCTATTACAAAAAATCAACGGCACCGGAGGAATGTCAGTTCGGGAACAGTGGTAAGACAAAGAACAACGCAGGTGGGGGCCACAACTGTCTTCCTCCATGTGATATCACGCAAAATAACCCTAATTTACTTTATTGAAAAGAAAATGATAACCCGATCGATCGGATTACCTCTCAGTAGAAAAACCAACCGGAAATAGCTGAAACCATTTACGCTTTGCCTGCATGTGGTAGCTACGGAGCAAGCCTAGCCTTTCGTTCGTAGGATAGTAATAAATCAACGTCCATGTCAACAATAAATTGACTGCATGTGCGGTTTATCGTTTTACGCACAAGTCCCTGATCGTTTTATGCACAAGTCCCTTCCACTGTCATGTCAACTTTTTAAACCACACTCCTCCCCAGTTATCTGAGCAGCAGATCTTGAATTAAATTTTAATATTATAATCTTTTCACCTTGTAATTCAGACCTGCTCCGGGATAAACCTCTGAATAAAATATAAAATTTTAAAATTATAATAATAACCAAGTTAATTTTTTTAATTTATAACTTTACCAGATCGTTGTTATTAAATTTTAAAATTATAATAATAATATTTTATATCCTAAAATATTAGATAATTTTAAAATTAAATTTTTCACATACATACTTCAAAAACAAAAACAATAAATATTATCTTTATAAACTTGTCACTTTGATGAAAATGACACGTATAACTAGATAATTATATTATAATTACATTTCAATAATATTTTTATTTAAAAATATATTAAAATAATATTTTTTTTATTTTTTTAAATTATTTTTAATATCATCACATCAAACAAATCTAAAAATATAAAAAAAAATTAATTTAAAATAAAAATATAAAAAAATAAAAAAAATTAATTTTTTTAAACCACTTTTAAAACGAAGTTACATGTTCCCCCACTTTTAAAACGAAGTTACATGTTCCCGCCTCCTACCTTGTAATTTTCTCTTCTTAAACTGGACTTTCTCGTGCAATAACCAAAGAGTACATACAGGGAAACAAGTGATGAGAAGGGTAATTTTGCTATACAGTACTTGATGAGACGTTTAACACAAGGTGCTTCTTAGTTACAAAACAAGAACTGCAATTACTCTACTTTCCTCCATTCTACCCATTTTTCTTTAATTATGCTGCAATTACATCTCCACTTATCTTTATCTCTACGTATACATAACATACAAGGAAAATTAAATTTTGCAGCATGGACTTTTTAATACAAGAGAGATCCAACAACTGAGCAGCCAGCATTCCCGGATTAGCAAGCTGCATTTCAAAATTATACAGCTCGATACCATCCAGCTCAGGCAAACTGGTGAACAAAAGCAACGAGCTCTTAGGAGCTGATGTCAGAACCTTCTCGACTCACTGTTCATTTACTACCGATTAGCTTGTTGGATAACCGGCGCTTGTAGCGCTTAAGCACAGAAGCCAGATTCTCTTTTCCCTTCGGAAAAGCAACATCACCAGCAGCAGTTCCCGATCGACCCTTTCGGCAAGATATGGCAATCTCCACATCCTTAATTAAGTCCAGAAGCGTTGCTGCAGTTGTGCATTTCCCCCTACCTGGTTTTGAAGCAGGGGGCAACATTCCATTCGAAGCAGGTGGACTTGACCTATGCTGGTGAGATGCAGGGATTTGAAGGCAGAAGCATGGGGACATGGGAGTGCGGGGCTTTGAAAATGCCAATTCTATGATGCCCTATTATTATTCAGAAAGCATAGTTTTAAAGGACAACGAAAAATAGAAGACAATATTTGGAAAACACACCATCATAGGATTTCAAGAGCCAAGGAATGAAAGCACATATATGCCTCCCAAAGGGATGTTACACAGAGGAATTGCTTTCAGTAACATGCCTCGAGATTTTTAATATATGTAGATGCCAGTTGCAATGGAGCAGGAGGGGCGAGAACTAAAAGATAGTTGACTAAAATGACTTGGTTGCAACTCAAAAAAAAAAAAGGCACAGCAGCAAATGATTTGGTATAGCAGCGTCTAAAATGCCTATATAAACTCATTGCAATTAAGTGCAGGACATGAATGGTGAGTTTTGCCAATTTATTCATGAACATGATGAAGAGGTTTTTTCCACCTTTTCCTGGAAAATCTACAAGCAGTAAACAAAGTAAAACATTTTTTGCAGACGAAAAGATCCCTTAATAAAATTGAAATTGCATATACCAAAAGATTGGAGAAATTTACCTGAAGACGATTCAACACATAAGTGTATTTCCCCCACAACTCTGGACGGCTTTCCATTAGTGACAAATCAAGAATCCGGTGAATACACCAGACCCCAAAGCTTATTATCAAATCCAATCTCCAAACACAGCCCTCCCCACAATGAGGAACTGAGGAAACCATAATGTTGGTAATACTGGCATCATCATTCCTCAAAGCAGAACCAGATTTCCTATCAGAATATAAATATGTAGATTCACCCATGTGATCTACACGGTTCATTTCTCTTGTTTCAGCTTCATACAAATACCTCTCCCTTGCAGCCACACAATCAATTAGATCCTCATCAGCTCCATCGTTTTGCCTAAACAGCCAGTCAGATCCTTCCAATTTCAAAAGCTTCACAATACAATGCCTGAAAGACCGAAGAAGTTGGGCCTCTGAATCCACAGGAGAAGTTACTTCGCGATTAATTGCATTAGACCAATTTCCTAATCCACTCCCAACAGCACGAATTTTGTCAGCAACACCAAACTGCTCAAATGGTTGCTTGGACCAGAGGGATCCAGGGTCTGGAGTCATGTGAAGCGAGAAAGCATCCCCATGCCCTTTTGATAGTCCATTAAAAGACAAAGGACCTCCTGCTACTGATCCAGTATTTGAATAATAAGATTGTTCATAACCTGATCTACTAACAGAGGAACCAAATCCTGCAGACTTGTCCCACTGAGCATTCTTTTCAGACATATATAGGTCCCTATAGGGACCAGCAAGCCCTGAAATGTCAGGCAAGCTATGGTACTTCTTTGTATTAGCTGACATTCCTGTATCATCAGCAGATCCAGAGTATACATCATGATAAGGTCTTTCAGACTGTAATGGGCTATTTCTAGTTACTGCAAGATTCTGAAATCCTGAGGCTTGTGAGGAGTTTAGTCCATTTTGCAAATTTTTCCCCATAGAGACAGTGAGTGGGTCCCTATAATTTCTGGGTCCTGAGGATGGGGATATTGGTGCTGGTGACTCCTTTTGGCCATTTAAGCTACTGAAACCCCTGTCCTTGGCAATTCGATTGACAATAGATGCAATCTGATAACCATGAACTGTAGCTGGCTGATTATCCCAGCCATCAGAAGATGGTGGCATGCGCACACCAGAATACCGTCTCTCACTTGAGTCAGCAATACTCTGGCTGGGACCTTGTACATATGCATCCAGCAACTGCATGTGGTTGGACCACAATGAGGATGGTCCCCTCTGAACTCCATAAGATGAGTCAATATTACTTTGCACCCGCAACTGCTTGGGGGAGTCACTTAAACTTGAATTGATCAATGAATCAGATGCTCTGCCACCTACTGATGAGAAATATCCACTAGATTCCTTCCCAGCAGTGTCCACTTTCAGCTGGGAAGAAGCAAGTTTCAAATCAACCCCCAAGGCATCCAGTTTCTTGGTCTTTGCTTCTTGAGTTATTTGCCCATGGAAGTCATACAATTGTCCCCAAAACTCATCAAGAACTGCAGCTAATTGACGTCTTGCAGCGCGCCCCAACCCTGCTAATCTTGAAAGACTTCCAGCACCATTCCCACCTGCATCACTTTTACCACTAAGACTCCTAAATGATCCAGGACCATCAGATGTCAAAGACAAAGTGCTTCCAGGAACCCCTTTGGATGAATCTTCAGGCTCCCAGTTATCCCCTTCATCATCCTCCTTTTCAGTATGCAACTCACCCTCTATATCCAGAGTCTTTTCAACTGGGTCCATTGATTCAATACTAGCCTTCTTGGCAACAAGCAATTCAGCATCATGAACCAAGTTGACAGCAGCTGACAGAGATGCTGACTCTATTGTAGGTGATGTTTCCTCCTCATAGAATGTTTGGGGACTAGAAAATGTGACTTCAGAGTGTTTTTCTTTGATAGTAGTCAAATGAAGTTCCTGATCAGACTCCATAATTGTCTCAGGCAAATCAGGATCAGCATTTGCAACAGTTATATCTGAGTATCTCTCAAAAGATTTCCCTGGTTCTAGTAATTGTTCCTGCCTCTCAATAAGTTCCTCTCCAGTACAACCGTTTTCAGTCAAAAATTCTTCCTCTATCAGAATGGATGGCTCGGACACAGCATTTTGTACATCCCAGTTGCATACCTGAGCATCTAGGCGAGTAGCAGATTTCAATGGGCTAGCTGCTAGCCAGAGCATCAAACAAAATGATGAACAGGCAGTAATGAGAAGAACAATGTAAGAGGTAGACGAACCACTTACTGTACTCCATCTCAAATTACCTACCCAATCACTATCCCCAAATATCATTTCCACCACAAAAATAATCTTTATGCCAAGCATCCCCATGAATGAAATCAGCGCTACGAACTCCAAGAATGGAGAAATCTTGTAGAAACCCATCACTTGTCTTGATGAAGCAACACGGAAAAGAGGGATCACAGAAGATGGAAGAAGTAAAGCAACCATAACCTGTGTAAGTATAAGCAACTGGTATATTCCTTCAACTCCTGAAGTCCACACACAATAAAGGGCTGGAACAGCTGCAATAATTCTGAATGTCACACGTTGAAGCCAATTAGGAATATCCAATCCGAGAAAATTGTGTAAAACTACTCGCCCGCCAAGATTCCAGGAAAATGCTGTGATTTGATTCGCAAAAAACAAGATGAGTGAAAAGCCAAAGGGTGCTACTGGACTCCTGAACACCTGAAATGATCATTTCGAATCAAAGTAATAAGTATTTACCAAGTTCATACAGAATAATGCTTGCATGCCAGAAAAGAAACATCTGCACGACCAATAAATGAGGAAAAAAAATTGTACCTGTTCCATTAGTGACATCATATCAGGAAAAGTAAGTAAAACAAGGCCACTGCTGTAGAACACATTTGCGGCGGAGTTCATAAGCACATAATTTACCAGATAGATGCCACTGAAGATGCATAAAATGGCAAAAAAATGGTTAAGACACAAGGCATCCCTGGAAATATTTGGTGGTCCCTGATGTTGCTGCAAGAAGATTAAAGATCTCAAAATCTAGAAGTGATCAAAAAAAGCTATTAAGTGATATTAAACTTGTTTTGAAAGTGTATGAAACCTAATAATAGAACAAAGGTAGAGCTTTATCAAATAACAGAAATTAAGCATTGACAAGGTGCACATGTTACATTCATTTCTGTTTTCCAACAAGGGGCGTGAGTTGGAAGCTTTACAGGGTTCTTAAGCAATCAAACCAACAAACTCAAACTGAAAACAAAAATGATGAGATCATGGCTTCCATATGCCAGTTCATGAAGTTAATACAAAAAGGTTGAGCATTAGTTTTAAACTGGAGGGGCCAATTGCAGTGATGTAATTCATTGCAAGCAAAAAATAACAAGATTAGCTTAAGTTCAAAGCATAAAATAACAAGCCAATTAGGAAGATCCAAAAAAGATTACAAAAACCATCCTAGAATTCCCTCTGTAGTTTGTGGCTTTCTCCACCACCATAATAAAATAAGTTTGTGCACGTGAAGATCAAGTTCAAAGCTTGCAACACATTTTTACTAAAGGCAAACTGTATTCTCAACAAAAGGCCTCCATGGGCAGTTAGCAACTGCTTCAAACCTCAAAACAATATCATTCATAATTAATACACAAAAGTTGAATGTTGCCAGAATCCAGGGTTCTTGTTAGGTATACTATATAAAACATCCCCATTGGTGCTTTCTGAAAGATTAAACAATTATAAGAAATCAGCTATCAGAATCATACCAATCAAATTTTAAGTTATAATGATTCTGGTACAGGTTGAATGATACAGCTCGCTGACCAAAGCCATTATTTTCCCATCACAGAGACCAGCTATGCCATGAATGATACATTCAGCAACTACCCTAAAACACAGACAACTTGATGGTTGTGACTCTGAATCATACAATCCACTTTCTCAGTTTCTCTTCACCCGTGCTCCATAGGAGCCTTCATCAAACATTTTCAGACACCTAAACGGCTTCAAATTGTTATATTTCCATGTAAACAAAATGTCTAAAGATAAGACAAGAAAAAGATGCTCTACTAGCTTTAATTTGTTAAGAGAATCCAGATTCAAATCATGAATCTTCTCTTTGCATTTGAACACCCACATCCTCACCACTGCAAGGGAACATATGCAAACTTACAGAGATGGGCAATAATTGCATTAGTTCATGATTGGAAGCAAATTCATATCCTTTCACAAAGCTACACGAGAAGGATATGCTTGTTTGGGTTTTTGGTTGTGTAAAAAAATCAAAAAGACTGCTGGCTTGGTGATTTTGGGATGGTGCACCATAAAGCACCAGCCAGCAAAGGTAGATTACTCATATCAAATACCTCATCAAACCAATTGTCAGTTCCATTGTCACAAAGCCATTAAGTTTCCATAATATCAAAATTTATCAGTCAAACGAAAACCAAATTATTTTAGAAATGGAAAAGCCTTGCTAAGCAACAAAGATCCCAAAATAAATGTGCACTTAGACTCAAGCATTGCATAATTGACACAAAACCACATGTAAAAGAAAATAAGTACAAACTAACATTCAAGTAGAGAAGTAGCATAAACACAATATATCCTCTCTGCTCCAAAATCTAAACCTCAGATGTCCTCAAAAATCAAACTACAACAAAAATCACTGGAAGGTATTGAGATAAAACTTGCAGCATGCCAAATATGCTATGCCAGAAAAGCCTCTGAACATTGTACAAAATGATATTGACAACATACTCAAAGAGCCAGAGACACACAGGAGGGCTTTGGGGAGGGGGAGTGCAAGGAGAAGAAGAATTACCAGCACAATAGAAGAATGGAGGAAAAAATTGTGAGGCATGATGCTTGCTCCAAGTAGACTCATCAGGGCAAACACACTCTCCTCACTTAATTTTGTTCGCATCCCGTTTATGGAAAGAGGGATTTCTGGTTGGCTGATGAGAACCCCAAAGAAATACAAAAGTAATATGAAGCCTGCAATGCATGTGCACAGGAAACTTGCCTTGCATCTCTCCTGGAAAAAAGGTAACAAAACCATTAGTGATATTTCTAAGGTAAGGTGGTAAAAGAATGCAAGCAAGTGGTCTTACCATGAGGGTAGCAAAAACTGGAAATAAAATGGCATCAGCAGCAGCTAAAAAAACACATGTGGATAAGTCCATCCCGAAGAGAAGATTAAGACCATGTGCAAGGCCGAGAATCTATTGAAAACAATTCACAAGTTACAACCACAACAACGGATCTCAAGTAGTATAAATCACACCAGATGCCTTAAACCCATATCTTTTGAATAGGCAACCAGACTAAATAACTAAGATCGAGAGAAACTACCATAGTGAGGTCCAATGCAATCACGGAAAGCGCTGCTTGAACTCCTAGAAACATGCATGTCCACTTGTCATACTCATCATTGCAAATCTATGGGATCGCAAGGAAAAGGAAAATCGTAAAGCTTCAAACCATAATTGGGGGTTGGGGTGTAGAATAGTTAGTGAACACACCAAATAATTAGAAAATTGGCTAATGAACTTTGAAATGCAAATGATAGGTGGAAAAACATGACCCCATATACATGTGTGGATGTAAATACAAATGGTTTGATAATTTCTTTACAGATACAGATGTGCTTGCTCAGACATCAATCTAATGGAACATGTAGAGGTCTACAAAGAACCCAGCTAACTTCCAGTCATGCTAAAGAGAGGCACATCCATCAGATTGCAAGGAGCATGACATGGAACATAAAAACAATACAAAACTAGAGTTCCCAGTAGAGTATCCTTGATGAACCTCTACACTTTCAATTGGAAAGCAAGAGACATGACATAACCAGTACCATGTGGACTAAACCAATCTATTTCTCATTTCCAAATTTTACTATTTCATTACTTCCATTTGCAAAAGGGAAAACGAGTTCAAGACAAACGGACCAAGGATGAAACACAAACAATACAAAATTATTTTTCTCTTTGAAGGAAACATATAAGATCATAGTATTAGAATGTCAAGAAGAGTAAATAAACAAAATTTCTCATAGAATATCCTTAAGGAAATAGGATGATACCTGGGCAAGATCTTTTCTAGTGATCACACCAATTCGAGCAGAGAGATACTGGCATAAAATGGCAACAAAATTGAAAAGGAGCATCGGTAGTACCAGATCAAACCCAAAACGAGCACCTCCTTCAACAGTTGCTGCCCACTTTCCAGGATCAACATATCCAATTGCAATCAGAAGTCCAGGTCCAACAACAGGAAGCAGCCGATGAAGAAAATGCAGTGGATGGTTAGCATTTGCAAATTTAGTGTCCATGTTACTGATCAGTATTTCAAACAAAACTGAACCACCACCAACGGTATGATATTTAATAACACTTCCAAGAAACAGAAGAACCTCCCAGAGAATGCCAATATAGCTGCTTAAAGAAGCATCTCCTAATAATTATGCCTCTTTTCACTAATTATTCAAGAGAAACACTAACAACTTTGACTGAAAATGCTTGCATGAGTAAAACTAAAGTCAGAACAGCTTCCTCTGAAGCACAGCAACAGAAGAACAGGGCACGTCAAACAACAGCAAAGATGATTCGGTAAGCGAGGCTCTATCAAATGCACTTAGCCAGACCACACCCAGTAGAATCTCTTCAAGGAAAGGTTAGTTGCATGGTGATGCTAGCAGAAATTCCAATATTAGCTGTGATCATCAGATACCAATCTGACACTTGCAAAATCAGCTAGCATGCTACACTGGAGTGACACTGATGGGCTATTAACGTGGCTATTCATCTCCTGACAATGACTAGCAGTTAGTCAGATTCATGTGAACCTTCCAGCAATAATTTGAATTTTTGCGTCTCCTCTGAAGTGCTATCCTGAAACATGAATAAGATCAGTTTGACAGCTAAACAAATTGCAAAAACAAAACTACGTAACTTGGAGCTTTGGTGCTCGATAGGATAAGGCAAGCTACTATAGCCGCAAGATTGTCACTTAAAAGGCTAATTTTAAGCATGCAATCACTTCACAGGCTAAAAAAATAAGGCATCAGGCAATAGGAATTCAGTAGATATCAATCAATTCTGCCTAGTATAAAGAATGCAGTTTTTTAAAATTACAAAAAAAAAAAAAAGAACACTAAAGTAACAAAGACACACTGTACGAAAAAACTCATATAGTCATTAATTAAAGCATCCCCGACAAGCTCAATTACATAGATACACAGAATCTAGAGAGGCAAATACATATATTTTGTATCCTTATATTAGCATATTTAAAATCATCATTTCCAAAACTAACTTCAACAACTTTAACTCCTAGCAAATTAACATGATCATTGAAAGGTATGAACATGAAAATCCAAATCCTAGTAACAGCTAAAATGCAAAACCCAACTCAGATCTCACCACGACATCAGCCAATACCAAAAACCAGCTCAAGGTGAGCAAAACTGATAAGAATTCATCAAATGAACCAAAAATCCATCAATACCCGAAAACTCAACCCCTATAACTTCAAACCCAGAAATGAAATGAGCCCGCAAAACTTATTCAATCAAAAAACCCTTCACAGATCTGATTCGGCCAAAAAAAAAACCCAGCATTTGTACAAATTTCATGGTCAACTTCGATTCCTCAAAAATAAAATAGACAAATCCGTACAACACCAAAGTTTAAGCCTTTCCAACTTTTTTTCTTCGAAAAATAAATAAAGAAGATTATTTCTTTTTTCTTTCCCTTTTACCTTTCTCTTTCTATGAGTGTGAGTTTCTTTCAATCTCTACTTGTACTTCTCTCTCTGCAATCTCTATCTGGAGCTGTCCACAAGTAGATCTCAAAAAGAAGAGCCTTTAAGAGAAGCCACGCAGTTAATAACTTATTAAAGTTGAGGCTTTTCTTTTTTTAATCTTCCTAGAAAGAAAAAGCTCAGTTTTCTGGGATAGTTGTAGAGAGAGAGAAACGGAAGTGATAGTGAAAAGAAAAATAAGAAATCTATATTTATATAATATTTATTGTATTATAATATCATAAATGGGATTTGTCATAGTTAAGAGATTCCGTGTAAAGTCTGACACGGTTTATGCTCGGTTCATCGGGTTGCTTACTCAATATAATGATTATTAATTTAATATCTTAGTGAAGGTTTTCAAAAATATATTTTTAATATAATATAAAAATTATTATATAAATTCGATAGGAAGCCCAAATCAAATCGTAAAATTAAAAGTAATTTTTTAAATTAATTATAAATTGATAATTCTATTTAAAAATTTAATTTACATTAAATTCTAATAAAATAAATCAATAATATTATAATCAATGAGTAATTTAAATAAAATAAAAGAGATAGATAGTATAAATCAATAAAGTAATGACGTGGAAAAATAAAAAGTCTCATAACAAAATATCTCAATACAGGAAAATCATTGAAAGGTATGAAGCACATATAAATCTAGGAACAACCTGGTTGTTCCCATCACAATAAGTCTTGATAGACCCCTTTTGGGTTATAAGTTAATAAGTTTAAATTAGTAATTAATTAAAATAAATTCAATAATGAAATAAACCCCTAAACAATGTCTAATGCGCTAGAAAAAATTGAAATTAAAAATAATTATTTAAAATTAAATAAAAAAATAAAATAGAATAATAAAAAAAGTCTTTATGTTATAATTCTTTCATGTAGCCTGAATCTCCAATTTTTGCATATTCTTGCATATTCTTGATAGATTTGAGTTTTGATTTCAAACATAATATAGTTGAAAATTTTCAGATATCTAGTTTATATCCTAACTTTAATAGAAGCAAAATTCCACCGGTAGCTCTAGATATGTTCCAAACAGTACACGAAGGTCTTGTTTAACATATTTGACAATATTA
>Ga0325401_1003301_pt1 | contig 14733 bp, 11 predicted proteins | sample PopdelMetagenome_FD_205666 | JGI IMG/M metagenome (GOLD analysis project Ga0325401, IMG submission 205666) | Populus deltoides microbial communities from Bellville, Georgia, United States - Xylem-PdKOR-R2 | ecosystem: Host-associated > Plants > Phyllosphere > Stem > Wood/Secondary xylem | place...
CCCACGCACCGCCACCCCGGCTCGCAGGTTGAGGACTCACCGCCACCCCGGGGCGACCACCGGGACCCGACGAAGCGGCCCGACCACCACGGCGCCGCTACCGTTCGTGCGTGGCCGCCACCTCGACGACCCCGTACGCCGCGTCCAGCGACGCCGAAGGACTGGTGGGCTTCGTCCTCAGCCTGATGGAGACGCTCGGCGAGGTCGGCGTCGGCGTGGCGGTGTTCCTCGAGACGTTCTTCCCGCCGATCCCCTCCGAGGCGGTGCTGCCGGTCGCGGGGTTCCTGGCCTACGAGGGCCGGATGAACCCCTGGCTCGCGATCCTCGCCGCCACCGTCGGCGCGGTCACCAGCGCCTGGGGCTGGTGGTGGGCCGGGCGGGCCCTGGGCCGACACCGCACCCGCGTGCTCATCGAGCGGCTGCCGCTGCTCGACGGCGGGGACTTCGACCGCGCCGAGCGCTTCTTCCAGCGCTGGGGTGCCGCGGCCGTCCTGGTCGGGCGGTGCGTCCCGCTGGTGCGCAGCTTCGTCTCGATCCCGGCCGGCATCGACCACATGCCGTTCTGGCGCTTCACGCTCTACACGACCATCGGCTCCGGCGTCTGGAACGCCCTGTGGATCGGCCTCGGCTACGCCCTCGGCCCCGCGCTCGAGCCCGCCCTGACCCGCTGGTCGGGCCTGCTGTCCAACGTCGTCGTCGTGGTCGTCGCCGCCCTGGTGCTGCTCTTCGTCACCCTGCGTGTACGCCGTCGCGTCCGCGAGTCGCGGGCCGACGCGAGCGCGTAGTCCCCCTAGGCTCCACGAGTGCCATCGAGGACCCGCGCGGCGACGTACGCCCGGCGCCGCGCGAAGCGGATGGCCAAGGTCGAGCACGACCTCAGCGACGAGCAGTGGCACGCACTGATGGACGCCTGGGGCGGCTGCGCCTACTGCACCGGCCAGGGCGCGGCGCTGCAGAAGGACTGCGTGCTGCCGATCTCGCGCGGTGGGCGCTACACGCTGCTCAACGTCGTGCCGGCGTGCGGCTCGTGCAACGCCAGCAAGTGCAACGACGAGGTCACCGGGTGGCTGCGCCGCAAGAAGCTGGACGAGCGCGCCTTCCTGGTGCGCTGGGCCGATATCAGCCGGGCCCTCGCACCCTGACGCACCCTGACGCGCCCCGACGCGCCCTGTCCTCGGCGGCGGACCGGTGCCATGATGGACGGCGACTCTGCCAGTTGTAGTGACTGGCGCCATCGACCGAGGAGCCCGTCGTGACCGAGCTGAAGGACAGCCCCCAGGCCCCGCCGTTCCGCGAGCGCGTCGCCGACGCGCACAGCCTCGCCGACCTGCTGCGCGCCACCGCCGCGAGCCAGCCGGACGAGCCGGTCGTCGTCGGCGACGGGCGCTCCCTGACCCACGGCGAGCTCGACCGCCGCTCGAGCGCCCTCGCCGCCGGGCTCGTCGGCGCGGGCCTCGCCCCGGGCGACCGGGTGGCCTACCTCGCGCGCAACGCGACGGAGTACTGGGAGCTGTTCTTCGCCGCGTCCAAGGCCGGCCTGGTCGTCGTGCCGCTCAACTTTCGCCTCGCTCCCCCGGAGGTCGAGTGGATCCTCGGCGACGCCGCCCCCGCGGCGATCCTCGTCGAGCAGCACCTCGTCGAGCTCGTGCCCGAGGCCGCCGTCGCCGCGCTGAGCGGTCCCGCCCTCGTCTTCTCCCAGGACGCCCCGCTCGACACACCGCGCCCCGGCTGGACGGCGTACGCCGACTTCACGGCGGCCGGGCCCGCCGACGACCCGCACCGCGACAGCACCGGCGACGACGTGGCGTGCCTGATGTACTCCTCCGGCACCACCGGGCGCCCCAAGGGCGTGGTCACGACGGTCGCGTCGTTCCTGTGGTCGGTGGCGGCGTTCGGCGCGCAGTTCGACGTCTCGCCGCGCTCGGTGAGCCTCGTCCCGACGCCGTACTACCACATCGCCGCGGGCGGCTGGTCGCTCATCGCGATCGCTGCGGGCGGGCGGATCGTGCAGTTCACCGAGGTCACGCCGCAGGGGCTGCTGGCGCACCTCGTGGGCCACCGCGCGACGCACGTGATCATGGTGCCGACGGTGATCCAGCTGTTCATCTCGAGCCCGGAGGCCTCGCAGGCCGACTACTCCAGCGTCGAGTGGGTCGTCTACGGCGGCTCGCCCATCTCGGAGTCGGTGATGGTGCGAGCGCAGGAGGTCTTCGGCGCGAAGCTCGCACAGAGCTACGGCCTGACCGAGACCGTCGGCGTCACCACGGTCCTCGGCGCCGACGACCACGTCGTCACCGAGCACAGCAAGCTCCGCTCGGCGGGCCGGCCCGTGGCCGGCATCGAGGTGGAGGTGCGCGACCCCGAGACGGGCGAGCGGTGCGCCCCCGGCGTCACCGGCGAGGTCTGCACGCGCGGCGGCTCGGTCACGGTCGGCTACTGGCGCAACCCGGAGGCGACCGCGGCGGCGTTCTGGCCCGACGGTTACTTCCGCACCGGCGACGCGGGGTACGTCGACGAGGACGGCTACGTCTTCCTGCGCGACCGCATCAAGGACCTGCTCATGTCGGGCGGGGAGAACATCTACCCCGCCGAGGTCGAGAACGCGATCATGACCCACCCGGACGTCCTCGAGGTCGCCGTCGTCGGCATCCCCTCCGAGCGCTGGGGCGAGACCCCCCACGCCGTCGTCGTCGCGCGACCGGGTCGCACGCTCACCGCCGACGACGTCATCGCCCACACCCGGACGCAGATCGCGCACTACAAGTGCCCGACCTCCGTCGAGGTCGTCGAGGCCCTCCCCCGCAACCCCTCGGGCAAGGTGCTCAAGCGCGAGCTGCGCGCGCCGTACTGGGAAGGGCGCGAGCGCACCATCTCCTGACGCCTCGAGCGGAAGGGGTCTCGACGACGCTCGCTGGCGCTCGCTGCTCGACCACCGGTCCCCGATGGTCGAGCAGGGAGGCGCGCCAGCGCCGAGCGTCGTCGAGACCCCTTCCGCATGGGCGTACGACGCGCGAAGGCGCCGGCCGCCGACCCTAGGGGAGTCCGCGACCGGCGCCTCGCGCCGTACGCCTCACACGGAGGCGGCCGTTCAATCGACCTGAATGGTCTCGCCGGAGGGGACGAAGGTCTGGTCGGCCGCCGACCATACGCCGGCCTGGAAGCCGCTGACGCCGGTCAGCTTCTCCGGGGTGCTGACCCACTTCACGCCGTCGAGGAACATCGGCGAGGTGTAGTCGAGCGAGCGTGCGGCGGTCAGGAGGCTGGCGCGGGTCAGGCCGTCGTCGGACTGGGCAGCCTGCTCGATGGTGGCGATGAGCAGGTCGGCCTGCACCCAGCCGGCGGTGGTGACCGGGTCGCTGACGGACTCGACGTCACCCATCTGCTCGAGGTAGCCCTGCACGGCCTCGTCGGAGTCGGCGCCCGGCTGGTCGGGCTCCTTCATGTAGAGCGGCAGGGTCGCGCCCTCGGCGGGAGCGCCGGCGGCGACGAACTCAGCGCTCAGCGCGCAGCTCGACGGGAGCATGACCAGCTCGGGCTTGAAGCCGATGCGGTCCATGGAGACGTTGAGGCCGGCGCAGGTGCCGGAGAGGCCCGAGTGGTAGACGACGTCGACGCCGGCCTCCTTGAGCTGGGTCGCGGCGGCGGTCGGGTCGGTGTCGGGCACGGTGACCGCGATCTCGATGCCGGCGTCCTCGGCGGCCTTGGTGAAGTTCTCGGCGTTGGTCTGGCCGCTGGCCGTCTCGTTGGCCGCGATGCCGACGGTGAAGTCGGTGCCACCCATGGCGGCGGTCATCTGCTGCACGACGTAGCGGGTCTCGCGGTCGGCGGCGGGCAGGAACTGCACGGTCCAGGGGTAGGACTCGATGTCGAAGTACTCCGGGTTGGTGGCGCTGGGGTAGAGCAGCGGCACGCACGCGGCGTTCTGGTCGTCGGCGATGGCGCCGACCTGGCCGGAGCCGAAGGTGACGAGCGCGTCGACGTCGTCGTTCTGGATCAGGTCGACGACGTTGGCCTTGGCCTTGTCGGGGGCGAAGGCGTCGTCCTTCTTGACGACCTCGATCTTCTGACCGTCGAGACCGCCGGCGTCGTTGAACGCCTTGATGCGGGCGTCGAAGCCGTACTGGTTGATCTGCACCGGGCCGGCGACCGGGCCCGAGAGGGGCAGCGTGTAGCCGACCTTGATGTCGCCGTCGATCGTCGCGGTCGCGGCGTCGGGGTCGGTGCAGTCGTCGGTGCTGAAGAAGCTCGCCGCCTCGGCGCCCGAGCCGGAGCCACCGGGCGAGTCCGAGCCGGAGTCGTCGGACTGCGAGCAGCCGGCCAAGGTCAGGACGACGGCGAGCCCGCAGGCGGGGGCGGCCCACGCGCGGCGGAGGTTGAAGGTCATGACGTACCTCTCGAGAGATGGAGCGAGTGCAGGTGGGTGGCCCGGCGCCGAGTCGATCCGGGACGCGTCTCGACCGGCCAGTGAGGCTGGTCACTACAACTAACGACGTGACCATAGGGACGCCCGGATCAGGCCGTCAAGCACTTCCGCCGTGGCCTTTCCGAGCCCGTCCGGCGCCCGGTCACGAACCGGTCACGAGCCGCGATTCGCTACTTCAACTAGCGGAGTGACTCGTGTACAGTGACCCGCCCAGCGGCGCTCCCGGGCGTCCGTTCCTGCCTGCGTTGAGCCTGATCCGCACCCCTCCCGCCACCTTCCCGCCACCTGGAGCGCACCCGTGACCGAGCAGCAGACCGAGCAGCAGACCGAGCGCCACCCCTACGTCCGGCTCCTCGACCGGATCACCGCGGCCGCCCTCGCCGGTGACGCCTCGGACCTCTACGAGATCTACGCCGAGGACGCCGTCATCTGGCACAACCACGACAACCGCGAGCAGACCGTCGCGCAGAACGCCCGCCTCCTGGAACGGATGCCGCAGTGGGTCAGCGACCGGGAGTACGCCGACCGCCGCTTCCACGTCTTCCCCGGCGGCGTCGTGCAGCAGCACACCCTCACGGGCACCCGCATCTCCACCGGCGAGCCCATCGCCCTGCACGCCTGCGTCGTCGTCCAGGTCAACGACGAGGGCCGGATCACCCGCCTCGACGAGTACATCGACTCCGCCGAGGCGATGAAGCTCGCTCCCTGAGCGCGTCACATCTGCGCCGGAGACAGGCCCCGGCACTCAGGCGGCGGGGTGTCCAGGGGGACGCTCTACGTGCGACCCTTCCGACGCACGCGCCGGCTCCTCGACACCAGCAGCTCGCCCGCATCCTGCGCGTCCTGCGATGGGCCCGGCAGCGCTGACGCGACCGCACCCGAGTCGTATGCCCAGCAACGAGCCCCAGCCCGTTGCTGGGCACACGACCCATGACGTCGCGACATGCAGCCGGACCACCACGGAGCCACCTGCCGAACGCATGAACGATCACCCCTCGAACGTCGACCCCCACGCGGGGAGGCCACTCGCGAGGGGGCCTTCGGTCATGCGTTCGGCAGGTACGCCGACCGGCCGGCTCCCTACCGCCCGTCGTACCGCTCCCGCAGCACGTCCTTGCGCACCTTGAGATTGGTGTTGCGGGGCAGCTCGTCGACGACGTGGACGACGGTGGGCTTCTTGTAGCCCGCGAGGCGCTCGCGGGCGAAGGCGAGGACGGCGTCGACGTCGACGGTCTCGCCGGGGCGGGCGACGACGGCGGCCGCGACGGTCTCGCCCCAGCGCTCGTGGCCGACCCCGAAGACGGCGACGTCGGCGACGCCGTCGGCCTGGGCGAGGACGCGCTCGACCTCGGCGGGGTACACGTTCATCCCGCCGGTGACGATCATGTCCTTGGAGCGGCCGGAGACGTAGACGTAGCCGGCGTCGTCGACGCGGCCGCGGTCGCCGGTGTGGAGCAGCCCGTCGCGGAGGGTCTCGGCGGTCTGCTCGGGGTCGTTCCAGTAGCCGTCGAAGACGAACGGGCTGTCGACGACGAGGTCGCCGACCTCGCCGGGCGCGGCCTCGGCGCCGTCGGCGCCGAGCACCAGCACCCGGGCCATCGGCAGCACGCGCCCGGCCGAGGAGAGCACGTCGTCGGCCTGCGTCCACGGCGCCCAGTCGTCAGGCACGGTCGTCGTCACGGGCGCCCCGGTCTCGGTCATGCCGTAGGTCTCGGTGAACCGCCCACCCACCGCCGACACGAGCGACTCGGTCGCCTCGCGGGTCGCGGCCGAGCCGGAGTGGAGGACCACCTCGAGGCTCTCGAGCACCTCGGGCCGCGCGCGTACGGCGTCCGCGAAGGCGCCGAACAGCGGCGTCGGCGCATAGGTGAACGTCGAGCGCTCGCGCACCATCCGGTCGACCCACTCGTCGGCGGGCAGGCCGGCCATCCAGGAGACCTCTCCCCCGACGTACAGGTGCGGCAGCACGACGCCCCAGATGCCGGCGGCGAAGGCGAGCGTGCCGGTCATCGCGCACCGCGAGCCCCAGCGGAACCCGTCGTGGCTCGGCATGTGCCGCACGATCCGGCCTATGCCGGCGTGCGTGTGCACCACGCCCTTGGGCAGGCCGGTGGTGCCGCTGGTGAAGCCGATGACCGACGGTGCGCCGGGGTCGACGGCGACCCGCGGCACGGACGCGCCGGACGCGAACGGCAGCGCGGAGACGTCGACGGTCGTCCCGCCCACCGCCCCGCCGAGGCTGACGACGTCGAGCCCGCTGCCGGTCAGCAGCTGCTCGAGACGCGGGCCGTGCCCGGCGGTGTGCACGACCGCGCGGGGCGAGACGGCGTCGAGGATCTCGGCGATCTCGGCGACCTGCAGCCGGTCGTTGACCTGGACGGCCGTGGCGCCCGCGACGTTGACGGCGAGGTAGGCCTCGACGGCCTCAGCCGTCGACTCGACGACGAGCGCGACCCGGTCACCGGGGCCGATGCCGCGCTCGACGAGGGCCCACGCCAGCGCGAGCACACGCGCGTGGGACTCTCCGTGCGTCCGCGCCGAGACCCCGTCGCGGAACGCCCCGTCACGTGAGCGGTGGGCCATCGAGCGGAGGATCCCGACCGCCCAGCGAGCGTCGGAGGATGCACCGGAGGAGGGGCCGGGAGTCGTGCTGGTCACAGTCGCCACACCCGGTTACTATCCCAAACGGAGTGACTCGTCAACGCACGCCGGCACCCGTCGGCGGACCTCAGGAGGACCCTGCATGAGCCTGCGCGGCGCACCGGTGGCGGGAGCCACCCTCATCGTCACCGGAGCCAACGGCGGCATCGGACTGGCCTTTGCCACCGAGGCCCTGGCCCAGGGCGCGGCGAAGGTCTACTGCGGGGTGCGCGACCTCGACAAGGTCTCCCCCGAGCTCGCCTCCAGCGGCGCCGAGCCGGTGCTGCTCGACGTGACGGACGAGGCGCAGGTCGCCGCCGTCGCCGAGCGGTGCAGCGACGTCACCGTCGTGGTCAACAACGCCGGTCTCCACGCCCGCGACCGCCTGATCGAGGCGAGCGACCCCGGCGCAGCGCGGCGTGAGATGGAGGTCAACTACTTCGGCCCCCTCAACATGATCCGCGCGTTCCACCCCGTCATCGAGGCGAACGGCGGCGGCTCGGTCGTCAACGTCCTCTCGGTCGCGGCCATCGCGCCGACGGCGTTCATGGGCGGCTACTCCCCCGCCAAGGTCGCCGCGCACTACCTCGGTGGCATCGCCCGCGCCGAACTCGAGCCGCGCGGCATCACGGTCACCAACCTCTTCGTCGGCTCCGTCGACACCAAGATGGCCGCCCACGTCGAGGGCGACAAGGAGTCGCCGGTGACCATCGCGCGCGCCGGCCTCAAGGCGATGAGCCGCGCCGAGTGGAGCTGCGACACCGACGTGATGGCCGAGCAGTCGCGCGCCCGCCTCGCCCGCGACCCGATCCGCTACGAGCGCGGCCTCGGCAAGCTGCTGTTCGTCGACTCCCTGAGCACCGCCCCGACCGCGAAGAGCTGACGTCGTGACCGTCCTCATCGACCCGCCCGCGCAGTACGTCGACCCGGCGTTCGCGCTCCTGCCGAACGGCGAGCGCGTGCTGCGCCTGGAGGACGTCATCCGCGCCCGCGCGGCCGCGACGCCCGAGGCGACGGCGCTCATCACGCCGGAGGCGACGGTGACCTTCGCCGAGCTCGACGAGCGCTCCAACCGCTTCGCCCAGGCGGTCCTCTCGATGGGGATCGGCCACCACGACGACCAGCGCGACCGGGTCTGCTGGATCGGTCCCAACCACGCGGCGTTCCTCGAGCTGCTCTACGGCGCGTCGAAGGCCGGCGCCGTCCCGACCGCGGTCAACACCCGCCTCTCGGCCGACGAGACGGCGTACGTCCTCGGCGACAGCGACCCCGCCCTCGTGGTGCTCGGGCCGGGCTTCTCTCACCTCGCCGACCTGGTGCGCACCACCACGAGCGCCCAGCTGGTCAGCCTCGACCCGCTCCCCGGCGTGCCGACGTACGACGACTGGCTGGCCGCCGCCGAGCCCGTCGACCCGGGTCGCGCGCGGGGCCCCCGCGAGCCCGCGCTGATGCTCTACTCCTCCGGCACGACCGGGCGTCCGAAGGGCGTGAGCCTGCCGGCGGAGGCGTTCGGGCGCGGGCTGGCCGGCATGCACTACCTGATCGGGTTCGACACCTCGTCGGTCGCGCACGCGCCCCTGCCGTTCTTCCACATCTCGGGCATCGCACTGGCGCTCGCCGCGACCCTCGACGGCGCGGCGCTGCTCATGGTCGCGCAGCGCTCCACCGAGGACCTGTGCCGGCTGATGCAGGAGCACCGGGTCACCCACACCGTGCTGGTGCCGACCGTCGTCGCCGACCTGCTGCAGCTGCCGGGCGTGCGCGACCTCGACTGGTCGGCGCTGCGCTACATCACCTACGGCGCGGCCGCGATGCCGGAGGCGGTGCTGCGCGAGGCGCTGGAGGTGTTCGGCTGCGAGTTCCTCCAGTCCTACGGGCTCACCGAGAGCACCGGCGGTGTCACGATGCTGACCGCCGACGACCACCGCGACCTCGACGCGCGCCGCCGGCTGCGCTCGGTCGGGCGACCGATGCCGGGCACCCCGATGAAGGTCGTCGACCCGGTGACGCTCGAGGACCTCCCGCGGGGAGCGCCCGGCGAGCTGTGCGTCGGCGGCGAGCGCGTGATGCTCGGCTACTGGCGCGACGACGCCGCGACCGCCGAGGCGGTGCTGCCCGGCGGGTGGCTGCGCACGGGTGACGGCGGGTGGATCGACGACGACGGCTACGTGTTCCTGCACGACCGGATCAAGGACATGATCGTGAGCGGCGGGGAGAACGTCTATCCCGCCGAGGTCGAGCAGTCCCTGGTCCGGATGCCCGGCGTCGCCCGCGTCGCGGTCGTCGGCGTGCCGTCGCAGCGGTGGGGCGAGTCGCCCGTCGCGGTCGTCGTGCGCACTCCCGACGAGGCCGGCGCGGCGCTGACCGAGCGGGGCGTCATCGACTGGTGCCGCGAGCAGATCGCGCACTACAAGTGCCCCGTCGCGGTCGCCTTCGCCGACGCGCTCCCGCAGAACGCCAGCGGCAAGGTGCTCAAGCACGTCCTGCGCACCGAGCACCACGACCTGCTGGCATGACCTCCCTCGAGAGCGGCCGGTCGCTCGTCGCCACCGTCGACTACGAGCACCCCGTCGCGCTCCACGCCGACGGCAGCCCGGTCGAGCGGCTCGAGGACCTGCCGCGCCTCCGGGCCCGGGCCACGCCGGACCTGGTCGCGGTCAGCGCCCCCGAGGGTGACCTGACCTTCGCCGGGCTCGACGCCCTGTCGAGCCGGGTCGCCCAGGCGCTCCTGCGCGACGGCGTACGACCCGGCGACCGCGTCGCCTACCTCGGCGAGAACTCCGCCGCCCTCCTCGCCGTGCTGTACGGCGCCGCCAAGGCGGGTGCCGTCCCGACGGCGCTCAACACCCGGCTCGCGCCGCCGGAGTACGACTTCATCCTCGGCGACGCCGACCCCGCCGTGCTCGTGCTAGGCGCCGCGCACGCGCACCTCGCCGACCGCGCGCCCCACGCCGCGGTCACCGACCTCGACGCCTGGCTCGGCGACGTCCGCGACGAGGACCCCGGTCACGCGCGCGGCACCGACGAGACCGCGCTGATGTTCTACTCCTCCGGCACCACCGGTCGCCCCAAGGGCGTCGAGCTCACCGGCAGCGCGATCGGGCACGCGATGGCGCCGATGACGCAGGTGTGCGGGATGGAGCTCGGCTCGGTGGCGACCGCGCCGGTGCCGTTCTTCCACGTCGCCGGGCTGATGCTGGCGATGACCAGCACGGTCGCGGGCTGCACCCTGCTGCTGCGCAACCCGGCCTCGATGTCCGAGCTGCGCTCCTTCCTCGTCGACGAGCGCGTCAGCCACGCCGTGCTGGTGCCGACCCTGCTGCAGATGCTGCTGAGCGAGCCGGGCGTGCACGAGGCCGACTGGTCGCGGCTGCGCTACGTCATCTACGGCTCCTCGCCGATCCCGCGCCCGGTGATCGAGGAGGCGACGCGGGTCTTCGGCTGCGAGTTCGTCCAGTCCTACGGCCTCACCGAGACCACCGGCGGCGTCACGGTCCTCGACGGCCGCGACCACCTCGACCCCGACACCTTGCGGCTAGCCTCGGCCGGGCGGGCGTTCCGCACCGCCGAGGTGCGCGTCGTCGACCCGGTCTCGCTGGCCGACGTACCTCCCGGCACCCGCGGCGAGGTGCTCGTGCGCGGCCCGATGGTGATGAAGGGCTACTGGCGCAACCCCGAGGCCACCCGCGCGGTGCTGTCGGACGACGGCTGGCTGCGCACCGGCGACAGCGGCTCGGTCGACGAGGCGGGCTACCTCCACCTGCACGACCGGCTCAAGGACATGATCGTGAGCGGCGGCGAGAACGTCTATCCCGCCGAGGTCGAGTCCGTCATGACCGGCCACCCCGGCGTCGCCCAGGTCGCCGTCGTCGGCGTCCCGTCGGCGAGGTGGGGCGAGTCGCCCATCGCCGTCGTCGTCCGCGGTCCCTGGGAGCCCGTCGAGGCCGACGAGCTGATCGCCTGGACCCGCGAACGCCTCGCGCACTACAAGTGCCCCGTCGCCATCGCGTTCGTCGACGCCCTCCCCGTCAACGCCAGCGGCAAGCTGCTCAAGCACCGGCTGCGGGCGGAGTACGCCGGCCGGCTGGTCTGAACGAGTCGCGTCGTCGGAGCCGTAGCAGTCCGGCGCGACAGGCTTCTCAGTTCGCCCTCGGAGGGTGCCACCCGCCGCTTACGGTGAGGCCGCTGCGCACGCAGCCGTACCTCTTGGGAGCTCCACCTTGTACTACTCACCCCGCACCGCGGTGCTGTCGGTCCTCGCGGCGCTCGCCACCGGTCTCGCGGTGGCCGGACCAGGTTCTCCGGCGCAGGCCGCGGCGACCACACCCACGGCCACGACGCTGGTCGTATCGGCATCGCGGGTCGACTTCGGACAGCCGGTGCAGTTGACCGCAACCGTCTCCCGCAGCGCACCGCCGGCGATCAACAGCGGGACCGTCGCCTTCCGAGCCGGGTCCACGGTGCTGGGCTCGGCCCCCGTGGTCAACGGCACGGCCGAGCTCTCGCTGTCGACGCTCGCGGTCGGCACCTACCGGCTGACGGCGTCGTACTCGGGCACCAGCGATGACCTCCTGCCGAGCACGTCGGGTGTCAACGGCACCAGCCCGATCCGCACGATCGCCGGTACAGGTACGCCGGGCTACGCCGGCGACGGGGGCGTCGCCACCTCAGCCCTCCTGAACTACCCATCCAACCTGGCCGTGGACGCGGCGGGCAACGTCTACTTCGTCGACAACGGCAACAACCGGATCCGCAAGGTGGCCACCGACGGCACCATCACCACCGTCGCAGGAAACGGTGTGGGCGGGTTCAGCGGGGACGGCGGCCCGGCGACCTCCGCCCGGCTCCAGAATCCCTACAGCATCGCCGTCGACGCGGCAGGGATCATCTACATCGGCGACGACGGCAACAACCGGATCCGCAAGGTCGACGCCCAAGGGACGATCACCACCTACGCGGGGACCGGGGTCAGCGGGTTCAGCGGCGACGGGGGTCCGGCGACCTCGGCCAACCTGCGTGTGGCCAGCCTGGCCATCGACGCCGCCGGCACGGTCTACTTCACCGATCAGGGCAACGGCTACGTACGCAAGATCGCCCCGAACGGGATCATCAGCACGATCGCCGGCACCGGCACGTCGGGTTACAGCGGCGACGGGGGCCCGGGCACCTCCGCGCAGATCCGGTCGCCCTACGGCGTGGGGGTCGACGCGGCGGGCAACGTCTACTTCGCCGAGATCTCCAACCACGTGATCCGCCGGGTGACACCACAGGGGATCATCTCCACCTACGCAGGGACGGGCGTCAACGGGTCGACCGGGGACGGGGGCCAGGCGACCCTCGCCCGGTTGGCGACCCCGGGCGGGATGGCTGTGGACCCCTCGGGCAATGTCTTCTTCAACCAGTTCGGCACGAATCAGGTGCGCAAGGTCGCCCCTGATGGCGTCATCTCCACCGTCGCGGGGACCGGCCAGGCGGGCTACAGCGGGGACGGCGGGCCGTCGACCTCCGCCCGGTTGAACGACACCGAGGGACTGGCGAGCGACACGGCGGGCAACCTCTACCTCGCTGACTCCAGCAACAACGTGGTCCGCCGGGTGGACGGCCCCGTCACGCTCAAGGTGACCGGCGTGCCCACGGCCGACAGCTATGCCGCCACGGAGGAGACCCCGCTCGTGGTGGCGGCGCCCGGCGTGCTGGCCAACGACACCGACCCCAGCGGCAGCCCCCTCACCGTGACCCTGGTCTCCGGACCCACCCACGGCGCACTCACCCTCAACGCAGACGGCTCGTTCGCCTACACCCCCGTGGCGGACTTCAGCGGCGTCGACTCCTTCACCTACAGCGCCACCGACGGAAGCCGCACCTTCGCGCCGGTCACGGTGACCCTCACCGTCGGGTCCGCGAACGACGCACCCACCTCGACCGCCGACGCTTACACCACCGCCAAGGGGACGGCGCTGGTCGTAGCAGCTCCCGGCCCGCTCGGCAACGACACCGACATCGACGGCGACGCTCTTTCGGCCGTCCTCGTCGGCGAACCGGCCCACGGGACGCTGTCGCTGCGTCCCAGCGGAGCGTTCAGCTACACCCCGGCCGCGAGCTACAGCGGCGGCGACTCCTTCACCTACCGGGCCTCCGACGGCGCGCTCACTTCAGCGGTGACCACCGTGAGCCTGACCGTGAGCGACGTCGCGCCCCCGGCCCCCGACCCCACGCCTGTCACGAAGACCTACCGCTGCAGCGGCGAGGTCGCGACCATCGTCGGCACCCGCGGGGCGGACGTCCTGCGAGGCACCCCGGGCGACGACGTCATCGTCGCCCGCGCCGGCCACGACGTGGTGCGCGGTCTCGGCGGCGACGACATCATCTGTGGCGGCAGAGGCAGAGACCGGCTCTACGGCGGCGAAGGCCGCGACAAGATCTACGGAGGCCCGGGCACCAACATCATGAGGCAGCCCTAGATCGCACCGACACAGATCCAGGACCGCCCCGGCCACCACCACGGCCGGGGCGGTCCTGTCGTTGTCGGGCGAGCCCGGTGCTGCCTTCGACACGCCGAGTGCTGTCGCAGACAGTGCGCGAGCCTAGGGTCGAGGCCATGGACTCCTGGCGCGAGACGGCCTCCCAGCAGGCACAGGACGACCTCGACGGACTGCTGCCGCTGGTGCTCGACTTCGCCAAGCAGCAGCTCGACAACCGCGGGGCGTTCTACCCGTACGCCGCGGTGGTGGGCACCGACGGTGAGCGGCGGATGACGTCGGCCGACGTCGGCAGCGACAAGCCGCAGTCGTCCGACCTGCTGGACCTGCTCGTCAAGGGACTGACCGGCGACCGCGACCAGCTCCGCGCGACCGCGATCGTCACCGACGTCCACGTCGCCGAGCTCAACTCCGACGCCGTCCGCGTCGCGCTCGAGCACCGTGAAGGCGTCGCGCTGACCGTCCTGATGCCGTACCGGATCACGAGGTTCCGTCGCGGCGCCGGGTACGCCGACCTGCAGGCCAGCCGGGGCGACGTCGTCGTCTGGGCCGACTGACCCGACCGGGGGCGAAGAACCGTAGGGACGAGGCCCTCGTCCGACGTTGTGGGCACAACGTTGGACCAGGACCACAGATGGCCACTGCAGCCCGCTCACCTCAGGTCGAGCCGCACCCCGTCCAGCTCGACGGAGCCGGCGTCGAGCCGGGCCCCGGCCGACCGGGTGAACCCGATGCCGCTGATCATCGCCCGCTCCCCCGCAACGAACGTGACGGGCAGCGAGCCGAGCACAATGGTCGAGTCGTCGACGGGTACGTCGAACAGCTCGGCCCACAGCGACGCGGCGGCGGCAGGGTCGGGCGCGGTGATCTCAAGCGAGGCGAACGAGTCCACCTGCGGGTCGGTCGGGTGCTGCTTCTCCAGCGAGTCCCAGAACCACGCGTCGGGGTCGGGCACCTCGTCGAGCTCGAGCAGCAGACCGACCTTCTTCGGGTGCAGCTGGACCAACCGGTAGCCGTAGGCCTCGACGTCGGCGACGACGGCGATCCCGAGCGCCTCCAGGCGAGGCAGGTAAGGGGCCAGCGAGGAGACCTGCACCGACAGCGCGTACCCACCCGGCGCGCCCGCGCCGCGGTCGAGCCAGCGCTGCAGCCCGGCGTCGGGCCGCAGCGGGGCGACGTACTCCAGGAAGC
>Ga0325401_1003303_pt1:5000-14723 | contig 14723 bp, 10 predicted proteins | sample PopdelMetagenome_FD_205666 | JGI IMG/M metagenome (GOLD analysis project Ga0325401, IMG submission 205666) | Populus deltoides microbial communities from Bellville, Georgia, United States - Xylem-PdKOR-R2 | ecosystem: Host-associated > Plants > Phyllosphere > Stem > Wood/Secondary...
TTCTTTTAGGAAAAAGGTCTTATTTAAGGAGTTGCCACCTAGTATTATGGTTACTAGAAAACCTGACTGGTCAATAGAGATTCTATGGTACGAGACTGGTTACGTAAAAAGAAAGATATTATTACCACTTAAATGTTTTGCCTGAGGCAGACTGCATTACTGGTTTTGTCGTAAATTGCTAAACATTTATTCGTTTATGCTATGATAATTTATTTATAATATTTCTGACTCTGGTGCTAATGAATATTCAATCTCGAATATTTTCAACTCTGACGTTGATAAAAATTTCACCACGAATAATTCCAACTCTGGCGTTGTTAAAAATTCGTAACTACAAAAAAATCAGAATATTTTTTTTATTCTCAATCCTGATATCAATGAATAAATTGATAAAAATATATTTTTTCTAAGACATGTAAAATTTTTAATTCTACACTTTTTTTTATTTTTTTTGGGTTAGATGTAATTCAGCCCATAAAAGCAAAACTAGGCTCAACCAGCCCAGCCACTAGCCCAAGCTAATGGCCCAGCTGGTCTAATTTGGATGCACACGTGAAGCAATTTCACGTGTGCATCAACTGTGCGAAGGTTTTAATTACCTTCGCACAGTTCTTGCAACTGAACAATTTAAAACAACAGTGAATGGATGAGAACGACTTACCTGCTTCTGGAGATGGCAAGGAGGCTTGCAGGGCAGTGGTTTTACTCTCATCTGCGTATGACTTTCCCTTCTGTTTTCCTTTTGTTTTTGTGATGATGAAGGTGACGGTTTTATGTTTGGGTTTTTCTTTTTCTGATTTGTAGAAGGTGATCAAGAAGACGGTAACATTAACATTGGTCTTCTGGTTTTCTGCTTGCATTTGTCTCTGTTTTTATCTGTGTGCTCTCTTTTTTTCTATTTTTCTGGGTTTCTTTTTTCTGCTCCTTGATTTTTTCTCCCCACATCTTGGCCTCAGCAACTGCTCGTTCTCTATCTAAATCCCTGTTTAACATCTTAGCAGTTTCTCTTGGTGAGTCCTCTTTCTCGGACCCATCCAAGTCCCATCTGCGTCCCGATCCTCCACCTTCCTCATTCCTTGATAACTGTCCACCTCTCTCATCTCTCTGTCTTTTTTAATCCCTGTCCCCTGAACCTCTGTGGCCATGACCATTAGGTTCATAAGCCTGGTTCGCTAAATAAGAAAGTGCGGTGACCACATCGCCAATAAGAGGAAGCGCAGCAGCCTGCTCCTGGATGCACATGGATGCCACAGCTAGAGCCTGGTAGAGTGTTCTCATTGGATAACGTCCCTGCAGTTGTGGATCTGCCAATTTTGAGAATTTCCTGCGATCATTGAATAATGGCCGTGCCCATGCGACAAAGTTCTGTTCTCCGTGTGGTTGAGTGCTGTCAATTGCTTTACGACCAGTTATCAGCTCTAAGAACACCACCCCCAAAACTGTAGACGTCAGATTTTACAGTCAATTGTCCCGTCATGGATGCTCAGGAGCACAGAAACCATAAGTGCCCATAACCCTAGTGGAAACATGTGACTTGTCCCCAGTGGGGCCAAGCTTTGCAAGCCCAAAATCAGAAAGCTTTTGATGCCTTCCGAGAATAATAAGCAGCTATATCTTTAAGCATCGCTGCTTCAAAGTCATTTTCATAGTAATCCATCTGTCCCATTCCAATTTCAACAAATATATCTAAAACATTCTTCAATAAAGCTCGGTCAATCTGCTCTCCTTCACGCTCTTGATCAATCTGATTAGGAAAATCATGCTAACTAACTTGTCCATGGGTTAAAAAAAAAGCAAACTATACATTTAGGAGAAACAATATGACCCTACCAGAGAAATTACAGCATCCCTCACTTTCCCATTCAGTTCCTGGTACACCTGGAGTCAAAAGACATGATCCATAAAGTTACATTATGATGTATCTTTTTGAAAGGGGATCATTAAGTTAGCAAACAGAATAAAATGTAGTTTCAATTGTCCCTTGGGACAATGGCTCAAGAAGCAATGGAAAGAAAACATTTCCTTTGTCAACACAGAATACAGAAAAAAAACATACAATAGCACTCAGCCATGACATACCAGATCACGGAAGCAAGTAAGTCCAACTTCATTAAGTGGTGGAAGTGACCTCCGGGCAATGAAATAGCGGTCAAGGTAATGGAAGAAACGAGAAAGCCACTTAACCATGACTTTATGGTTTGCCCACCTTTTAACTTGCTCTCTTAACATAAATTCATCATGCTTCTCCCTCAACGATGGCAATACCTGAACCAGAAAAAAGATAATTAATTGGTGAGAGATTGAGAGGAACTCATTGGCAAAAACACAGCAGATTATTACTTCTTTAATATAATCAAAGGAAAAATAAGACCCATCCATACATCTACATGTATTGTGTTGACGTAAACAATAACCAGTGGTGGTAACGGAGGTTGAAAAGGTATTATCTTCTGGTAAAGGAAGGTTCCATCAACATTTTAGTAATCCATATGGAGGAATCTTACGTTTGAAACAGAAGGAAGACCAAAAGAATAGAAGGGGGACATCATTATGGTGTTCAAAATGTGCATAAGAAGATTTCTCACTCTCCCAACCTACCTACCTACCTAATGTACATAACACATCATTATCCCCTTTTGAAAAGGGAGGTTATTTTGCTCAAGAGTATCAAAAGATGGAAAAGCGTAATATGTGTTTTTGGAAATGGATAGAAAGTTCAGATGACCTTCTCAAAGTAAGGGTATTACATCAACCTGGTTCACTTTTGAATCAAATCCAAAACTGATTCCCATGAACGCATGAGACCCACCCAACCCCACAACTAGCCAGGGGGGTTGAATTTAAGATGCCTGATTTCTGAGCCACTGCCTCACCTGCGTTTTTCTAGTCCATGATCATGAAAAACATCACAGTTTCAAGAAGCAGTTATGTTTTCCAACCATGTCATTCAGCATGACATAACATAAAAGACACGGTTGATTCACCAAGATATTTCAACTCCAGCAATAGGAGATGCTATCAATAATTGGTAGACTACACTAGCATTTAAAAATAGATATTTCCTTAAAAACCATCCATGAAAAACCATAAATAGCAACTTCTCAACCCCCAGGCCATATGGTATTTGACATGAAAGCATATGCCGAGCGATCAAAGTTTTCATATCTGTAAAAACTAGACTTGTAGTTTCTTGGTCAAGAGGCAGACAACATAAACAAGTTGACATTTCTTCTTGGTGAGAATTAAGTTTGATTCTAAACATGAAGAACAAATTTAGGTCTTTGAGTCAGGAATCTAACACAATTAAGTTTGCATCAAATGAACTTCTGTAGCTCAAGTATTCAAGTCGAAATGGCCAAAGGTCAACAGTGGCAGAATGTGAGATTTGACTTTGAAGGCTGTGATTTCCATGCTCTCTTTTTTTTCATGTATATATAGAAAGGTATGGATATTATCTTTCTAATGTTACTGGAATCACTTCGTTTCGACCTCTAGAGCTCAACCTCTGCACAAAACATCGATCGAAGGTAAAATCTGTCAATTATCTCCAATTTACTTCTTTTTGAATCTTAAATCCAAAAGTGCCTTCAAAACATAAAATAAAGAATATTAAGAAATTTTATATATAAAACAAAGGCAAAATACTGGGTAAATGTGGGTAAAACTATCAAATAATAAGGTTGTATCAAATACCCCCACACTTAGCTCTTACTCGTCCTCGAGAAAGGAGAGATGAAATCAAACTTAAATTAAATAAGTAAAATAACTATGACTAATCTCTTAATCTCCCATCAATATCCAAAAGTACAAGCATTATAAACAAGAATACAATAAAAAAGGATAAAGAATATAAATTTTTATGAATTTATTTACATGCGCACTTCAAAACTCAATTAATTATTGGGATTTAAATAAAATCTATGTCATGCCAAAGTGATAGGTCCTCTCATTGATATACACTCCAACACTCACGTGTTAAGGGCTTATGTATTTAAATCTCTCAAATTCATTCAATAAATATGTTCTACCATAAACTTGCTTTTCAATCTCATCTCCATTACTAAAATATTACAAGCAATGCATGAATCAAGAGGTCTTACTTTTTGATTGTAATGGGGCTAAGATTAAGGTGAGGTAAATAAAAAGAAAAGAAAAGGCTAAAACAAAGGAAGTAGACATTCAAAAAAAAATTCTTTTAAAACAAGATATCCCATCAAAGCACACAAATTTTTCATTTTTAAGCACCAATGCTTAAGTTCTTTTGATTTCAAGTTCCATCAAACGAAAATCGGTGGAGTTTGAGCATCTTAGCAGCGAGTCATTCTGTTTGAGCAGCAATATGGGCTGCCCGATCTTCAACTCATTTGTTTAAAATTAATAACCTCAAATTCTGGAGTTTGAGTGCTCAAAACTAATTGCGAGTATCCAATAGTTAAAACACTGTGAGCCGTTTGTAAGTTCTCAATCGTAGTATTAGAGAGACAGTACACCCGATTTCTATCAGGTTTGGACGATCTTGTCTTCAACCACAAATCTGGATCAAGATCCTAACGGGTCGAAGAATCATCCCCGTATCTCTCATTCAACCAATTGTTATATGTATCTTGAAAAAAAAGTCAACATTCTTGTTTCTTTCAATAAATTCAGAATATATTTTTTTTATGATAGAGAAATACCTCGTTTAGAACTAAAAAATTTCAATACCTAAAAACTACTTTAACCCTCTAAGTGTGTGTGTCTATATATATTATTTATTATAGTATTATTTAAACTGTCTTTAAATATTTAAAGGGATATTTTAAATTTCCTGACAAAAAATAACTATTTTCTTTTTAACTATGAATAAAAACTATTATAATGATAATACCTGTGTTTCTAGCACAAATGTATTTTTGAGTTATTTTATTGTATTTAATTAAAAAAACAACCAACTTGATAAAAAATCAAACGGGGGATCAAATTATTTTAAAAAATAATAATCTCTGACTTCTATTGGTTAAGGGTGTTTGAGAGTGTGGTAGCGGTTGTTTTTCAAAGTGTTTTTTATTTGAAAATGTATTAAAATAATATTTTTTCTTAAAAAAATATTTTTGATATCAGCACATCAAAATAATTTGAAAACATAAAAAAATATCAATTTAAAATAAAATATAAATAAATAAAATTTATTTTTTTTAAAAAATACTTTTAAATACAAAAATAAACAGTCTGTGGCGTGCAAATTACAGCGTGCATTGCTAAAACATGCATCCTATGGAATAGTATCGATCGATAACATGCCTAGATTCAGAGCATTGGCAGCAACATGCATGCCGTTTCGACAATGTAGCGTGCAAATACCAATTTGATTATTGGCTAGTGCAATTCATCATCAAGCCTTTAAACAACTTAATTTAATATAATTTGTGATTTATATTCTATTATTCTTAAATATTACATTATATATTTTTTCTATAGAATATGTCCAATTATTATAGTTAGACACAAGATAACCCATCACCTACCCAAGTCAGAACTAAACAAACAAATCAGCCCCCTCACCTTGTCTCCACATTTCCCACCCAAGAAAAAATGACCAGATATGAAATAGAGTTCTTAAAAAATATTCTAACAGGACAACTCATCACCTACCCAAGTCAGAATTAAGCTAACAAATCAGCCCCCTCACTTTGTTTCCATATTTCCCGCTCAAGAAAAACACTGCACATCACAATGGCAGCAACATGCCAACCTCAACGTGCATTAAATGTCTGTCAGTTGAAACAACTTAAAACCATACTCCTTTTCTCCTTTTAGCAGCATGCTGAACCAACCCACTCTCAACTATCTCAACTGAGACATCCAAATGCATGTCCACACCTTAATTCTTGGAAAAAAAAACGTATCAGCAGAGAGAAATGCAAGCAGACCAGCCATGTATAAATAAGAATTACAAAGAGCCTTTTAATCCATGCCAAGCCACCTAATAAACAAAGCTTCACTATCAAGTGATATTTTGTAAAAAAGCAAACTGAAAATTAAATTAATTTTAAAAAAACCAAAATTGGTCAGTCAATCACTGCAATAATATACAAAATCTAACCAAATTACTAATCACAAATAAACTCACCTGCTCTCTCAATCAAATCTAACCAAGTGGGCGTTGCATTTAATGTAGCATCACATACAATCCAGAAGAAAGGACTCCTAAAAGCAAGCCAGATTTTCTGGTGGCTGCCACGTCTCTGCAGACTAAAGTCCTTTCCCTTTTAGCCTAAGCCATCATGAAATCCAAGCCATCGTTCACCCTTCATTTCCCTGTCTTTCCTTTTAGGAGCTTCTGTCCATGGACCCTGATTTTTCCACATGCAATTATAATATTTGTCCTTGAGGGCCCAAGCAGCAAGAAAAGAAAGGAGCTAAAATTACCTAAAATTCCCTGTCAGATAAAGCTCTATAAGGTAAGGAAGAAAATCAATCTTAACTAAAAGCCTATTGAAGTCACTTACGGATCCGGATCTAGATCCCATTATTTTTTAGTGAACGAAGCGCAAGCTCCGCCCAGATCTCCTGGTGAGAACTGAAATCCTGATGCAAACTGAGATCTTGGAGTGAAACCAAGACAATGTTCCTCTTGGACAGAGCCACCAGCCAGCCCAGCCTCAAAGCCACACCCAAGCCTATAGAAGCACACGCAACAGAGAACTAACAACTTAAAAACTTTCATCTCACACGAACAAACCAGCAGGGAATAAATCTCTATGAATCCCAACTTAGCGCGAGAAAACACTAAAGCAGATATGCTACAATGTTTTCTTAAGCCCTTTTAGTATTTTTTTAAATTTTAATTGAGATGGATCTAGAATTGTCAACGTGCTCCTTGGTTTGTTTTTTAGGCGTTCTTTGATGCGTTTGTAACAGAAAAAACAAAGAGATGGAAAGATGTAACCTGTAAAAAAAAAAACATAAAGATACATGGTAGGAATGCTGCCACGTACCCAACAAAACAAATGAAAAAACAGTAAAAGAAAACTGGCCAAAACTTATTGCAAGAATGAATTTTAAACGTAAACAGTGCAATCCACAGTGATTTTAGAGACAATCTACAGTGATTCACTGATCTCTTTTAGTTTTTTTTTAATTGCCACCTAATGTGCAATTTTGATCTTGTTGTTTTCTTTACCTTTTATTTAAAGCAAATGTTATTTCTAATGTGGGGCTTAATTGTACCTTTCTTATACTCATGGGCTCCTTCTAAAAAATTAGGAAATAAAAGAAAAATAAAAATAAAAATTTAATTATTTATTTTCAAATAATAATCGTCATTAGCCTTAAACTTTTCGTTGTTTAGCAATATAATTTACCAAAGCATCATAAAACACTTTGTTGAATCTCGCGACTTCCAAAAAAGCATCAAAGTCAAGTGCATTTTCTTTTCTTTTTTTTTAATGGCTCGTCAGCTTCTTCTTCTTCTTCTTTTTTGTTTTTTACATTTTAGAATAAAATATTCTTCAAATAAAATTATTAAAATAGTATTTAAAAACATTATCTGATAATGCCATGGTTTCCAAACAGAATGAGAGATTTTTTTATATATAGTAATATCAATAATTATTTTTTGATAATATAACATGTTATTATAAAATAAATAAATGAATAAGATACTGTGGAAAATTTATGTTAAATGTTTAGCTATAGTATGAAAATATATATCTTCAATTATGATATGTATTAATGTAATTAATATTCTCCATATTCAACAAAATAGGTGAAACAAAGGTTGTCACTAATGTGCTTTCTCAAAAACCTGTTATGTTTTCGAAACTCATACACGCAGAGAAAATAATAAATTTAAAATAATATTCTGAAGTCTTTAGGATCTCATTAGACAAATGTAAAGTTGTTTATGAATTTATTACCCGAAAATCTAATTTTCACTAGCTTTGAATAATTCTTTAGAGGTCAAGTTGTTGCAAACCATAAGCTGTCCAATTGTCTAGCTTCCAATAGTAATCCACGTGAATCATCGATGAGAAATCTCTTAAATCTCTATCTAGAAGAGAGAAATTGGTTTATGAGTTTTCTCTATTCTTTTGATAAAGTACACTCTTAGGTATTAAACACAATATTATATATGGTTCTAAGTATTTTCTATAAACTTATTAGTATATAAACTTCATATATCATAATTTAATATATACTAATATAGTACTATAAGTTTTTTATGGAAGTTTGTCTAATAACCATTTTATTTTTGCGTTACTTTAAGTCAAACCGGGTTGACCATCTTAACCCATGACTCGGGCCTTGTCCCACGTCGACCCCTCCTTGGTTAGGTTTTAAAAATGTGATAATAATCCTTTTTATCGTTACATTGACTCGATCAATGGTCAACTCCGCTCATAACTTGTGTTTGATCCCGAGTCAACCCCTGAGTAGGGTTTTAAAATTATGATAATAATTACTTCTATCCTTATATTCATCCAAGCCAATTGATGACCCAACTTGTGACATGAGCCTAGCCTTGGGTTGACTCCCGAGTCAGGTTTTAAAACTGTGATAATAATTATTGTTATTCTTATATTGACTCGTGTTAATGGTCAACCCAACTCATGACCCAATCTTGGCCCCGAGTCGACCCCCGAATCTGGTTTTAAAACTATGACAATAACTATTTTTATTCATATGTTGACCTGAATCAATTACATTAACCCTTGTTTAGAGCATTGGACAAGCTTGTCCTGCCCTTTTTAGTGAGACAAAAATTTCTTCACTAAAACAGCCTTGGACAAGACAAAAATTGATTTTTATATTGTCCAAAGGTGCACCAAACAATTTCATAAAATATTATCATGTCATATCCATCATTGTCCAGCATACCAAACACTACCCTATTTAAATATTTGTTAACATGTTGTTATGATGTTCGAATTAAAAAATAATTTAAATTAAATATTTAAAAAAAGCGTGAATAAATTACTTCAAATATTAATTCTTGTAATTAAATGCTTAAGAAACTAAACTATTGTTTGAAAAATTAAGGTGAACTGTATTTTAGATATTTTTATAATTTTAAGATAGTGAATAATTAATTTTTCAAATAAAATAAGTAGTTTTTTATCTTAAAAAATATTACTTTAAATGATAGCTATCATGCATATAACTTTTTTTATATATATAAAAAGCAAATTTCAATAAGTACTTAATATTTAATATCCTTAATTAACATTTTTTATATTTTTAGTTATTTTAATTCAAAGCAAAATATTAAAAGAAAAAAAGGAGTCAAGATGCTTTGAAATCCATTATTTTTTTAAGAAACGGTATATCTAAATCTCAATTAAGGTTGTAAATTTAGTTTTGTTTCACTCGGAATGGATGGTATATTTCATACCATTTCAAAAAAAACTAAATAAAATGAATTTCATCTTGCTTAGGATCTTGATTCATTCCAAGTTTCTTGTATAAATTTCAACCGAGATATTTCGGGTTAACTTTCTTTGTTTTTTTCGCAAAAAAAAAATTGACAAAACTAAAGTGAGTTTTTACTTGGTTTTCTATTTGCAGGAGGAATTTTTATGGGAAACTAAAATGATAAAGATAAAGGCTTAAGACTTGAAAGGCAAAGAGGTAAAATAGATTAAAATGTTAACAAGCACAAACTATAGTTTTGAATTTGGAGCTATTACTATAATTAAATTTGGGTATATCTATCCCTGTATTTTCAATAATTTTAATTCTCCT
>Ga0325401_1003304_pt1 | contig 14723 bp, 16 predicted proteins | sample PopdelMetagenome_FD_205666 | JGI IMG/M metagenome (GOLD analysis project Ga0325401, IMG submission 205666) | Populus deltoides microbial communities from Bellville, Georgia, United States - Xylem-PdKOR-R2 | ecosystem: Host-associated > Plants > Phyllosphere > Stem > Wood/Secondary xylem | place...
CCCTCGCCCGTCACGTCCGTCGGGATACGGTATTCCAAGTGCAGGCGGTAATCGCCGAAACTGGCGCGGGTACGGATGTTGCCCGTGCCGCCCGCGACCACCATCGCGCCGTCCACCACGCGCCACGGGGCGGGACCACCGTCCTTGTGCGACACCCAGGCATCCGCGTTCCGCCCGTCGAACAGGACCACGGCGCCGCGCGGCGGCGGGGCGGGGGCCGGCGGGCGGGGCGCCACCACCGGCGGTTGGGGGGACCAGACCTCCGTGTCCTGCGGGCGGGGGGCGGGCGCGGCCGCCGGGACGGCCGCCTGTACCAGCAGGGTCAGGGCGATCACGCGGCCGCCCCCGCGAAACGACGACGGACCGTCGACGTGCAACGGGTAGCGGAATTGATACCGGGGTCTTGATCCACAATCGTCCTCCGCCTCTGTCTCGCAAAGGGGTATAGTAGGTCCTCGGCCCGGTCCATGCGCCGCGCCGGTCCGCCAAGCCTTGGGTCAGGAAACGCTCATAAGCGTTGAGCAGACATGGACGATGTGCTGCGCGCCCTCAACGACCGGATGGAAGCCGCCGCGGCGGCATTGGACTTTGAGGAAGCGCGGCGTCTGCGCGATCGGATCGCGCTGATCCGGAACGGGGCCTCGGCCGAAGACGCGGCGGCGGCGGACCTGTCGGACACGCTGCGGCAGCGGCCGGGTGCGATGGGGCTGGGCTCCGGACGCGGACGACCGGAACCGCCGGCGGGATGGACGCCGCCGCCCCGGCCCGATCCGATGACCCGGGGCCAGGGCCGGGCTCAGGGAAAGTCCCGCCGCTGACGTCAGCCGGGCAGCAACGCGCCCTCCGCCCGACGGTGCCGGCCATAGACCAGCTCGAACAGCGGCGTCGCCATCACGGTGGTGACGATCGCCATCAGCACCAGCATCGCGAACAATGTCGGCCCGATGATCCCCTTTTGCAGGCCGATGTTGATGATGATGAGTTCCATCAGCCCGCGGGAGTTCATCAGCGCGCCGATGCCCAGCGCGGTGCGGTTGTCCTCGCCCGACAGGCGTGCCGCCAGGTAGCAGGCGCCCCCCTTGGCCAATACGGACGCCGCCAGGATGCCCAGCGCCACCAGCAGCAGCGGACCCGAATTGACCGTGTCCATGCGGGTGTTGAGACCGGAATAGGTGAAGAACATCGGCAGCAGCAGCACCACCGTCAGCGGTTCGAGCTTGGCGCGGATTTCCTCGGCCAGCAGACCGCGCGGCATAACCGCCCCCAGGATGAACCCGCCGAAAATGGCATGGATGCCGACCGCGTCCATCAGGAAAGCGGACAAGCAAAAGGCGATCATCACCAACGCGAAGTTGCGGATATCCAGTTCGCCCTCGCGCTCGACCGCCTGCGCGAGCGGTGCCAGCAGGCGCGGGCCGACGATCAGCACGAACGCCGCCCAGGCCAGTCCGCCCCCGATCGCCAGGATCGCCACGCCCGGCCCGCCGCCGAAGGTGGCCAGCACGATCGCCAGCACGCACCAGGAACACGCGTCGTCGAACGCGCCCGCCGTCAGCGACAGCGTGCCCAGCGCGCTGTCGGCCAGCCCGCGCTCGTTGATGATCCGCGCCAGCATGGGAAAAGCGGTGAGCGCGATGCACGCGCCCAGGAACAGCGTCGCGCTGGCAGGGTCGATGTCGGGCGCGAACAGGCCGGGCATGTGCAGCAGCGCAGGCGTGATGGCGACCGCGATCGCGAAGGGCGCGGCGATACCGGCCAACGACACCGCCGACGCGCTGCGCGCCTTGCTGCGGAAATGGTCCAGTCGAAGCGTGGTGCCGACCAGGAACATGTACAGGCCGACGCCCAATTGCGCGCCCGCGTAGAGGACGTTGCGCGTTTCCTTGGGAAAGATCGCCCCCTGTACGTCCGGCAGCAACAGGCCAAGCAGCGACGGGCCAAGCACCACGCCCGCGATCATCTCGCCCACCACTTGCGGCTGGCCCAGCAGCCGGCGACCCAGCCAGCCCACCAGCCGACACGCGATCAGGATCACCGCCAGCTGAAGAAAGAAGTGGATGGAATAATCGCCCGGTGCATAGCTCCGCGTCGCGGCCGGCATTGCCGGACCGTGCGGCGACAGCACGCCCGCGATCGTCCGCGACAGGCTGTCCCACCATTCGCCCATTCTTTCCCCCTCCACGGTCGCATCCCCGGACCCCTGTGCGACACGAACAGGCCGGCCCTCCGGATGCGATGGCCTGCGTCTATGGCGTAGGATCGTTCGATCAGGGAAGACGGGAAGCGACGCCGGTCGACAGGGTCCGGCGGGGAAATGGTGCCCAGGGACGGGGTCGAACCGCCGACACTGCGATTTTCAGTCGCATGCTCTACCAACTGAGCTACCTGGGCCCGCCAAGCGGAAGCGGCTCCCTAGTCGCGGTCGGCAGGACTGTCCAGCCCGGTTTCGTCCTGTTCGTCCAGGGGGCGGCCGGGGATGCGATAGCCTTCGTCCAACCAGTGCAGCAGGTCGCGGTCGCGGTGGCTGCGCGAGCAGAAGGGACGGAACTCGGGCAGCGCGGCGGCGCCGCAGATCGGGCATCGGGTCATTCCGCGTCCCATATGGGGGGCGAGCCCGTCCGTCGCACCAGTTCCGCGATCCAGGCGGTTTCCCGGTCCAGGCGACGGGCGACGGCGGCCGATACGGCGACGCGCGCCGGTCGCCCCGGGGGGCAACGCTCCGCCCGGCGCAGCGCGGCCAGCGCCGCACGGCCCACCGGATCGGCCGCCTGGCGTTCCGACAGGGAAGGGCGCGTGCGCGGGCGGACCAGCTGAAGGAAGCCGAAGCCGTTAACCGCCGTCCGCTCAAAGGGTTGGGGCAGGATTTCGTCCAGGGCGGCGGCGGCGGCCTGGCGCGCGGCCTTGTCGGGGAGCGTCGGCAGGTCGAGCCCGATCGAGCCGCCGATGCCCAGCCGTTCGATCGCCTCTCCCGCCGCGCGGACGGCGGCGATCGCCAGCGCCGCGGCGGGGCCGCCGCCGTCCACGTCGATCAACGTCATCGCCGGCGTCGGCCAGATGCGCAGCCAGCCGCCGGGAAAGGCGACGTCGCCGGTGCGGGCTTCCTCCCACACTTCCGACCAGCCCGCCAGTTCGAGCAGGTCGGGTTCGTGCGCACGGAGCAGGCGGACGGGATGGCCGGTCGCGGCGACGTGATCGCGCAAGGCGGGGCCGGGCGCACGATCCTTGTCGGTGGCGCGAACGCGGGGCGGCTTGGCGCGACCGCCGGGTTCGACGATCGCCTCGCGCACGACCTCGACGATCAGGCGGGCGCCGCGGGTCAGGCCGGGGGGCGGACGATCGAGTGCTGCCTCCGCGCCGCCGTCGAGCATCACCGCCGCGCGGCCGCCCGGCAGGGGCTCGCCCAGCCGCGCTTGCGCCACGGTGCCGATCGTCAGAGTACCCCAGGGCTCGACCGCGGCGCGGAGGATGCGGTCGCCGTCGACCAGCGCCGCGCGCGCCTCGCCGATCCCGTCCTCGTAGAGCCAATGCGGCACGTGGACTTAGGCCAGGGGCAAGCCGGCGGCGCGAAGCACGGCGCGCGTCTCGAACAGCGGCAGGCCGATCACGCCCGAATGGCTGCCGGCCAGGAAGCGGACCCACGCCTCCGCCCGACCCTGGATGGCGTAGCCGCCCGCTTTGCCCAGCCCCTCGCCGCAGGAAAGATAGGCGTCGAGGTCGGCGTCGGTCAGTGCGCGAAAGGCGACGATCGTCTCGGCGATGCGGACGCGCGCGCGCCCGTCCGCACCGATCGCACAGACGGCGGAATAAACGGTGTGGCGACGGCCGGACAATAGACCGAGCAGGCGGCGCTGTACCTCGGGCGTGTCGGCGGGGGGCAGGATGCGGCGGCCGAGCGCCACGGTGGTGTCGCCCGCCAGCACCACCTCATGCGGTTCGCGAGGCACGGCGGCGGCCTTTTCCGCCGCGAGGCGCAACGCGTAGGCGCGCGGCAGTTCGCGGGGGTGAGGCGTCTCGTCGATGTCGGGCGGGGCGACGCGGACCGGCTCCGCCCCCAGGCGCCGGACGAGATCGAGGCGGCGGGGCGAGGAGGAGGCGAGAACCAGCGCGGGCGGGTCGCCCGATCCGGTCGTCAGGACGGGCCGGGCCCGCCGCGGCCGGGCATGAAGCGATAGGTGATCCGGCCTTTGGTCAGGTCGTAGGGCGTCATCTCGACCAGCACTTCGTCGCCGACGAGTACACGGATGCGGTTCTTGCGCATCTTGCCGGCGGTGTGGCCCAGCACCTCATGCTGGTTCTCGAGCTGGACGCGGAACATCGCGTTGGGCAGCAGCTCGACAACGCGGCCGCGCATCTCGAGCAGTTCTTCCTTGGCCAAACAATACCTCTGGGTTTCGCAGAACGCGGGGCGCGCCATAGCCGAGGGGCCGCGTCGTGGAAAGACGGCGAATTTGTGGCGCGACGGCTATTTGGGGACGGGGAAACGGGGCCGCAAGGGTGAAAGGCTGGGATCGGGAGGGGGCGCTAGGTCGAGAGATTGTCGGGGTATGAGCCACGCCGCGGCGAAGCCGCGTCGTCGGACGGATCGGGCGGGACCCGAGGGTCCCGTCCGTCCGCCGGCCGGGCGCTGCTCTAGGAGCCGCCGCCGGCTAGCGCCGCCAGCAGCAGCAGCGCCACGATATTCGTAATCTTTATCATAGGGTTGACCGCCGGGCCCGCCGTGTCCTTGTACGGGTCGCCCACCGTGTCGCCCGTCACCGCCGCCTTGTGCGCCTCCGATCCCTTGCCGCCGTGGTTGCCGTCCTCGATAAACTTCTTGGCATTATCCCAGGCGCCGCCGCCGCTGGTCATGGAGATGGCGACGAACAGTCCGGACACGATCACGCCTAGCAGCATCGCGCCCAGCGCCGCGAAGCCTTGTTCACGACCAGCCACCGCAGCGATGAGGAAGAAGACCGCGACCGGCGATAGGACCGGGAGCAGCGAGGGGACGATCATCTCACGGATCGCGGCGCGCGTGACGATGTCGACGGTGCGTGCATAATTGGGGCGGCTGGTGCCGGCCATGATGCCGGGATCGTCGCGGAACTGGGTGCGCACGTCCTCTACTACGGAACCCGCCGCGCGGCCGACCGCGGTCATGCCGAACGCGCCGAACAGGTAGGGCAGCAGCGCCCCCAGCAGGAGCCCGACGATGATGTAGGGATTGGAGAGCGAGAAGTTGACCGGGCCGGTGAGCCCCAACGCGGTGGCGTAGCGTTCGAGGTCGGTGGTGTAGGCGCCGAACAGCACCAGGGCCGCGAGCGCGGCGGAGCCGATCGCGTAGCCCTTGGTCACCGCCTTGGTGGTGTTGCCGACCGCGTCGAGCGCGTCGGTGCGGCCGCGCACCTCGTCGGGCAGGCCCGCCATCTCGGCGATGCCACCGGCATTGTCGGTGACGGGGCCGTAGGCGTCGAGCGCCACCACCATCCCCGCCAGCGCCAGGAGCGCGGTCGCGGCGAAGGCGACGCCGACGATGCCCGCCAGCTGATAGGTGGCGACCACCGCGACCACGATCACCAGCGTGGGCAGCGCGGTCGATTCCAGGCTGATCGCCAGCCCCTGGATGACGTTGGTGCCGTGGCCGGTCACCGACGCGCGCGCGATCGATTTGACCGGGCGATAGTTGGTGCCGGTGTAGTATTCGGTGATCCAGACCAGGAGCGCGGTCACGGCGAGCCCGATCATCATGCAGGCGAACAGATTCCAGCCGGTGAAGCTGAGGCCTCGCATCGCGGCCGACGACGTCTCGTCGCCGATCACCTGCGTCGAGCCCGACAGCGCGCCGCCCGCGCCGATGGTGGCGGACAAGTCGCCCAAGGTCAGCACGCTGGCGAGCCAGATGGCGGGCACAGCCAGCAGCGCCGTGGTCCAGAAGCCCTTGTAAAGCGCGCCCATGATGGTGCCGCCGCCCAGCCGCACCATGTAGGTGCCCAGAATGGATGTGAGAATGCACACGCCGCCCACCACCAGCGGCAGCGCCATCAGCTGGAACAGGTTGGCGGCATTCGGGACCAAGAGCGCGATCGACACCATGGTGAGCCCGATGGTGACGACATATGTTTCGAACAGGTCGGCGGCCATGCCGGCGCAATCGCCGACATTGTCGCCGACGTTGTCGGCGATGACGGCGGGGTTGCGAGGGTCGTCCTCCGGAATGCCGGCCTCCACCTTGCCGACCAGGTCGGCGCCGACGTCGGCGGCCTTGGTGAAGATGCCGCCGCCCAACCGCGCGAAGATCGAGATGAGGCTGGCGCCGAAGGCGAGCGCGGTCAGCGCCTCCACGATCGCACGGTCGGCGGGGCCGTGGCCGGCCACCGCGGTCAGATACCAGAAGGTGCTGGCGATCGACAGCAGGCCCAGGCCCGCCACCAGCATCCCCGTGACCGCGCCCGAGCGGAAGGCGGTGGTCAGCCCGCCCTGGAGGCTGCCGCGCGCGGCCTCGGCGGTGCGCACGTTGGCGCGCACCGAGATCACCATGCCGGCGTAACCCGCCGCCCCCGACAGCACCGCGCCGAGCAGGAAGGAGACGGTGGACAGCGTGCCCAGCGTGAAGGCCAGCACCACCGCGACGACGGCGCCGACCACGGCGATCGCGGTGTATTGCCGCCCCAGATAGGCGCGTGCACCCTCTTGGATGGCGGACGCGATGTCGGCCATCCGCGCGTCGCCCGCGGGTTGCGCCAGGACCTGGCGACTGGTGAACAGGCTATAGAGCACGGCCACGAGGCCGCAGAGCATGGCGGCGTAGACACTTGTCATGCGCGTCCGATCCTTCCCCTAAGAGGACGCGGCCGAACGTCTTCCCCGGTCTCGCGCCGATGGGGGGAGGCTATGCCTGTGGGGCGAGCGGCGCAAGGGCGAGGAAAACTGTCCTACCGTTCGCCGTTCGGGTCAGGTGCCGTGCAGATAGCCCAGGCGCGGGGGGAGCGCGACCACGTCGCTTCCGTCCGTCAGCGACAGGCCGGTCCCCCGCTCGAAACAGCCGACGCGCGTCGCGGGTACGGGGGGCTTCACGCCGTGGGGGAGGGCGAAGAGCAGCTGGTAATCGTCGCCCGCCGTGGCGGCGCTCAAGCGGGCGGGGCGATCCTGACCAACATGCGTGCGGTAGGCGACGGACAGGGGGACGGCCGAGAGGTCGATCGCCACCGAGAGCCCACTCGCCTCGCCCAGTCGCACGGCGTCGATCAACAGACCGTCGGACACGTCGCACATGGCGGTGGCGAGCGGGGCTATCGCGCGGCCCTCATTCAAGCGGGGCACGGGGCGGCGATAGGCGGCGAGCAGGTCGAGCGGGCCCGGCTCTCCCCTGGCGATGGCGAGGCCCGCGCCCGCATCGCCGACGGTGCCCGTCACCCAGAGCGCATCGCCGGCCCGTGCGCCCCCGCGTTCGGGCGAGCGGTCGGCTCGGCCGAGCGCCGTCAGCGACAGGAAACGGGGTGCGCCGGGCGGCAGCGACACGGTGTCGCCCCCGGCCAGCGGGCAGGCGAAGGCGGCGCACGCTTCCCCCAGTCCCGCCAGGAAAGCCCGGTCCCAGACGTCGTCCGACAGTGGATAGCAGAGCAGCACCGCCTCCGGCACCGCGCCCTTGGCCGCCAGGTCGGACAGGTTCACCGCCAGCAGTTTCCACGCCACGTCGGCGGCGGGATCGGCGGAAAGGAAATGCACCCCCTCCACCAGCGCGTCGGCTGTAATGACGAAGGGGCCGATCCGCGCGGCGTCGTCGCGCAGATCCAGAGCGCCGGGGTGAAGCGGCAGCGTCCGCAAGACGCGGAGGAAGTCCGCCTCGGTCACATCGTCCGGATCAGTTGGCTGGGTCGAGCCGGGCGCCGTCGATGGTCCCCGCCAAGCGCTCGGCCACTTGGGCGTCGCGTTCACGCTCGCCGGGCGTGCGGCCGTGCAGTGCCCGGTTGGCGGCGGCCGCCGCCTCCGCCGCGGCCCGGTCACGCGCCTTGCGGGCGCGGCGGAGGTTGACGACCTCAGCCATCCACCGGGTCGGCAGGCGGGGATGCGGGCGCGCGGCGAACGTCCTTGCCGACCGCGTCCAGCACCGCGTTGACGAAGCCCGCCTCGCGCCGTTCGTAGAAGGCGTGAGCGACGTCGACATACTCGGAAATGACCGCGCCCATCGGCACGTCGGGGCGCGCGGACAGCTCGTAGGCGCCGGCGCGCAGGATCGCCTTCATCGGGCGGTCGAGGCGGTTCAGCGGCCAATTGTCGGGCAGGCGGCGCGCGATGGCGGCGTCCAGGTCGCCGGCGCGGGCGGCGGCGCCGCGCACCACGTCGTCGAAGAACAGCACGTCCGCCTCGGCATATTCGTCGCCCTCGATCGTGGCGCCCAGCCGGTGCTGGTGGAACTCGTGCAGCAGCGCGGGGACGGGCGTCGATTCCATGTCGTGCTGGTACAATGCCTGAACGGCGGCGAGGCGGGCGGCAGCGCGCGCGCGGGTGCGCGGCGCGGTCCGTTGCGAAGGACGCTTCTGGGGGCGGGTGTCGGTCATGCGAGGCGGCGCACATAGGGGCGGCGGGGGCGCCCGTCACCCCTCATGCGCAAGAGTGGGGATGGGGCAGGGGCCAATCGAGTTCGCCAGTCGCGAGGCCTCCATGACGGTCTGCCGTGCTTTCCGATAGCAGCTTTGCCATTATAGCTCGCCATGAGGTGCGGGCATCGTGGCGCTCGACTTGGGGTCCAGGACGTTTCGGACGTTAGAGCGGTTTTCGATCGAGTTGGATCATTGGCACGGAGTTGATTTCGGTTCGGGGCAAGGCGCGAGGAGGGAGCGATGCCGAGGCATCGTGACGGACAAGCAACGCCGCCCCGGATCGAAGTCGACCCGCCGCGAAGCGGTCGCCCGCAGGGCGATGACGATGGTTCAACTTGGTCGGAGACCGCTCTAGCCTGCGGGGACGCATCTCCCCTGCGTTCGGCTCGTGCCTCGCTATGTTTCTCGACGAGCGACATCTAGTCTCGCGGATGCGGCGCGTGGCCGCGGATCGACGCCCGGACCGCTTCCGGCATGGACCCGGCGGCGCGATCCGCCCCCCGCGTGAAGCCCTTCGTAATCCTCGACAGGCGGGCTGCTTGGGAAGGATCAGCTCCGCACGATCCTCACGGCCGGTTCAGTCGCAGGCGCAGCGCCACCGAGCGGGCGTGGGCGGGCAGGCCCTCCGCCTCCGCCAGCGCGGCGGTGGCGGGGCCGAGTTCGGCGAGTGCCGCCTCGTCCAGGGCCAGGAAGCTGGTGCGCTTCATGAAGTCGGTGACGCCCAGGCCCGACGCGAAGCGCGCGCGCCGGCCGGTGGGCAGCACGTGGTTGGGGCCGGCGACGTAATCGCCGATCGCCTCCGGCGTGTGCCGCCCCAGGAACACCGAGCCCGCGTGGCGGACGCGCGCGAACAGCGCGTCCGGGTCGTCGGTGGCAATCTGAAGATGCTCGGGCGCCAAGCGATCGGATAGCGGCACCGCGTCGGCGAGCGTGGGCACCCGGATCACCGCGCCGTTCGCGTCCCACGCGACGCGCGCCACCGATCCCGTCGCCAGCGTTTCAAGCTGGCGGTCGACCGCCGCGCAGACCCGGTCGGCGAAGGCCGCGTCGTCGGTCAGCAGGATCGACTGGGTGGTGGTGTCGTGTTCGGCCTGGGACAGCAGGTCGGCGGCGATCCATTCGGGGTCGTTCAAGCCGTCGGCGATCACCACGATCTCGGACGGGCCGGCGACCATGTCGATGCCCACCGTGCCGTATAGGCGGCGCTTGGCCTCCGCCACCCAGGCGTTGCCGGGGCCCGTCACCACGTCAACGGGCGCTATCGGCCCGGCGCCGTAGGCCAGCGCCGCCACGCCCTGCGCGCCGCCGATGCGCCAGATCTCGGTGATGCCGCACAGGTGCGCGGCCGCCAGCACCATGGGGTTCACTCGGCCCCGCGGCGTGGGGGTGACCATCGCGATCCGCTCCACGCCCGCGACGCGCGCGGGGATGGCGTTCATCAGCAGCGACGACGGATAGGCCGCGCGCCCGCCCGGCACGTACAGCCCGGCCGCATCGACGGGCCGCCAGCGCGCGCCCAACCGGACGCCGGCCGCGTCCGTCCACGCCGCGTCGGCCGGCCGCTGGCGCTCGTGATAGGCGCGGATGCGGTCGGCGGCGAGTTGCAGCGCGGCGCGAAGCCCCGGGTCAAGCGCGTCCCAGGCGGCGGCGCAGTCGGCCGGGTCGATCGCCCAGCCGTCCGCGGCGATGTCGTGGCCGTCGAAGCGGCGGGTATAATCCTCGACCGCCGCGGCGCCTTCCGTGCGGACGCGGGCCAGGATCGCCTCCACGTCGCGGGCGACGTCGGCCTCGGCCTCGCGCCGTTGCGACACCAGCGCGTCGAAGGCGGGGCCGAAGTCGGGGTGGGCGGCGTCGAGGCGGATCATGCCGCGGCCGCCCCCGCGCCAGCGGGATGCGACGCGCCTGCGGCCGCCCCGCGAAGCGGGTGCGACGCGGCCGCCGCGCGGAACGCGTCCACCAGTTCGCCCACCCGGCCGCGCGTCTTGAGCGCGGCGCGGTTGACGACCAGCCGACTGGTGACCTCCGCGATCACCTCCACCTCGACCAGCCCGTTCTCCTTGAGCGTGCGGCCCGAGGAGACGAGGTCGACGATGCGCGGCGCGAGGCCCAGCAGCGGCGCCAATTCCATCGCGCCGTTCAGCTTGATGCATTCCGCCTGGACGCCGCGCGCGGCGAAGTGCGCTTGGGTGGTGCGGGGATATTTGGTGGCGACGCGCACGTGGCTCCACCCGCGCAGGTCGTCGTCGGCCGCCATGTCCGCGGGCTCGGCGACGGACAGGCGGCAATGGCCGATGCCTAAGTCGACGGGCGCGTAGAGTTCGGAATAGCCGAACTCGGCCAGCACGTCGGACCCGACGATGCCCAGCTGGGCCGCGCCGTGGGCGGCGAAGGTGGCGACGTCGAACGCGCGCACCCGGATCAGCTCGATATCGGCCACGTCGGTGGCGAAGCGCAGCGCGCGGCTGTCTGGGTCCAAGAACGCGGCTTCGGGCCGGATGCCCGCCGCCGCCAGCAGCGGCAGCGCCTCGGACAGGATGCGCCCTTTGGGCACGGCGAGGACGATCGGGGCAGAGGCGGGGGGCGCTGGCATGAGCGCCGGGGCTTTACGGATGGGCCGAAGGGCGCGCAACATCGGCCGATGGCGAGCGAGGCGGACAACAGGGCGGCGTTCGAGGTGCAGGCGGGATATTGCCTGGCGATGGATGCCCCGATCACGGCAGCAGTGGCGCGCGCGTGCGCGGCGGCGCTGGACCGGGGCACCGAGACGGGTCGACGCGTGCTGGATTGGACGGGCGATCCGGTGGCGGACGCGCTGGTGCTGCGGCTGGTGGGTGGCTTGCGGGCGCTCGACCTGTCGGATGCGGACGCGGGCTTGCGACGTCTGTTCGCGGGCGAGGTGGCGGACGAGGCAGGGGATGGGGCGGCGATCGTCGCGGCCGCGCTCCGCACGCACGACGCCCGCGTCCTGCCCTGGCTGGACGGGCCGCCCCAGACCAACGAGGCCGGGCGGTCGGCGGGGCTGGTCGCGGGGATGCTGGCGCTGGCGGACGGGCGCGACACGGTGTTCGAGGTGCTGGAGATCGGGTCGAGCGGGGGGCTTAACCTGCTGGTCGACCGGCTGCGCTACGACCTGGGCGGGGTCGCGGTGGGGCCGGTGGACGCGCCCGTCGTGATCCGGCCGGAATGGCGCGGGGCCTCGCCGCCCGCCGCCGTCCTGCGTTTCGCGCCCGCCCCGCGCGGCGTCGACGTGCGCCCGCTGGACCTGGCCGACCCGGCCGCCGTCGCGCGGCTCAGGGCCTATATCTGGGCGGACGCGCCGGAACGGTCGGCCCGGCTGGACGGCGCGGCGGTGATGGTGCGCGCGGCCCCGGTGGCGCTGGAACGGGGCGACGCGGCGGAGTGGGTGGAGGCGCGGCTGGCCGAACGCCAGGCGGCGGGCGTCACGCGGCTGCTGATGCATTCGGTGGTGTGGCAATATCTGGGGGCGGGCGGGCAGGCGCGTATCGAGGCGGCGATGGCGGCGGCGGGCGCGCGCGCCACGCCCGAACGCCCGCTGGCCTGGGTGGCGATGGAGCCCGACCGCGGGACGGCCGAGATGTGGATCACGTCACGCCGCTGGCCCGACCGGCCGGAGCCCCGCCGCGTCGCCAGGGCGCAGACCCACGGGGCATGGGTGCAAGGGTTTCGCGCGACCGGCGAAGCTGGCGGTTGAGCCGGACCCGCGCGCTTCGTAAGGCGTTCCTCGGGCATGCCCGGCCAGAGGAACGCATGAACGAAATTTCGAACACCCTGCCCAACAGCCGCGACACCACGGTGCTGGACGCGCCCGACCGCAAGGTAAAGGTGCGCGAGCTGTTCGACATCGACAGCGACCTGGAGGTGCCGGCCTTTTCGGAGGCGGACGAGCGCGTGCCGGACCTGGACCCGGCCTATGTGTTCGACCCTGACACGACCCTGGCGGTGCTGGCGGGCTTCGCGCACAACCGGCGCGTGATGGTCCAGGGCTATCACGGCACCGGCAAGTCGACGCATATCGAGCAGGTGGCGGCGCGGTTGAAATGGCCGTGCATCCGCATCAACCTGGACGCGCATATCAGCCGCATCGACATGATCGGCCGCGACGCCATCGTCGTGCGCGACGGCCAGCAGGTGACGGAGTTTCGCGAAGGGCTGCTACCCTGGGCGCTACAGACGCCGACCGCGATCGTGTTCGACGAATACGACGCGGGGCGGCCCGACGTGATGTTCGTGATCCAGCGCGTGCTGGAGGCGGAGGGCAAGCTGACGCTGCTCGACCAGAATCGGGTGATCCGGCCCAATCCCTGGTTCCGCCTGTTCGCCACCGCCAACACGGTGGGGCTGGGCGACACGTCGGGCCTGTACCACGGAACGCAGCAGATCAATCAGGGCCAGATGGACCGCTGGAACATCGTGGTCACGCTGAACTACCTGCCCGCCGCTACCGAGGCGCGGATCGTGCTGGCCAAGTCGGGCGAGTACGACCAGCCCGACGGCAAGAAGACGGTGGACGCGATGGTGCGCGTCGCCGACCTGACGCGCCGCGGCTTCGTCAACGGCGACATCTCCACGGTCATGAGCCCGCGCACCGTCATCACCTGGGCGCAGAACGCAATGATCTTCAAGGACGTGGGGCTGGCGTTCCGCCTGTCGTTCCTGAACAAGTGCGACGAGGCGGAACGGCCGCTGGTGGCGGAATATTACCAGCGCGTGTTCGGGCACGACCTGCCTGAAAGCGTAGTGCGGCGGGGTTGATGGGACGGGTGGACTAACCTAGCTGGTCCACCGTCAGGAGGCAGTGATGGCCGAAGTCGACCCGCAGCGCGTGTTCAACGTGCACGATGCCAAGACCCAGTTCTCGAAACTGGTCGACCGCGCGCACGCCGGCGAGGAGATCATCGTCGCCAAGGCGGGCGTGCCCTATGCCCGGCTGGTCCCGCTGGAACCGCCCGCCCCGGTGCGGCGGCGGCCCGGGGGGCTGACCGTGCTGGGCCAGATACCGGAGTCGGTCTGGTTCGACCCGATGCCCGACGACGAACTGGAATTGTGGGAAGGCAAGCGGCTGGAGAAACACGGCCTTTGACCCGCTACCTGTTGGACACGCACGCCCTGATCTGGTGGTGGACTGACGACGCACGGCTGAGCGGCCCGTCGCGGGACGTGATCGAGCGGCAGGTCGCCGCCGTCCACGTCAGCGTCGGCAGCATCTGGGAGATCGCGATCAAATCCGCGGCCGGCCGTTTGCCGGAGATCGTTGACTTTCGCGGGGAGTATCCGGGGCTTATCGCCGCGAACGGTTTCCAGGTGATGCCGATCGACGACGGCTTGGCGCTGGCCGCGGCCTATCTGCCCGGCCAGCATCGCGACCCATTCGACCGTGTCATCGCCGCCCAGGCGCTGGCCGGAAACATGACCGTCATCACCCGCGACCCCGAGATCGCGGCGTTCGGGTGCGAGGTGCTGTGGTAATGCCCAATGAAACCCCCCTGGATCGCTTCAAGTCGGTGCTGGCGGGCACCGCGCGCGCGGTGGCGGACGAGCCGGAGGTGGAGCTGGCCTTCACCGCCGACGCGCCCAGCCATTCGGGCCGGCACGTCAAGGTGCCGATGCCCGCGCGCCAGCTGCCCCCCGATCAGGTGGCGGAGGCGCGCGGGTTCGCCGACGCGTTCGCGCTGCGGCTGCGGCACCACGACGCGGGGCTGCACGCGCGCGGCGCGCCGACGGACGCGGTGGCGCGCGCCGTGTGGGACGCGCTGGAGAATGCGCGCGTCGAGGCGCTGGGCGCGCGCGGCTACGAGGGGATCGGCGGCAATCTGCAAAGCGCGCTCGACCTGCGGTTGCGGTCCGACCCGATCGCGCGCGCGCGCAACCGCGACGAGGTGCCGCTGTCCACCGCGATCGCGCTAATCGCGCGCGAGCGGATGACGGGGCGCGAAAGCCCGGCCGCCGCCGCGCCCGGGCTGGCGTTGGTCCGGCCCTGGATCGAGGAGCGCAGCGACCTGGACGCGCTGGCGTTGGCACTGGACGACCAGCGCACGTTCCAGGCGCTGATGGGCCGCTTGCTGCGCGACCTAGAACTCGTGGAGGGCGAGCCCGACCGCCCCGAGGACTCGGATGAGGAGGAAG
>Ga0325401_1003305_pt1 | contig 14721 bp, 17 predicted proteins | sample PopdelMetagenome_FD_205666 | JGI IMG/M metagenome (GOLD analysis project Ga0325401, IMG submission 205666) | Populus deltoides microbial communities from Bellville, Georgia, United States - Xylem-PdKOR-R2 | ecosystem: Host-associated > Plants > Phyllosphere > Stem > Wood/Secondary xylem | place...
ATAAAAAATAACTGAGTGTTATTACAGCGCGTTAATGTCCATAAAAAGAAACATTATCAAACGCTAATCTGACGAGGATTGTTGATGGTGACGCTGTTTTTAATGTTTATCACTCAATAATTAAATAATTTATGATAATTTTTTCCTTGTCCACGATTATAATGAAAGATACTATTAGCTATACTTATTTATAAATTGATACTCCTAAAATTGAGAGCAGAGTTTCTTCTGCTTCTTCTTCTTCTTCTTCTTCTGAGAAATAGAGAGAGAAGAAAATGGAGGTAGGGTTCTTGGGGTTAGGGATAATGGGAAAGGCCATGTCCATGAATTTACTTAAAAATGGCTTCAAGGTCACTGTCTGGAACAGGACGCTCTCCAAGGTACCCACCTTTTGTCCTCTACTACTACCCTTACTTTTGCAAAAAAATTCTCTTTTTTTTTTTCCTGTTCTTGGGATCTGATTTATGTGTTTTTATGTACTGTGAAATTACTTGTGATTAATGTGGTAAATAAGGTTCTATGTACTTAATGGACAGTAGTTAACTAGATAAACATGCTGCTTTAGTATTATTTTTGTGTTCTTGCTTAATTGATGACTAAAAGTTTGGTTGCTGTAACTGCAGTGTAATGAACTGGTGGAGTTTGGTGCATCAATTGGAGAAACCCCTGCACAAGTAGTCAAGAAATGCAGGCTTACTATTGCTATGCTGTCGGATCCTGCCGCGGCTCTTTCGGTCTGTAATTTTACCAAAATGTTTTAGCTTTTGGTTTTTGTTGAATACTTCCCTTTTTGTGGAAATTATTATGAATAATGATTTCTGATTGCCGGGTAATTTGACTCTTCTTACTGAAATCCCTTTGTTTAGGTTGTTTTTGATAAAGATGGTGTACTTGAGCAAATTGACAGCGGAAAAGGTTATATTGACATGTCCACGGTTGATCCAGAAACATCTTCCAAGATCAGCCAGGTTCTAATTGGATGATAATGCTACTATTTACTGTCAATCCTTTCTTGTGTTTGGTAGAATGTCAATGAATTTTTATGGAAACTGTCATATGGTATGCTTAGAGATTTCCAATTTGGTGATGGTTAGTCCAAGAGGAAATGATACTCCATTAATTTTCGAAAGAGATGAGATGAGTGAACTGCATCTAACATCAATAATTTGGGAATTGTTGAGGCGTGCTAAAAAAAAACAATAGGAATAGCTCTCGTTATGCTCTTGGTGTATCTTCCTTATACTGACCTTGGTTGAAACTTTGAAGGGTAGATTAAAGGATTGTTATCTGATCATAACACTCTAGCAATTGTTGGATATTTCTTTTTAGGCTAATATCCTAATATGAATTTGGACTTTGTTTGAGGAAGGAAAAGAAAAGAATTTTAAAAGTACAATGTGTTTAGAAGATATCATGTTACTAATGTGTGGACTTAGGATGCAAACCAAAGCTTTGGAGACCTTCCCCTTTATAATTATCTGTTCTACTCCTGTTTTCATTACTGAAGACTGCAAAACATCCTTAAACATCTGGCGATGGTTTCTTTTCTTATGAGCATGATATTGGTTGCCACTTTTTTATAATTTACTAAGCCATGCGGCTTATATCTACAGGCAATTACATCAAAGGGCGGTGCTTTCCTTGAGGCTCCTGTGTCAGGTAGCAAGCAGCCTGCAGAAACTGGTCAACTTGTAATCCTTGCTGCTGGGGATAAGGTCAATTAGTGAATTGTTTTATGATTGAGCTGTTTCTTGCTATCTGATATATTTGCATGTTTGCTGAACTATTCCTTTGAAATATCAGAGGCAGTAAAATCAACCCCCATTTCTGCACAGGCTATTGCCATTTATTTGCATACATAGATGACCAAGTTGTATCTCTTAAATAAATAACTTCAACTGTGGATTCATCTGATTTTGGACAACATCTCGGGTATTTCATCCAACATGTTGGAGATATAGATATAAATTGAATGTAGAAAGGTATAAATGGATGGAGTCTTACATGACTGTCATCTTGTACTGTAGTTATTTCCACCTGTTACTTTTGCATGAATAGATTGATACTCTAATTGATCTTTTATTGCCACTGAGATGGGAAAGTTACTATCAGAATTATCGCTGCTATAAATTGGTTTCATATGTAAAATCCTGCAGCATCATGTCTTAATAAATAGTTTGAAGCCGTTGATTGGACTGTGCTAATGTACAATCTAGTAGTTGTTCAGAAATGGTGTTGCATGCGACATAAATTTACTAGTAAACTTTACTCTAACACTGACGGATGTTGTAATTCCTTCCCGAGGTTTGTAAAATGACAATATAGGGTTGTGTGGGATATGCAAAGGATTCATTTGCTTCTGTTGTTAAGAAAGACAATTTTGATAACACAACTATGTAATGCAGACGTCTTGATATCTACATTGATGTGAGGAACAAAAGTATGTTTCTGTATGCATCTGTTGTTTACTGCTGCTTACAATTTATAATTTTAGGGGTTGTATGAGGAATCAATTCCAGCTTTTGATGTTTTGGGGAAGAAGTCTTTCTTCTTGGGGCAAGTCGGAAATGGAGCAAAAATGAAACTTGTGGTCAACATGATAATGGGCAGGTAAAGATTGCTTTTATCATTGAGGCAAATATAACTAATATATAGTTGCTTCTATATCAGCAGTATTTAAATGTCAATGTATATATGAGAAACCAATTTTAACCTTGCATTTTGCATGTTAGAAGTGAATATTTATTGTGATCAGAGCTGGCACAATAAACTCTACACTCCGACTGAGCATTTGTTGCAGCATAATGCGCATTTGCCATATGTTGAAGTGTTGATGCTCTCAATGTTGGATATAGATTATGATCTCTCGTGTTTTGCAGTATGATGAATGCATTTTCAGAGGGACTGGTGCTGTCAGAAAGGAGTGGACTCAACCCACATGATCTTCTTGATATCTTGGTGAGATAGGAAACAAGAAATTTCATGTGACTTGTGTTGGATTATTGTCTAAGTCTTAATGAGCTACTTTTCTGGCAGGATCTTGGTGCAATAGCTAATCCAATGTTCAGGGGAAAAGGACCAGCTATGCTCAAGAGTAATCACTCCCCTGCATTTCCTCTGAAACATCAGCAAAAGGACATGCGGTTGGCTCTAGCTCTTGGGGATGAAAATGCTGTGTCAATGCCAGTAGCAGCGGCAGCAAATGAGGTTACACTCCTTTCATCTTAGTTATCTTTTTCAAACAAGTTTGGTTCTGGTTTTAAAAAGCATATGATTTAGTATGATCAGTGAATTTTAAAAAGATGACACCCAAGAACTGGTACTGGATCATTTCAAACAAACTGAACAAGAACGATCAACATGTGTATAGTTTTTGAATTGCAAAAATGATAATTCCAACTTGACTATGAGCTACTGTTTCTTTTTGTCTGCATAAGATAGTTGGATAACTTTGTAGCTGTAACTTTTTCAGATATTTTTCTGCCCTTGCCAATTAGTTCATTGCCATCTATTTTGTTTTTTATCCCATGGGGAAGTGTGGTTTTGAATAAACCGTGCAAGTAGTTCTACAATTGTCTTTATGACCAGGCAACCTCTCATATTTAGATTTGCTGAAGTTTTCAATTCATACTGATTTGCTGTAAGATCTTTAAGATTTTCTTGCTTATGTTAGCTCTGGATGGTCAAGTTAGGTCTTGTTGTCTGCTAGCACTAGGATTGATCCGGTACTTTGAGAATAATTATTGAATTTCATGGTGGTGGTGCTGTTGTTGCACGGAGCTAGGAGGGTTACCTCTTATTATGATAGATTGCAGATTTGAAACATCCTTTATGAATATACTAGATGTATAGAACAGTCATGGAAATAAGCTTCTGTGAGTTATTGAGTTATTTCCCCTCGGCCTTGCTAATCATCAGTGAATGTTGTTTTGGAGTCTGTTTGACATGGATTGATCTTGATGCGCATTCTTGTGTCAGTTTAGAAAAGCAAATGTCAGTAACTGTTGAAAGAAGAAACGAGTAGCTTCGGATAATTGAACCCAAACTCAGCAATTGCATTTGTTTGCAGTCTTTCAAGAAGGCCAGAAGCATGGGATTGGGGGACCTAGACTTTTCAGCTGTGTATGAGATTCTGAAGATGACCAAGGATTAATCACTCCTTGATAGTTCACATGACATTGATTCAAAACACAACTCAGCTCGGACTTGGTTTGCAGCCCTGGAAGTTGTAGCCTAGTTCATCAATCACAAGCTAGATGATGAAGCTCCTTTAATGAATGAATTGTTGACTTCAATTTTTGTACTGTTTTTTTTTCATTTCATTAACCAGAACTCTTTGGCCGTGAAAATAAACATAATTTGCTTGGCAGGATAAACAGCAAACTTTCTACTTGAACATACACTTGGCTTGTGTAGCAACAAACCAATTCCAATATTAGATGAGAACTTCACGGTTGGAATTATAGAATCAAAACGTTATGGGTAATAATTTCCCACAATTGCATGGAAGGCATAATAACAGAGAGAAATAGAGGGCAGAGGAAAGCGGATCATATGCTCGAATAAAGAAGTTGAAGAACTTTTTGACAATTTTATTTTCCATGCCAAAAGTCGACTGTCAGGTATACATGGACAAAACTTGATTCCTTCATACCAGAAGTAGAAAGGAACAAAACCTTAACTACAAGAAACATGGGAAATGAGCTTATTTTGCTGCTAAAAGGGGGCATTGTAAAGATATGAACGAAACTAGACTTTGATATATATATATATATATATATATATATTTATAAAACTATTCAATGCTGTACAACATCTAATCATTCGGACTGCACTAGTACAGCAACGGTCAAAGAATGCAAAAAGTCAAACATTGGCTCTACAAAAGACATTGATTGCCTTCATCCCTTCCACTTGGACCTAAAAGTGCATCCCAACGATTCTCCTAGTAGCCAAAACCTGCAAACCATGCATTGATGACTAGTGCGATGGCCATATTAACCCTTGATGTTTTCCAGGTGCAGATTGAAGGCCCACTTGCACAACCTCCATATCAAACCTGGGTATATTGCTGGGAAGTATAGTTACCTGCAGAGAAGCATATCCTGACGTCAATGAAACAAGAATGGCCACAAAATGTCTTTTAGAGGTGGCAATTAGTAGTCCTAACATATATAGTGCCCATTTATGACAAATGCCTCTGGTTTTTGCAAGTAGAAGAAAATAATTTTGCAAAAGATGCTAATTTCCACAGATTTTTACTTTTCTGACTTACTAAATAAATTAAAAGGAGTTTTATATTAAAGACAAGAAAATATATAAAAGACACTAGTGGCATCGTAATAAAGCACCAACAATCCACTTAGCATGAATTCGGTTGTTTCTGTGAAATCAAAGTTACAAGAAAATGCAATTCTAGTTTTCATCAAAGACAAAATAAGAGATGAATCTTTTCTACTGACTGGACTTTATCTACACAAAAATTCTAGTTAAGCTTGATACATTTCAACACCATTAATGAACGAATGTGTTCACAATAAGAAAATGTCCGTACCTTTGTTCTTGGCTTCCTGCTTGTTTTCACATCAAATCTTTTCCAAATATGGAGAAATTAATTCATCCAACTTCATCAACCAAAGTGCAAGTGCAGATGATGTTTGAGGCATAGTAGGAAAGCATGTGATGATTTCTTCCATGTAAGTACTGGAACCTTGAGCAAGATTGCATTGACACAACCAATCCTCATTAATTGCAGCAACAAAATCAGCAACTACCTGAAAGGCAAATTAAGATACTCTTTCAGAAAATCATGCTACTCTGGTTGGCTTCAGGAAAACAGAGTTAAACCCAGAGGCATTTGTGCTTCTTTGAGCACAAAATGTAGAGGACAAGAAAATAAAACCTGCAAAAGTTCGGCCAAAGAAGATGTGCGTCTAAGCCGTCTGACCCATAACCTATGAGCGGATTTTGTCCAGGCACCCACCAAGGCATCTTCCGGCATAACGGTCTGTATGATGGGGGCAATTTATTGGAAAATAGATGTTAGATGAATAAGAGTTTCTGCCACAGAAACGTCCACATGCAAGAGTTAACCTCATACATATACCTCACCACACCTTCTCATTATCTTAATCTCACTCATTTCTTTGTGTGTGCCTGTGAATTTGCCATGATATGCGTGTTTCTAATAAAATTCACATAAAACCACAAATTAAGGACAAATAGAATGATGAAACACCACACCTGCCTAAGAAACTTCCTACATCTTGGAGGCTGACCAACCAAAATACAAGCGAACTAGTTGTCAAATGTCAGCACATCATCCATGGATCAGAATGATTACTACAAGAAAAAAAATTACTTGACCAGGCACGTGCTACTCTTTAGAAGTCACTGGGTCTAGAGGACTCAAAAGCAGAGCTCGATTGACTTTTAAACAGAATTAAAGAGGATGATACAGGTGAAACTCAATGCTGCATTAGAGGTGCTAGTAAAAAAAATATGCTTCTAATTCTTCCTCCTAAATTTTAGCAATTTAAAAAATAGTATGACAGTGATGTCTTACTGTCTTGTATGTTTAACACACAAACACAGTGAGATATACATGCAAGCAAAAACAAGCACATGCCAGCCAAATCATGGATAAATTGAATTGTATTGGGACAGAGATAAACCATAAGAGCATACCTCAATTGCATAAACTGCAGCTTTCAGTGATTGCAACTTTGATGAGAGAACTTTATGCTTTGGACACATCACATTGTCCTCTTTCTGTCTACAAGTAGCTGAATGGATGGCATATCTTTCCTCGAGATCAAAATCAAGCTCAAATGTTGTATGACAGATCTTGCAATGCTTCTCATCTCTCCAGTACAAGTCATGACAAGTTTCACATCTTCTAAGTGATTCAAGATATGACCTTTTACTTCGTTTTACTGCATTAAGATCACAGTAAAAGCAATTCCATATCCAGGTATCAAACTGTCGGAGACGGTTCCATTTCTGGTTTTCTTCTTTACCCTTCTTTCCTGTTTCAAGAACTATTGCACTCATTGGCGGCAAAGAATCATTTGCAATGTCAGTCAGGGTTAGGTTGTTGTCTACATCAGACACTGGAGAAGAACTGTCTTCTCTAACTGTTTCCAGCTCAGACTGGTCTGATTGTGTGAAGTACCCAACTCCAGAATCATTTACCATCTTACTTGACATTTCTCGGCAGAGAAAAGTTTCCCTTTTCTCCAAAGATTCAATTAGGAGGGCCTCCCGTCTTCCTCTGTCGTCTAAAACTGACAATAAGGCACGCAAAGCCTGTACTTGGAATAAGCAAATGCAAAGAATTGGTGGTTGGAGGTATAATTCAATAATACCATAAACAAAGCATGCAATTACTTTCTACAAACATGTGCAATCCAAGGAACAAAATTAAAAAAATTAGCAATCAGTAAATATCAAGACAAAGGCTGAGATGTCTACCTCTTCAGTATCAATCACTTCCCAGTGACCGTCTTCAGAAGATTCAAAATAGACTCTCTTATGGCCGGGGTCATATGAGTTACATGGGCCCAAGAAAAGCCAGTACCTATTGTACCTACGATCAGACCCTAAAAAGATGGATTGCATTGGGTGCAAATTGATCTCAAGTCCCATCCCTTCTGTCACTTTCTCTTTGCCAGAAATTTTATCCTTGCCATCAAACTTTGAGAATAACACTGAAGAATCAACAGGGAAAAACTTGGATGATGTGTACGCTTCTTTTGTGTCATTTATTTGCCCAGCATGGACCCAGGATGGCCTGGGCACGTTATCTTTCGTTGATGATGATCTTTTTATTTTAGCTCCGGAACCATGGTGGTATATGTTAGGAACAGATTCTACGGTAGGTTTTGCTAGATCCTATGGGGGGAAAAGCAGCAGCAATCACTCAATAGTTAAATCAGGATTATATTCATATAGAAGATTGTTATAAAGCTAATAATTTGAATAAACCATTTTTCTAGTCACAAAAAGTAGGAGATAATCACAATTAATGGGAAGAATGCAAGGAAAATGAAATACCACATTAGAAGAATTCTCACTAGGAAAACTCTAAATTCTTAAAAACCAGTAAATACTCGGCGTTTGAAATAACAATCCTTACAATGTGTCAAAACCACAGTTACCAACCCAACAAGAAAAGCGGCGATTCAATTCAATTGAAAACTGATTTATTAAATCATGATATCCATCCTACTTAATTCATTAAGACAAAACAGATATCTAGTTGCAAACAAAGTAACCTGCAATGAGCTTAAAAACTTTCATAAGCATGGACCTGATAATTACCAACCAAAAAAAAAGGTATAGACACCCAAGGTAGAAAACAATCTAGCTAACAAGCTCCAATCATTTGCAAGAAAAACTTTTTCCCAACTTTCTCATGTTGGGTGCATTTGTCCATGAAATTGATTTTCCAAAAGCAATTGGCTTTCCTGCAAAAACCAGAGCCCTAAAATCTTAACTTCATTAAGGTTATAGCTGTTACCTCCAATCTAATACTGGACCCAGCACTGACAAGATCAATCAATGCCACTAATCCATTCAATTTTTCTTCAATGCTTAGATCTGAATATTCACCTTCCATTAGTCCTAACAACCACACTTCTCCTGGACGGCTCTCATCAATTTCATTCTCAAATGTAAGCATCTTGTTTTTTCTTTTGGGATAGTCAATAAGCTTAAGATTTCTTGGACTAGAATTTTCTGAATCACAATCAGAATTGCTGCTGCTAGATGCACCATTATCATGGAAGTCTTCGTGAACAATTCCGGAGTCCTCGGTATCTGATTGAAAACCACTGGCTTCCTTTGCAAGAGTATTGATTCGCAAACGAAAAGTAGATGATGAAATCTTTTCAAATAAAGTGATATCGCTTGAAAGAGTTGAGCAGATCAAAAGCTCCAGCTCATCAGCTGTGCCAGCAAGATTTAATTCCACGATCTTCAAAACAAAACCAAATATTCATCACTACAGGATCATTCATTAAGTACCAATTTAAAGAACAAGATTGAGAAAATAACTATCCAGTGACATCATTTCCTTCAAAGCTGATGGAGTAACTTACTTGAGAAGACTTGGCCAGGTCAGAAACTTTCAATCCATTATTTCCTTGAACTGACAGAAGTTGAAATAGTTCACCTTTAAGAGTTCCAGGATGTAGGCCATACTTCACCATAAGGCTCATCTCCTAAGAAAAAAAAAGCTTTAGGTGCTGATTTATGTCTCTTTCAAAGAAATATTGTTACATATAAGAGTGACATTGATACACAAATTCTAGATTATAAATAATAGATGAAAAATATCAAAAGAAAAATTGCAAGCTGATTAAATAATACCTTGCTGAGGACTTCCCTACGAAATCCACCTTGCTTTGAACCAAAACCAGCTGCAATCAAAACTTGACACAGTATTTCAGTCCATGTTAGAGGGTTGAGAGAATTTTTCCAGAACTCCACAACAAATTCTTGATCTTCAACCTGACAAAACATAGCAATAACCATACTAAGGTTATGGATGGTTATTTGAACTTCTACCCAAAAAGCTGAGATTGAGAGAAAGAGAGAGAGACTAGATATGATATGTTCCACACTCCCCAAAGGAAAAGCACAGAAACTAGATAATAGAAAAACCTATCTGTAGAAAGCATATATATTCAGAACTGAGGATATCCCAAATATTTGTCCTTTACTTAAATATACATAATCGGATTATGAAAGGGAGGGGATGAGTGGAAGAATTCATTTAAACGTTATTGACTTATCTCCAATCATTTATTGTGTCCAACATCATGATTCTCATACATAAACACATCGAGAATTTATTAAAACTCTCTTTTGTGCAGGTGAAGAGAGATTTCTGAACTTTGTAAAATGCAAGATTTGCATTAGGGCACATCATAAAGCCAAAGAATTCTAATAATTGTGTAACATTTTCATTATTGTACCTGAAACATCAACAAGTTTTTCCTTGGAAATCAAGTTACTCACAAGTTTGTTTCGGCCTGAAACTTTGGTATTCAAACACAATGAATTCTTATAGAAATGCCATTGCATCCCAAGGGCTCAGAATATAAAGTTAGCAGAAACTTCAATTGCTTTGTAGATTTAACTAACCATTCCCTGTTCTAAAAAACATTTTGAATAATGTACACTGGCACTATAAATTATAATAACATTTATACCGATGCTAATTGTCACCTTCTCTTTTATAGTCCTACAATAACTACTGAATGAAAATAATCCTGTTCAATAACAATCACTTTCCATGTTTCTCAGCATCTTGAACCTTTTATTATTAGTTGTTAGTTGCAATACGGCTTTACTTGTCTTCATTGCTACCACAGCTGGGTCATATGCAAGCAAAATATCAAAATATCTTGATACCTGAATTATCTTTAACATAGAAGATCATTCAACAAAACCATCAATGCACTTGTGGACCAAACTTATGTTCATGGACTTGAGCTATATAATATACTCACTGAGTGAAGGAGTGCGAGAAACTTGCAAGATATGCTCAAATGAGGGAGGAGTCCACTACTGATCTCTGTTTTGACATCAGATAAAAGAAGCTTCAGAAGGGCCACATGAATTTTTCCAAGTAAAAAGGAATCCTGAAAGTCACATACAGACAGATGAAACCAACGACAACAAATTTAAATGCAAGAAAATAAAAGAAACTAAGTTAAGTACGAGTTCAACAAAAGAACTAGTCAGAGTTTCAACCTTATCATGGAATGCTTGAGCCAGCTCATCAAGAGTGAATGGGCATATATCAACTGTAACAGAATAGGTGTAAAGAAAATGAAAGACCTGCAAAAGACATGCCAACCTAACTTCAGCAAGAGAATTTAATAGAGAAGAAAAACATATTAAATCCTATACAAGGTAGCATAGACAATCAAATTAATCTTCGGGGGGGGGGGGGATTTACAGCTATTAGTGCAGCAAATGTGATGATTCTGATATGCATATTACACTAATTAAAGTGGATAAAGTGCTTTTTTACCCAGTCAGCATAGGTGATAGCTGATTGCATTCACATGCTGAAGTGCAGGAGTGAGACTTTACTGGCTTCCCAAATGATTCAGGGAGAATTTTGGAGACTTTAAACAATCGTGAGAGTATTTCCTTTAATATGTAATAAAAATGGGGGATCCTTGCTAGACATAAAAACAAGGTACAGCCCAATTCAATGGTAATTGGTAAATGCATCGGGGTTGCATACAAAAGGTTGCAGATTTGATGCCTGAGAGCATCTGTTTATACAAAATCATGAAAGGCTTGGACTACTAGGACCCTGCTTTGGTACATCCACACCTACCTAGCCTCCCCCTAGGCACAAAAGAAAAATAAATCACCGTTGTCTTCTTGAATCCAGTACAAATGTAGCAAGTAGGTATCCACAAAGGAGTATTTTTATTAGTGATTTTTTCAAGATCATGTGGATCAGACAAGCACTAATCAAAAGCAATCTAAATATACAAGCAAAATGATTATGCACAGAAGAAAACATCCAGAGTTTTGACTCACTTATGCAGGTGATTAATGTTAACCACTGCATCTTCAGATATAATCTTTAAATACATAGTATTGACACACTCATTAAATATATCATAGGCCGGTATATAAGAGTGCAATTTACATAATAGAAGTATTTTTAAAGAAGATAGGATACATTGAGTATACATTACTAGGCCATATTCATGGACAAATGTTGCAAGCTGCTTCTAGGTATATCATATTTGAGTAAGAAATAAATTATGAATTCTCTGAAAAGGATAAGATAATAACAAACATCTTTCAAGCAAGATATATACTACATTGCAATGCACTAAACAGCTATTCATCCTCCACGCACCTTAAATAGTTTCTTGACAGCCTCTGGAGAAGAATCCCAAGGCTGCATAGCAAATGGTTGCTTCAACTTCACAGAATTTGGAGGAAATTTCACCAGCAAATCTGGAAGAAATCACTTATTGGTAGAAAGAACTCAAGTAAATCCTATATGCGATAACTACATAGACACTTCTTGAGGCACACTGAAATACAGCCAAAACAAACCTTTACAAAGGGAACAGCCATAGAGTCTGTTTGCCGCAAAGTGTTCCGTACATGTTAGTGGATTTGGTCCAGCTCGTAACTCTCTCAGCTCTAGCTCTTCATCATCCACTAGCATAGCAAATTGATTAAGGCGTTCCTGATTCATTAACCTTTCCAGAACGAGTTCACATTTTTCCCTGAAGGACTGCTTCTGGATCTCATCTCTTTTAGATTCCACCTGCATAACAGGTAAATTGATGTTACCACATTGCCAGATATGAACTGTTCCAATTCATTAAAAGCACTACAAAAATGATTACCTCCCTCCTTTTAACAGAAGGCTTCCTCTTCTCCTGTAATTCTTTTTGCAGCATTCTCTGTTTCTGAAAATGCAAAACAGTGTCAGCAAAGTGGAAATAGCTCAAACTGAAGAATTGATTGATGCAACAGATATTTGCTAAGATGTACCCAGGGACAGCAAACAAGAATGATAATTCATCAAGAACAAAAGATCTTATGAGAAACAGATTAGATGACTAACAACTAGAGAAGACACTGGCGGTCTTCGCTTCTTTTTTTGAAGAGGCTGCTTCCGTGGCACAGGAGTTGATATTTGAGGTGTAACAGTTATTTGAGAGCCACCACAATGAATGCCAGTGGGAAAATCTCCACCATCAGGATTTGTTACTCGCCATGCTGTCATCAAACCCTTCCCCATACCATGTTTCTTCACTGGAGCACTCTCGTTGCAATTTTGATCATCAAAAGCAGCACACATGGATACCTTCAAGTGAAAAACAAACGTATGTGAAACCTTGTAAAAGAAGCAGGGAAACACTGTCTATGTAGAGAAATTCTTTGCACTACCTTTCCCCTTTTGTTTGCTCTTTGGTTCTCTTGGTGAGCAGGATGAGAATTTCTGGAATCTAAACATGCAAATGCTGTATGAGTACCATAAATACAGAGGTGCAAATTGGGACAGCGACGAAGTACAAACATTATGCAGTCACAATCCATATCCATCTCAAAGTTCTTCATATAAATGACAGAGAGGAACAAGAATCCAGTTGGTCACTATATTTCTCCTACTATTCACGCATTAATCCACAGCAAAGACAAGCAAAAACATGAAGCTCTTCCCTGCATTTATTTCAATATCTTCTAAAAATCTTCCAACTCTTAATCTCTAAGGGAACAAATAAATAAAAACCCAATAGATGGTTCTGATTTTAAATAAGCAAGAACTACTTATCTGTAATGCAATACCATCACTAACCATACAGCAATAAAAAAAAGTCAACGCAAACTTTTTACCTTCACAACCATGAAATGCTCTAGTAGGAAGAGAATCAAACTCCAAACCAAGGGGAGGACCATCTTTCCGAAATATCTTCCCCAGAATATAATCAGAAGTCAGCAAATCCTGAATGAGCACCAACTTCTTCTTCCTCTTGCCTGTCCTACCCTGAACCTCTGAAGGTGCATGTTTGTACTTTGAAGATGAAGGTTTGTTCAACTTATCTGTAGTACTAGCGGACAGCTCCAGCTGTTTAAGCATTTTTGTAGCATCAGAAGCAACTGCAGCTCCCTTTCTTCCTTTGAAAACTGACAGTTTCTTGGTCAAACGTGGTGGTTCAATCAGTTCATTTTTGCTTTTTTCACTCCTCCTTTTCTCGATAAACCATCCGCGAACCTGCTTGAATGTCAAGTTCGAGACCACAGCAAGGTCTTCCATGGCCCTTTGCGAAGGATACTTATCCTCTGCTTCACGCAAAAACCATTGCCGCCGGCTTAGAAAATGAATACAATAGAGAATGCATATAATAAAGCCTATAAAACAACACAGTGCTCTGAACAGATTTCAAGGGAGAGTTTAGATTTAAGAAGATTAATAAAAGTAAACAAATCAAAAATAATTAACAACAGAAAGAGAGGGGAACAAATAAGGCGATTAATTTGGGTTTTTTACAAATCAAAAAGAAGAGGAGGAAGAAGCTGTGGAGGCTGGGAAAATTGAGTTGTTACTAGGAAAAGCAAATGGTATTTTTTATGAAGTAATCAAACCACAGAAACTTCCCTTCCCTTATGAATTAAAAACTATAATTAACTCAAAATAATAAAAAAACAATACAAGAAAAATCCCAAAATATTGAAAAGGCAGGTAGATGATAATTCATGAGATAGTAAAAGACCTGCATAGAATTTCAGAAGGGCTTGAAGCTGGAGTGGCGATTTCCTCTTCATTTCCGTCTGCAGTGAAACCTCTCCTTTCAGTTAACGAATTTGACGATAATTAATCAAATTGGATTTCCCACATCCTGACCACACCAAACAAACCAATCCCACCATCATCAGCAAGAAAATCAAATATCCTCGGATAGAAAAAAAAAAACAAAAACAAAAAATTGATATAGACTATTCATCACTCTCTACTTCCTTCTAAAGCCACAGATAATGGAACACTCCATTCCTATGAAAAACAAAGTGTTTCCTAGGGCAGAAAAATGAAGTAGAATAGAACAGTAGTAATCAGTTGAAAGTAAAGAAAGGAGGATGCATGAGTGTGGATATTTTATGAGAATTGTGGAGAGAGTGGAAGGGAATGGTGGAAGATTGCTTGCTTACTCTTACAGTATTGTGGCG
>Ga0325401_1003306_pt1 | contig 14720 bp, 14 predicted proteins | sample PopdelMetagenome_FD_205666 | JGI IMG/M metagenome (GOLD analysis project Ga0325401, IMG submission 205666) | Populus deltoides microbial communities from Bellville, Georgia, United States - Xylem-PdKOR-R2 | ecosystem: Host-associated > Plants > Phyllosphere > Stem > Wood/Secondary xylem | place...
TATTTATATTAAAAATAATTTTTAAAAATAAAAAATATTATTTTAATATTTTTTAAGTAAAAAACACTGCAATCTCTACTAAAACTTTTCTTTATTACAATAATAAAAAAAGAAAAAGAAAAAGAAAAAGAAAAAGAAAAAGAAAACATTGAATTAAGTAAACAAAATATCCGAGGAACCCCTGGACACTCAACGTCCAACAACCAAGCTGAATTTTGTGCCGGTTTAGAAGCAAGATAAAAATTGTTTTTTTAGATGTTATTTTGTTTAAAAATATATGAAAATAATATATATATATATATATATATATTATTTTTTAAATTTATTTTTTATAATAGTATACCTAAAAAATAATAAAACATAAAAAATTTAATTTAAAACTATTTTAAATTTTTTTAAAAAATATAATTGGATCCAGTATCAAACACTAGTTTCACAAAAAGTTTTCCGTAGAAGCAAAAACCTTTCCCAACACTCGAAACACCACAGGCTTTCCCCACAACCCCGAACGCCCTTCAACCTCACCACTGCAGCGGCGCGTGAACCAATTCCACAGTTTTTTTTAAAATAACCGAGGTCGGTAACACAGTAAAAAAAAGGTTAAAAAGAAGAAGAAAGAAGGTAAAAAAATTTGACTGACTGACCTATTCGATACTGGATTTGGATCTCCTAAAAAACCTAAACAGGTGACCGTCACCTTGCCTTTAGTTAAGTTTGTTACCTTTTCCACCTGTCCTTCTCTCCCCCTCTATTTTGTTTTTTTTTTTTTTTTTACTTTTCTTTTTCTTTAACCACAATTATCTTTAATCATAATTATAAATTTATAACTCATAACATATTTTGCTTCTCTTAATGTTATTCTTTTTTTTTCCCCTACTTCTCTCCTGTCGCCCGTCATGAGCGTCCAGTAAAACCCTAATTTCTCTGTTTCTCAATCTCTCCCTCCCCCACTCTCCTTCTCTTCTTCCTCACAACATCAGGTACGATATCGATTGATTTTCTCAACTAGAAACCCTAATCAATTATTAACGGTCACTGGTTTTGATTTTGAATTTTGGATTGTTCGGTGGATCTGATTTTTTTTCTGCAGAGAAATTATTGAAAAAGAAGAATATATGTCCTACAATCAATCAAGGAGTGGCAGCGATAAGAGCGAGTTACAGTATAGGAAATCAGGGCGATCCATCAGCTCTAATCAGCTACGGACTTCCTCTCAATCTTACGGTAAGGGCGGCGGCGGCGGCGGCGGCCCCCCAGTCCCTTCACCGTCTTCTTCTTCTCTTTCCTCCAATCGCAGGTACTTTTTTTCTTAAGTTTAGGGTTTTTATTAATCCATGAGGAGGTTTTTTTTATTTGATCTGTTGGATTTTTTTGGATGATGGGCAGTTTCAATAAGAAGTCTAGTTATGTTCCACAAGGAGGAGGGCAATCTAGTAGGGTAAATGCGGCACCTGTTGTGAATTCTTCCGATTCCGGTAATAATGCTGCTTCTACAATCCGTAATGTACAGAATGGTGCCGCGGCGCAACCCCCATTACATGGTATGTTGGATGATTTTTACCTACTTGTATGGAAATAATCGTACCTTTGGTGGAAGGAATGTGATAATGGAATGCGAAGTTTGGATTTTTGATGGGTTTTTGCATGGGAAGTTTTTTTTTAGTGATTGAATTTTTTTTTTGAAGGAACATCTGATGCTCCGCCGCCTGCAAGCAGTGTTACCAAGCCGACAGAAGCATCAGCTACTCAGAGGAGTGCCCGAGCTGTTCCAAAGGCTCCAACTTCTCAACCTGCCACCATAAGTTCGGAGAGTGGAGCACCCGCTACACCTGCCAAGGGTAAGTTTGCTGTTTCTGTATGGTAATATGGGGACAAGTAACTTAATTGCTGTTTTCATGTTTGTTATAGTGAGTTTTCACTGTTTGTTTCTTGACATTGTTTTATGTCCCTCCATTGGATCAGTAAGTCATATATTCACAATGTTTCTGATGTCACAGCCCCAGTAGATGCATCTAAGGCGTTTGCGTTTCAATTTGGGTCCATTAGTCCTGGCTTTATGAATGGGATGCAGGTATTTGGTACTGTTTCATGCTCTTAGTGCAACTTGCAATTCCCTATATTTAGTTTTTTGTTAGCTGAAGGATTATGTTCTAGGTTCCTGCTCGAACAAGCTCAGCTCCCCCAAATTTGGATGAGCAGAAACGTGACCAGGTATGCATGTTCCCTCCCAACCAAGCAATGTTCTCTTGGTAGCCGTTCCATTTTCTTGCAATGTTCTTAGACAGTATTCAACATTGCACGATATTGTCTTAACAATCGACATAAAGATGTGTGTTTTATTTCTCTATCTTTTCCTTAAAGGAATTCACTCTTTTACCTTTATGTTATAATACACCAAGGGTTTTGAATGTGGTATGGCGTGTGTTTGTTTGAGTTATCGAATCTTGACAGCTGTATCTTGTCTTGATATTTGGCTAGAGATATGTAGTCATTATGTCTATAAATAAATATCAAAGCAGTCATGCCATACCTTCAACATGCAGGCACGCCAAGATACATTTAGGCCTGCTCCTTCATTACCGACTCCTGCTCCTAAGCAGCAATTTCAGAGGAAGGAAGTGAGCGCAGCAGAACAAACTATCTCTGGGGAGGTTCATCCGCTTCCCAAGGCCAAAAAGGAGACGCAAGTCTCACCTGCACCATCTGCGAGCCACTCACAGAAGCATTCTGTTCTTCCGGTTCCTATGACTTCTATGCAAATGCAATATCTGCAGCCACAGGTCTCTGTGCAGTTTGGTGGCCGAGGCCCACAAATTCAGTCCCAGGGTGTCCCACCAACTTCTCTTCAGATGCCAATTCCAGTGCCATTGCAGATGGGCAGTGCTCCTCAAGTGCAACAGCCAGTGTTTATTCAAGGTATCCAACATCATCCTATGCAGCCTCAGGGAATGATGCGTCAAGGGCAAAACTTGAGTTTTACGACCACAATGGGTCCTCAGATGCCTCCTCAGTTAGGCAGCTTAGGAATGAACATTGCCTCACAATATTCTCAACAGCAGGGTGGTAAATTTGGTGGTCAGCGTAAAACATCTGTCAAGATTACTGATCCAAAGACACATGAAGAGCTGAGGCTTGATAAACGGACAGATCCATATCCAGACACTGGGCCATCAGGTCTAAGGTCTCATCTCAATGCTCCCCAGTCCCAGCCAATTCCATCATTTACACCTTCACATCCAATTAACTATTATCCTAGTTCTTACAATACAAATAATTTATTTTTTCCAACTCCAAGCTCTCTACCATTAACTGGTGGCCAAATAGCACCAAATTCTCAGCCACCACCTAGGTTTAATTATCCAGTTAGCCAGGGGCCCCAAAATGTTCCATATACCAATGCATCTGCTCTTAATTCTCTTCCAGCTAGTAAGTCTGGGATTGCAATTCACGGTGTTGCAGAACTGCATAAATCAGAACATGCCAGTGATGCACCTAATGCAATCTCCTCAACTCCATCTGGAGTAGTACAAGTGACCATTAAACCACCTGTTGGTTCTATTGGAGAGAAAGTTGTGGAGCCATCTTTGCCAAAGATCTCTCCTGTTGAAAAGGGTGGATCCCACAAATCCTCAAGGTCATCTGGGGAAGCTAGCCCGTCGCCTTCTCAAAGAGATTCAGAGACTTCATCAGAAAGCTCTTTACGGCAGGCAAAACCTGTTGGTGAATCACTGGTCAAGTCACCTCCAGTGGCAGCAAAACAGCTTGCAGAGGTTGCTGTTGATGGTGCAGCATCTACTTTGCCAGCTCAGTCTGTGGAGGCAATACCAGGTGTATCCAATGCTGAAGACCGAAAAAAGGAAGCTCCGAGTATTCAGAAGAAACCAGGCAAGAAAGGAAATATCGAGCCTCAGCATCAGGTACTAATACGCTGCATTCAAGATCATATATTCCATTAATCATCATGCAATTATTTTTGATAAGGTGGTTCTATTTTTTCATTTGCTTTTTTTATATATAGATTGGTGGACAGACTACCTTGTCCACAAGCTTGTCTTCTCGCACTGTGGAACTTGGTGTATTTTATGGCGGTGGAGTTTCTGAAACTGCAGAAACTAATACAGCTCCTTCCCCATCACCAGCAAACAGTGAAGCTTTGACAAAATCAATCAAGGAACCAGTGTCAACAATTTCTGCTTTGAATCCTGATGTTTCTGAAATGAAGGTTGAGAACGCTGGAGATGGTTTTAACACTGTTTCAGCTCAGGGTCTTGTTGCTGGAGTTGCTAAAACCCCACACACCACTCCACAAGCTATGCTGGATGGTTCCTCCTCACAGGAAGAACTAAAATGTGAAATTCCATTCGCAGAAGAGGAAGGACAGAAATCACTGTCTGAATGTCTTAAACAAGATCACAGCATGTCTCCAGCACCAGTTAATTCAAAATTTGCAGACCTTGTGAAGCAGGATAAAGAGGTATCTGATTTGACAGGGACATCTGTTGGCAATGAGGTCCCAGCCTCAGAAACTGCACAGGAGGATCTGGTGGAACCTGTGACTCGCCACGCAGCAAATGACAGGGTATCAGATAGTGCGGATGTCTCTGCATCCAGAAATTTAGATTCTGCTGATGATAGAAAGCCTTCAGATGCATCTTTGAGGCACGGTGATGGCATAAGTAATAAAGAAGCTTCTGTTACAAAATCAAGTGTATCAGGTCAGCAGGAATCTCTTCCAGTACCTGATCTTTCTGAGGCAACTGCAAAACACAAAGGGCAATGTGCGGAAAACCCTGGCAGTGGAACAGTCCCCCATGCAATATCTAGTTCCAAAGAAAAACCCACTGAGCCGACTTTATCAAAGACTACCTTTGGTAAATTTAAGAAGAAGAGAAGAGAATTTCTTCTGAAAGCAGATCTTGCTGGGACTACTTCTGATCTTTATGGGGCATATAAAGGCCCTGAGGAAAAGAAAGAAAATTTCATATCTTCAGAAGTCACAGAAAGCACCAGCCCTATTCTGAATCAGACACCTGCTGATGCCCTGCAGGTTGACTCTGTAGCAAGCGAGAAAAATAAAGCCGAGCCAGATGATTGGGAAGATGCTGCTGACATATCTACACCGAAACTGGATAGTGATGGGGAACTATCATGTGGAGGATTGGGACAACATGATTCAGATGGGAATGCGAATACAGCCAAAAAATATTCGAGAGATTTCCTCCTTAAATTTTCTGAGCAATTTTCTAATCTTCCTGAAGGTTTTGTAATTACATCTGATATAGCAGAGGCTTTGAGTGTCAACGTTTCTCATCCTGCTGATCTTGATTCTTACCCCAGTCCTGCAAGAGTTATGGACAGGTCTAATAGTGGATCTCGAATAGGACGTGGGAGTGGCATGGTTGATGATGGCCGATGGAGTAAACAGCCTGGTCCATTTGGTCCGGGAAGGGATTTGCACTTGGATATGGGTTATGGACCTAATGCCAGTTTTCGACCTGTTGCAGGAGGCAACCATGGTGTTCTGAGGAACCCGAGAGCACAGAGTCCTGGACAGTATGCAGGAGGGATTCTATCTGGACCTGTACAATCAACAGGTCTGCAGGGAGGGATGCAAAGAGGTGGCTCAGATGCTGACAAATGGCAGCGTTCTGTTAGTTCTGTGTATAAAGGATTGATTCCTTCTCCTCATACTCCATTACAGATGATGCACAAAGCTGAGAGAAAGTATGAAGTGGGTAAAGTGGCAGATGAAGAAGCAGCCAAGCAAAGACAGTTGAAAGGCATATTGAACAAGTTAACTCCTCAGAATTTCGAGAAGCTTTTTGAGCAAGTAAAAGCTGTTAACATTGACAATGTTGTGACACTTAACGGCGTTATCTCACAGATCTTTGACAAAGCTTTAATGGAGCCCACATTCTGTGAAATGTATGCTGATTTCTGCTTTCATCTAGCAGCAGAGTTGCCTGAACTCACTGAAGATGATGAAAAGGTGACATTCAAGAGGTTACTTCTGAACAAGTGCCAGGAGGAATTTGAGAGAGGGGAGCGAGAGCAAGAGGAAGCTAATAAAGCTGATGAAGAGGGTGAGATTAAAAAGTCTGATGAGGAAAGAGAAGAACAGAGAATCAAGGCACGGAGACGAATGCTTGGTAACATAAGACTAATTGGTGAGCTCTATAAAAAAAGAATGTTGACTGAAAGAATAATGCATGAGTGCATCAAAAAGTTGCTGGGCCAATATCAGAATCCCGACGAGGAGGATGTTGAGTCTCTTTGTAAACTAATGAGCACTATTGGAGAGATGATTGACCATCCCAAAGCTAAGGTGCATATGGATGCATATTTTGACATGATGGCAAAATTATCAAACAACATGAAACTCTCATCTAGGGTTAGATTTATGTTGAAGGATGCAATTGATTTGAGGAAAAACAAATGGCAGCAGAGGAGGAAGGTTGAAGGGCCGAAAAAGATCGAGGAAGTGCACAGAGATGCTGCTCAAGAACGACAGCTGCAAACTAGTAGGCTGGCTCGCAATCCTGGTATGAATTCTTCTCCAAGAAGGGGCCCTATGGATTTTGGTCCGAGAGGGTCAACAATGTTATCTTCTCCAAATGCTCATATGGGTGGTTTCCGAGGGTTTCCTTCTCAGGTTCGTGGGCATGCCAACCAGGATGTTCGGCATGAGGACAGACAATCTTACGAGGCTAGGACTGTGTCTGTTCCCTTACCTCAAAGACCTCTTGGTGATGATTCTATTACTTTGGGTCCCCAAGGTGGTCTTGCAAGAGGAATGTCCATTAGAGGAACACCTGCTATTACAGTTGCTCCTGTATCTGAGATTTCTCCAAGCCCAAGTGACTCGAGAAGAATGGCAGCTGGTTTGAATGGTGTTAGTGCCATTTTAGAACGATCAAATTATAGCCCAAGGGAAGATCTCATTCCAAGATATTCTCCTGACAGATTTGCAGTTCCACCTGCTCATGATCAAATGAGTGGTCAGGAACGAAATATGAATTATGTTAACAGGGATCTGAGGAATCTAGATCGTGGTTTTGATAGGCCGTTGGGATCATCATCACTAACAAATACACAAGGGCCATCTTTTGCCCAGAGTATTCCAACAGGAAAGATGGGGCCTGAAGAACAACTGCGAGATATGTCCATGGCCACAATAAAAGAATTTTACAGGTACAATTTCCTGTCATGCATGTGTTTTGCTCATTCATCTCAATATTATTGGTTTTGATTTTTCTAAGAAGAATCATGATCGAATGGTATTGAAGTTAATTGTTGGTTTGGTCCAATTTTAATATATTTCACAAACTTCAGTACCGTGTCTCACAATGTCTTTTCTACTAGGATGTATCATAGTATGGTATCATACAAAAATAGGCATAGATACATGCAAGTTTGGTGGTTGCTTCTGTTGAATGCAATCTTGTTTCCTAGGGTTTGGTCCAATTTTAATATATTTCACAAACTTCAGTACCGTGTCTCACAATGTCTTTTCTACTAGGATGTATCATAGTATGGTATCATACAAAAATAGGCATAGATACATGCAAGTTTGGTGGTTGCTTCTGTTGAATGCAATCTTGTTTCCTAGGGTATGGCAGTATTTTCATGTTGGAGAGGGAGACTATTGCCTCTGATTTTTTTGCACACGTTTGTTTTCTCCGAATTTAAGCTCATTATTCTGCGAATAAGAGAACCTCTGGTTCAGGTTGTATCAACAGGACTGAATAGATTGCTATTACCAAACTGGAGTGATGGTAATAGTAGTCTCTGATAGAAATGGATGGCTAGTGGAAAAGGATGCTTTGTTTCATTTATACTTGGTCCATTTGGGAGTTAGTTTTGGGTTTTATTGCATTTGCAAGACAGGTACATGGGAAAAACAAAATGTTTTGTTGAAGACATTTGTGTTTAACCGACATTGTACAGTCTTAGGAAACCACAAGCAAAGCAATGCTTGAGAATGAAATCCCAATCTAAGACAGGATATGAGCGTGGTAAGCTGTGAAGGAGTCTCATTCACTTCAGTGGAAACCTTAACTCAGTTTAGCTTCATTGTGTCCTTGTCGATAAGATGATTGTGATGTTGATCCTGAAAGGGCTGGGATTGGATAAAGGTAGTTTGTATAATTTCAATATGATATATGTATCTGGCGAGTTTCTTCCCCGGTCCCCCAAACCCCCCCGCCTGTTTTTTTTGTCTTCTAAAAGGTCATGATATTTGTGTTATGGCAGAAACTGTTGGGTTTCATGAGTCAAGTGTAAATATAGCTTAAAACTGTGCGTGTAGATTTTCTCATATATTGATTGAAATTCTCTCCTTTCAGTGCCAGAGATGAGAAAGAAGTTGCTCTATGCATAAAAGATTTGAATTCCCCAAGTTTCCACCCTTCAATGATCTCTCTCTGGGTCACAGACTCATTTGAAAGGAAGGACATGGATAGAGATGTTTTGGCTAAGCTTCTTGCCAGTCTTACAAGATCCCAGGATTGCATTTTGGATTCAAATCAGCTCGTCAAAGGGTAGGAGCAATTTACTCTGTTTGATTGAGTTTAATTCTCTCTTGTCTACAATGTCATTTTTTTTTTTTATACTGTGTGGCCAGGTTTGAATCAGTTCTGACTACCTTGGAGGATGCTGTAACTGATGCCCCCAAAGCATCAGAATTTCTTGGACGCATCTTGGGCAGAGTTGTTGTAGAAAATGTTGTTTCACTAAAAGAGATTGGGCGGTTATTGCATGAAGGCGGAGAGGAGCCGGGTAGCCTTCTTAAGTTTGGGCTTGCAGGGGACGTTCTTGGAAGTGTTTTGGAGATGATCAAAGCAGAGAAAGGACAAGGTGTCTTAAATGAGATTCGCAACGCCTCCAATTTGCGTTTAGAAGATTTCCGGCCTCCACCTCCTAACAGATCAAGGATTCTAGAAAAGTTTATTTAGATAGCGATGCTCATTTTATCTTTTTAGGAAAAAAAAGATTAAAAAAAAACGTGTCTAGTGCTTCTAGGTTACTTGTCAATTTTCATAAATATTTTTCCATGTGGGTGGGGTGGGAGATTTATATATGGGATTTCCTTCTACGAGCTCTAACATTATTCAAATATTCACCTTGAATATGAAAGGTTCAATTGAGCGTCTGAATTTTTATGCCTTGATTCTTTGGCGGGCATCTATTTTGTGCTTGTTACATGGTGTTCTTGCCATGCTTTCCATTGCGAGTTTTTTTCTTCATGTTTCTATGATTGATTTGTCTGTTGAGTTGGCATCTGTGATGCGTTATTGGAATGGTTTTTTTATTTAAAAATATATTAAAATAATATTTTTTTATTTTTAAAAAATTATCTTTAATCTCAAAATAATTTAAAAATACTAAAAAAATATTAATTTAAAAAAAATTAAAAAATTAAAAAAAAAAACTTTTAAAATACAAAAGTAAACAAGATCGAAGCTATACCAAGGTACACCACCAAACAAGTTCGTGAGGGGCTGGTTGGTGGAATTTAGGGATGAGGAAGAGCTGAGTTCTTGGTCTTCATGTATTTTAGCACTATTGATGGGTGGTTTAATTGGCTTTTGATATTGATTCAAGTGTTTACAGGGGAATCTGCAAAGCAACTATCTTGACGGATACGTCCCGGGGGGGAATCTTTAAAGTATAATTTGGAATCTTTTATGCAACCTTTTGATGGTTGTGACTGGCTTGTCTGCTAGAATGGAAACGGGCTGCGAGGATATTATTTATTCCCTTGAGCAAGTAAAAAGCAACGCAAGCTTGGCCCAGACAACTGCTTTATATCACAGTTTTCCTTCTTACATCTCTCCACGTTCATATTCTGGTAAATGATATGGTGAATAGTCCAGTCCAGCAATTGGTAGCCGTAGCCGTGGCCTTGATATCGGCAGTGGTTGGCTGTTGACAGGATGACATTCCGTCGCAGGGAACTCCAAACTTCTCATTGTTGGTTACCTGGGAACTCATCTTCCTCCTTCAAGCTTAAACTCAAGGGCAGCACTGTATTGACGCCTTCACTTTTGCAGCCTGAACTAGGAAGTGTAGGTAAATTGCCTATACTTGCATTCAGCTGCTGGTGTTTTTTGAAATTCTTTTCCCACGATGTCCATCATCAAGGGGAAGAACATACGTCCATCATCCCGGTTATATGTTTATAAAAGCATCCTCTTTCTATTTTTTCTTTTCTTTTTTCTTTTTGATAACTTATAAAGGCATCCTCTTTGTATATGAATTGAGCAATTAGGTTAATCACTTGACCTTACATGAAAATCATTAAAAAAATAATTAATATAATAACAAATATAAAGAAGGAATATGCATTAACAGTACCAAGCTATATATATAACAGAATGGAGTGTCAGACAGAAACCTTGTTCTACAAGCGCAAACAATATCTCCAGTATGTTTTCAGCAAACAAATTACAAGAGCACGAGAAAGACCCCTTTCCTTTAGACTGAATTACAATGAAAGTATATGGAAAAAAAAATGAAGAACTTTAAAGAGAAAACGGTCTTGTATAAACATCAAAAGGCTCGCAAGAAGTTAGCTGTGGCTCCTGTCAACGAAGAGAACACAACAAAACATCAATATGATAAAAAAATAAAATAATAAGTGCTTTTATAAATCACAGGATTTCACATGCATCAGATATGAATGAACTTATGCGAAGCAGTGACTCGTTAATAAGATTTTTCCCAAAAAAATAGTTGGAGGAGATTTCCCCGCAATCCAAACACGACATAATGTACTGAACCTTTCCCAGCAGCTATCAGTGAAGTTGATGTTGACCCATACAAACTTCACTTGCATCTTATTTCTTTTTGATCAATAATTTTGCTTACAGCTTTAATATTTTGAAGATGTGAAAACGGTGGGAACGTCAATTCACTTCTCATCATTTTAACAGGTTGAAAGTTTAAACAAGTTCCTTCATTTACAAGTCTGGTTGATCTTAATGCATGAGAAAGTGGATCTTTGTGTGAGTAGATGCAAATCAAACCAAACATCAGTTTGACAATGCATAACTATATTTTGAAATGTCAGATCCTATTAACAGCACCCCACACCCATATTTTATGGAAAGATCGCCCCTTCAGTTCCCAACCATATAGGTGAAATTCAACATATCATGGATAACATGAATCGCACAAAAGGTAATGCCTATGAGGTAAATTTGGAGTCCAGTCCCCTTGTGAAAGGGAATAGAGAAAATCAGGGGATCTCAAGGCAAGCTAACCTATGCCTTCAATATTGATCAGTATTGGTACTCATAACATCAAGAGTTGATTAATGCAAAGATTGTGAAAGCCCAACCTGTTTCAGCCCCCCACCAACACCACTGCCTCCTGTCAAGAGCATGCCGATGAGAGATGTCACAACATCCCCCCCGCCAAGGTTATTACCACCAGTATTTCGAATAGCGGTACGCATTGAGTTTAGAATGCTCCCATAAGTAGTGCCATGTCCACGCTCAATGGCTTGGATGAAGCAAAAGGTCATTGCACCTGTCGAAGTTATCTTTGATAAAGCCTGTGCAATAACAAAATTTGAGTTTTTGAAACCCAGGTCTTAAAATGCCTTGCAAATATAAAATTTCACTAATCTCTCAGCCAATTTTTTTTTTTCCTTTCATGAAACTTACAGATGTATCAGCAGAGGTTTGATCGTCATCACAACCACTTAAAGAAATGACATCTCCACCATTTGTCCCTTTCCATATACCTGATCGTGGACGATGGTCCTCCCATACATACTGCCCGTTCCTATTTTCAAGAGGTAAGACATGATCAGAACAGAGAATATAGTAAAACATCAAGGACAATATTGTAAAACACAAAGGAAACAAGAAGCTTATCTGTGGTGGTAATTTGGATACACAAAAGATGGAAAACCAAACCTGTATTTCTCACATGCTTATATCTATATAATTATCTTCAATTCAAGAAGTATGAGATAACTTACTTAGGAATCAAATAATTCAGGTTCACATATCAATGCTCTATCCGCATTTTATTATTTTCACTTTAAGGTCCTTTCAGCAATAACTTAAGCAAAATCAAGAACATTGCATTTAACTTGGGTAGATATACCAAAACAAATGTCAAATATCGCATGTGGATTCCTTCTCTAACTATAAGAAGTTGTTCTACTGTGGAAAAATGTTTTAAGTAAAAACAATTGGTTGAATATGGCAAACGACAAAAAAGAAGTCTGTGTAGTTAATGTTCAAAAGATGAAATGTTTTGTGGTCAATGATGTTTCAATATAGAGCTCACTTGTCACAAACAAGTGAGGAGAGAAATTTAATCAAAATCTAAGAATGTTCTGACACCAACTAACCTGTTCATTCTGCAAAGGAAGGGTAGATCCAATACAGTGCCACTATGGCAAGCATCAATCATTGCGTGAAGCCTAACACCATGAGGAAGAGGTCTGACAATTGTTGCATTGATTTCATCATCAACAATCATACCTTGAGTTTCAAAGTCAAGTGGACATAGAGTTTCATCATACCCATCAGCCTCATCACCATTATAATTTCTTTGCCTTGAACCATGTCCAGAATAGTGAAAAAGCAAGGAATCTCCAGGTTGACAACCTTGTACAAGCCAAAATAATGCCATCCTCATGTTTTGTTTGTTGGGAATTCTGTAGGGGTCAGTTTCTTCTTCTGCACTTCAAATTCCAGACAAGGATTAATACTGGACATGTCCAAAAAAACCTAAACCAAAAATTTACTCCGCCTAATGGCTATGCAAACAACTAACTATCAAAGCAATGAGACAAATATAAAACTTCATTTGTACTGCAAAACAAAAGGCAAGAGCAATTCCAAAACAAACGATATCAACAAAAGGCAAAACCAGTGATCACAGCTAGATAGTAACTTCAATATGCCACCAGTCTTTAGGAAAATGCTGTACAAGGACAAAAACTCACTTTGGGAAAATGATATACAAACAAATAAATCATTAGAAAACTTCTGTCGAAAAGAAAAGGGAAGAAACTTAAGAATCTTATCTATACTTGAAATGGTTATTAATATCCAAATCTGCTTCCTTCTAAGCAATGAATGATAGCATCAGTTGCTACACTCCTAAAGGGTCTGGTGGCAAATCAAATTCAAAAAGTGGAAACATTTACAACAATTGCTATTTTTTTCCAGCCATCGCAAAATGGAAAAAGGAATCGAAGTAGATGGATTACAAGCATGAGCCAGACAGCAAATTCAACTGCCCCAGCTGTAGAAAGAGCAATACTTCCAACTCAAAAGTTCCAGAGAGTAACAATAGCTACTAACATTTTCTACAACGAGAACCTCATTCAGAACTCCCTCAACTTGCTATTGAATTGAACATAGCTTCATCGCAACAGCTTAAACAGCACTAGCAAACTTCATCTTTAAAAAACCCATAGTTAATTCCATTACAAAAAACCTACAATTATACAGCATCATTACTAATTAAGCACATTTCGACATGTAAAAATCATCATTTGAATAACACCAACCCCTACTAAAACATTATTAAGAACCCAAACTTTTACCAGTCCAAATCCAAGACAACACAAAAAAATCAATCTTCAACCAAAAGGGTCTCTCTTTTTATCAACAAAAACCCTTTTTAACTTTTAAGCACCCATCTTTGAAAAAAGAAAAAAAAAACGATCTTTTTAGATCTGCAGCTGAATAATCCGCATTAAGATTCAACACTGAAAGGGACCGTGACACATACCAGTTAACATGAGAATAGAATCTTGAGGGAACTGAAACTTGGTCATCAAAAGATGACGCATGCACTTTGCATCATTGATACACCCCTTTAACTCGTGCCTCGAGTACTTGTACGAAATCCCAACAATAACTGCCTTTTTTCTTCCGTGTTGGTTTGGTGGAGGGCCCGGTGGCGCGTGGTTGTAGGGGGATGGTGGTGCGAGCGTCGAAGGAGAAGGACGAGCGGTGGGGTTTGATGGTGGAGGAACATAGCGAGAGTGGACAGCGACGTGAGTTACAGCTTGACAGATAACACAGCGGATGGATTCGGCACCCGGTGGTAGCTGGAGCGGAGTCTGGCATTTGGAACAATTTACAAGCATGTAACTATACATTATGGTTGTTGTTAGGTGTTTTTTTATGGATATTTCTGGTTTATTAATGGAGATGTGTTCTAATCTATTGGCTAGGGAGAAATTAGCAATTAGGAATTCACCAAATAATAAAATGGCAGGTCAGAGGCATAGATAGGACCAGCAGGGGCGAGGATCGTGATGGTGCTGGTGCTGGTGCTGGTGCTGGCGATGCCTTTATCGTCATCTCACCTCATTTGACTTTTCGTGACGCGATACCACCACGCGGAATCGCGTTATAACTATTAGTTTTCTTTTAAAATATTTTTTCATGATGTAATTTTAATTATTTAGAAATCGTTTTTTTTCATTTATAATCTTTTCTATTTGATTTTCTATTATATGTATTAATTTTTTTTTTTAATAATACAAGACTTTTTTCATTTTTTCTTTATCATTATTATTTTTTTTTTACTTTGGAAACTAATTTCCAGCACATGAACATGGAAAAGGGAAGGGGAGAGAGGGGGTGAATAAAAAGTAAGAGAAGCCTGGGGAAAATCTAATTTTATTGTGAGTAATTAATTAATTACATGTCTATATAAATTAACTTGCGTGTATAAAAAAA
>Ga0325401_1003308_pt1 | contig 14720 bp, 10 predicted proteins | sample PopdelMetagenome_FD_205666 | JGI IMG/M metagenome (GOLD analysis project Ga0325401, IMG submission 205666) | Populus deltoides microbial communities from Bellville, Georgia, United States - Xylem-PdKOR-R2 | ecosystem: Host-associated > Plants > Phyllosphere > Stem > Wood/Secondary xylem | place...
TCCTTAATTTCCATTTCATTTTAATCGTGATCTATTAAGTCATTTTAATCGTGATCTATTAAGCCATAATGTATTTCTTTAGAATTGACGCTTCTATGCTTAACTAGTTGTACAAGTCTAAAAGGAAATAAATTGATAACCGTAGAAGAAATTTTAAAAAATAAAATCAAATTGAAAATCTGGCAGCATAATGTAGCTTAAATATTTATAAATGAAGACTGATAAAGAGAAGAAAAGTGTGGTGAAAGTCAGAATAGATAAAAGAAAAGAAGAAATAAACAATAGAAGATGACTAAAATAATAGTAAAGCATGGAGGTTAGCTGGTTCCGTTAAATGTTGCTGCTGTTGAAAGGAAAAGGTGGTCCTCACATGCTATGTGTCAATCCCAATGATAGTTCTTGGTGAATCTCTTCCTTTTGTTTCTTTTTATAATTTTTAAAAGACAAGAGCCTTTGGTTTCACAATTATACCCTCTAAATAACAATGGGTGGGTGGATAGAAGAATAAGATTAGTTTAGTCAAAAATGAGAAAAAAAAGACAAAAATTATTGCCTAGGCAGCGCCTCAAGTCCTAGCAACTCTTCTCCAGGCGAGCACCTATTAAATCGCCTTGCTTGGTGGCTCTCTCCTCACCTAGGGTGCCCTAGCTTTGGTGAAGTAACGTTTTGACAACACTGGTTGTGATTACCAATATACATTTGTTTGTAGGCCGTTATTAGCGTGAATCATAAATATCTTCCAGTATTTTGTGGTTGATGCTCATTTTCCATTTTCCAATAGTTTGACCATAACAGACGATAACAATTCTTTCAACAAAATAAAGGTACTTGTTTACTTTGTTCTATTCTAATTTATCTGATTAGAAGGGGCCGTACAAATACTTAAATTGGTATAGGTAAATATTTTGCTATTTGAATTTTATAGATAAATATTCCAAGTAAAATATGTGAATTACCTAATTGTATGTTGTGATTTCCAGAATTAGTGTAGTGGACTGGAATTTCTTGGTGTTACTAGTTTTCATCATCATCATCATCTCATTGGGTTTTAGATCCTTGTGAATAATAGTCCCTCCCTTGATGGACATGTTCGCATTAGGCTGAGTTGAAGACCCCAGAGTCTGATAGTTTTGGGTGTGATTTGATGTGGGACAAAAAGAGATTTAATGCTAAAGAAGAAAGAAAAGATGAAACTAAGAAGAAGAAGCCAAAAAGAGAAGAAAAAGCCAAAGAATAGAAGAATGATGTTGAAAAGTCTACAACTTTACAAATTTTTATTCAATTCATCAAAATTGTCTAACATTTAGAAAAATATGATATAAATACTAAAACCTTAACTAGAATGAACAATTGGGCTTATAGCCTATTAAATAAAATATCTAACGACTAAATCAAGCCCAACAAATAAAATCCAATAACACAAGGTTGAACTATCCTCTGTCATCGTAGATCATACAGACATGTAAACAATTTCTCGAGTCTGATGTCTCCATCAACTCTCCCGGGGTTGGAAAAACTTTACCCTGTCAAGTATAGTTCAAGGCGGCTGTGATAACGCTTCCAAATATAAGCATCAAGTTGCCATTATGTCTCTTTGGTAATCCAAATACATTTTGAATCTGGTCCCCAAGCTCATAAATTGAGATTCACTGAACTTCACCATCCCTGTTAAAAACAACTTGTGCATTCAAAATAGTATTAATATGTTCCTTTTATGCCAATGATAATGATAATGGGGTGGGAATATCAAATGGAGCATCAGGGATAGGTTGTGTTTTATATAGAACGAGGTTCTTCATGTCAAAATTAGAGCTAATATCAAAGTTTAATGACAGTTTAATGATATAACTACTTGATGCAATCATTTGCAAAACTTTGAATGGTATAACACTACTCACTTGCAATTTATGACTGGTTTTCAAAGGACACCGTTCAAGTTTAATCTGTATCATGAAATAATCTCCAAGTACATCATGATACTTGTGTAAATCAGCTTGAAATGTGTATCGTTAGTTACTTGCTTGAATATGTCTTATGAAATCTACATGCAAAAGACTCAGCTAAATCAAACATTTTAGAGTGAGGAGACAACGGAGGAATATCTATTGGCATCCTAGGTTTGTGACCATGAACCTTACACGACTGAGAGTGTGAAATGAAACACGCCTTTGAATCCTGGATGGATATATATTGAACATAACCTAGTGAATCGGGTTCATCCTTATCCTCTCCTTATCATGAATAAAAGGTAAGGATTTAGGAAGCTCAATAGATTGCTCAAGACTTATGACATGCTGGATGTCAAGCAAAGGGGGTGAAGAATCATGAAGCTTGGAATGCTGCTCAAAATCTATGACAAGTTGGGCGTCAAGCATAAAGGTCGAGAAATTAGTGAACTTAGAATGATAACTATCTTGAAACTCTCCTAACATTGCACTTGTCTTTTTAGGCAACTCTACGAGAGTCTCCATAAACTTTTACAAATAAAGGAGACATAACTGATTTTTCATGAACCTCCTATTCATACTCTTTTGGACATTTTATGTTAGCTATATTTACCTCCTTTGGTAGTTCCATTAAAGAGTTTCTTAAAATTTCTTTTGCAATTGAACCAGGCACAATATGTTGTTCCTTAACCTCATTTTCAAACTCATTTAGGCTCATTGTATTAAGTTCTTGTTTGTTCACATTCTTTTTTTTTGTGTGATTATTACTAGGTCTTGGTGGTAATCCACTGAGTTTGATCTTTCTACCTTTAAAAGCGAAACAACATGAATTTGATTGACCAGAAATGGTGACGTCTAAATCATATATCCATGGCCTCTCTAAAATGACATGTTCTGTATCTTTTGAAATGACATCACTCCAAATCTCATCATGATAGTCTAGGAATTTGATAGGGAACAAACATTTCTCTTTGACTACTATAGAGGTATTATTAACCCATGACACGTTATATGGTTTAGGATGGGGAACAAGTTTTAAGCCTAAGTGAGCTACAATATTTGATAATATTCCATCCTTTATCCCCACACTTGATATAAGTGTGAAAGATAGTAGTTCTTCTTCAATCTTTAGCTCTCTCAGGTTGTGTTAAGGCATATCTAGCTACGCCCAACCTAGTTGTCTCAAACTCTACAATGTTTTGTTCATGATTGGCTTTAAAGATATGACTCAAGGTTGAATCCATGATAGTTGTAAACTTAAAGTTGGATACTAGACGAGTATTTACAAATGCATGCAACACTAACATAAAAATGGAATTGACATTACATACGATTCCTGTAAGTGAAGTCACAATACAAAAAATAATAGTAATTCCATTTTTTTAATGTGGAGAGTAATCAAGAACAAAATACACCAATAAAATTTTAAGCATGCATTGATAGACCCTTAAGTGTAAATGATTAATCAAACACAATGTTACAAGCAAGGACTCACAATTATCAAAGAGGACTAGATGCTAGATATCAATGATGAAAGAGGTTGATAAGAAAAAAATAACAGATAAAATGTAAGGTGAGATATTTTTTTTAGGAAGGTGAGATTTTTTTTTAGGCACAAAAAATAATATTAACGACAACTTTAAATGACAAGTGTAAAACCAGAAAAGTAAAACTAAACAAATCAAAAGGTGGAGAAATCATTGAATTTAATTGTAGATGGACCTTTGAATCACGTTGTTGTTGGTGATTGCTGGATGATGTGATCTCTTTTGGCTATCGTGAGTATTTTTGTTTTACCTTGACTCTTATTTTTGAATTTTTTTTATCAATTCGCTTTTTTTTTTAAATTTTTCACTTTTTTTTTTACTCTGACTCAACTTTTTTTTAAAAATCAATATAAAAGAAAATAAAAATAAAAGTATAGTAAGACAAGAGATGGGTAATTTGTGGAAACTCGCTCTATACAATTCCTTTATTCTTCATGTCTATCTTAAGATCTTACTATTGGACACATGCTATGGTTCGAGGTGGAAAACCTGTTGATCTTTGCTGGCTGATGGGTTCTGCCGTGCATGAAAGTTTCTGGCTCTTTTTGGTTTTAATGCTAGTTTGATGGGTTGTTGGTTCTCCTTCGGCATTTGGTGCTATAAGAGGTGTTGCCAGCTGAGACTGTGTGGGGGGACTGACCTGCTAGGCTGTTGTGATGGCTGCAACGGGGTGGAGAAGATGAATTGATTTTTGACTCCTTCAGTGTTTTTTTTTTCCGTTTCCCTTTGATGGGTTGTTTGGTGATTGAGTTGTTAAGGTGTTATAAATCAGAGGGACACTGGAGACGATGGTTGTGACAGTGGGTCTTCATCTACTGTGATGGTGCTGAATCTGTTGATGTTTGGTTGGGTCTTGTTTGCTAAAGTGGCTGGATTTGTGGAGGGTTTGTTGAAGTGGCAAGAAGAGTGGAATAGGGCTTGTGTGGTGGATGAGGCAGGTTGTGGTGATGATTGTGGCTGTGCGGCTGGTTAAGTTGGGTAGAGAAGATGAATAGTAACATTTTTTTTTGGGTACTTCTACATTTTTTGTTATTTGATGAAAGCTTCCCAAAAAATTTAGAGTTTACGAACTAGATTGAATGTCAAGAATTTTAACAAGTGTATAGATCGTTTAATTGTGAGAACAATTAAAAAATCATCCTCTAATACCAAAGCTATTGTGGCACAAGAAGAGATTTAGAGCTAAAGAAGAAAGAAAAGAAGAAGCTAAGAAGAAGCCAAAGAAAAAGAAGAAAAAGCCAAAAAAGAGAAGAATAGAGTTGAAAAAGTTTGTAATTTTGCAATTCTTTATTCAATTAATTAAAACTGCCTAACTTTAAGAAAAATAGGATATAAATACTTAAACCCGTACTAGAACAAATAATTGGGTTTATAGCCCACCAAATAAAATATCTAACAATGACTAAATCAAGCCCAACAAATAAACTCAAATAATCCCAAATAAAATCCAATAATGTAAGGGTTGGACAATCTTCTGTCATCATAAATCATACGGACATGTGAACCATGTCTCGGATCGATGTTCCCATCATGATTACTCTGAACTATTCTCTTTGTGCATGGTAGGTTGATAACTATATGGATGTGGATTATTTTGGTTTGTGTTGAATTTATTTGGATTCCCATTCCATAACACAATAAATTGAGAGTAAACCTGAACAGGATATCCTGTGAGATTTGCTCTTTTTTACTGTTGATTTCTAATTTGACCGGGAGTGTGATTGCATGATTAAAGCTAAAGGCTGTTGGCTCTAAAAAGAGTAGTGGCTCAGCAACAGTCCATAAATTCATGCAATTGAAAGATCCAATTATACACTTGGGCCAGTGTCTGTTACAGCTCCATTGATAGTTGTTGTTCAAACCATTTTAGAAAGCACTTCTACACAAATATTCATGCTTAAAGTCATCCATGTGTCTTTTATTTTGTTTATTGTGATCTATTGATGAATTGAAGAGAATATGTAAAAAGAGAAAGATTGTTTGACTACCTTATGAGTGCTTCATTAGGTTTGGCCTTTAACTTGCGGAATATATTATTTTTTCTATTCTTCAATATGGATACTGATTTTATTAGGCCATGTAACTGCAGAACATGACCAGATTCCAACAATTTATACTAATGTGAATCTTGGGCCTTGATTTAGTTTATGTAAAAAGCTCTGAACAATTTTGTCTCGATACAAACTTTCTTTCATAAGATGTCTTCAAATCACTATTTGTTATATGCCCTCGGTTTGTTCAGAAATTGGATGAGGCTGCTGTGCAGACGGTATTCTTGAAGTCACTTGATAATTACATTAAATGGTGCAGCTACCTGTGCATTCAACCAGTGTGGAGCAAGTATGGAATTTTAACCTCTTACATTCTCGTTTGTGTTAATTATTGTATTTTAATTCATGAATGATAATGTTTGAAACTTATGCCAGTAAAATGTTCTGTGCAGTTTAGAAGATTTATGCAAGGAAAAGAAGTTGCTCTTTGTTTCCCTGTACTTTCTAATATGGGGTGAAGCTGCTAATGTTAGATTTCTTCCAGAATGCCTGTGCTACATATTTCATCATGTAAGTGAATCTCGGAATACGCTATGAATGGATTAGTTTTTATCTTTTCCCTTTTCAGAAAAGGAACATTACTAATAAGATTGGTAAATGGCTTATTTTGGACCCATCAGCAAGTGTACATTTCTGCACTTGTGGTCTCTTTTCCTACTGGATTTTTTTTTAAACTTTCTCATGTGTTGAAGTTTGGCCTGAACCTCAACTTGAGATGTCTTTTGATGTTCTTGATCCTATTAATTTATTCTGCTTCTTAAAACCTTTGCTAGTGGATTCAAATCGTTGGTTTGAAGCGCTGTAACTGATAAAAATGAAAACTATAATAAAAAACTGCTGCAACAATTTTTCTACTGACCTTATTCCATGAACTTTAAACTGATATTTAGATGGTAAGGGAAATGGATGGGATGTTGAGGCAGCAAATTGCTCAGCCAGCAAAAAGCTGTGATTCCAATTCTGAGAATGGCGTATCATTCCTTGATCAAGTTATTACTCCTTTGTATGAGGTTGTTGCAGCGGTGAGTGCACATGTTTGTCACTTCTTTCCTTAATTCCTTTACATTTAATTGATAAGGGACAATCACGATCCAGCTACTATCCTCCTTTCTGGATGTTGCTCTCGTTCACTTGGCTCATGCTGTTAACTTCTTTGTTGTTGTGTTTTATTTTTATATTTATGTTCTTTTGAAGTGCTTTAAATCATAACAAAGTTTGTTGGTGTAACATGGTAAATGTGGCATGAATAGTTGCATTAGAAAAATAGGAATATAGAAATGAGTCAAGTGAGTTCATGATTTGGATAGTGTGGATGGGCAAGACTACATGAGATGCTCTCTTTTTAGCTCATGTCTATGGAATTAATAGATTGATTGCATTGCCGTAGAAAAATAAGAAAATAAAAATGAGTTTAGTGAGTGCATGGTTTGATAAGTCTAGAAAGGAGTTTTGCAGCAGTTCCTCAACAATTTATAACTGTTTGTGTATATTAATTCCAAGCACACCTAATAGTAACTTTTCTTTTCCCCCCTCGTACAGTGGCAAGTACTACTAATGTTGAAAAGTATTTAAATCACATCTTTTAAGCCATGTTAATGATCGGTTATCTTTCTCTCAGCTAGGAGGCACACATTTTTCTTCTTTTGTTAACAGATGAAGGAATGGCAAGGAAAAAAGGTCAATGTGGAGGGCTATTTTTGGAAAATGGTCATGTGAATTATAATACTGCTTATGTTTGTCTGTCCAGAGAGAACTGGCACCTAAGCCTAGTGCTGGAGTGGTTTTGTCATGCATGAATAACACTTAAAAATTTGGCAGCAATTTTTCACCAATAGAACACACATAACATCATCTCTATGTTATCATTGGTGCTAAGTTTGTTGCTTTGGGACTGACTTGTTCTATTGTGATGCCATTATGATTTAGGCTGGTCATTGTTATTTTTACTTGCAGTCATTTCTGTACATGCATCTCTTCCGGGGATGTTATCTTGTCATAAACTGTGCCAATTTCTTCTCTGCTGTCCTATGCATTGTGGTTTTGCTTAAGATTTGACTTCCCTGCCACTACACCTAGGAAGCAGGAAACAATGATAATGGACGAGCGCCTCATTCTTCTTGGAGAAATTACGATGATTTTAATGAGTATTTTTGGTAAGTCTCCTTTGATTTGTCAGTCTTTTCTCACTTAACTTGGAGTCATGTTGAATGGATGGAACAAAGAATTCAGATTCATTTTCCCAATTCATGCAATGGAAACAAAAAAAAAGAGCTTCTATTCATTTAAAACTTAAATAATGGTGAATTAATGTAAATGAACACATGCAATTTAGTCTTTCTTGGTATTCATCAATGGAATAGCTAAACTGTGCAGCTGTGAAATTTATGAAGTATCCGTGCTCTTTATTTCTTTTGCAGCCATTTCATAGACATTAAAGAGAATTCTATTGTATTTAACTATACTGAATTATTCAAATCAACTATATTGAATTGGAAAATCTATTTCAATTCTGTTTGTGGTAAGAAAATGATTGTCTCTGACTTGGTTAGTTATAAATAGAGTAATATTCAGTTTGATCTGACTTATGAAGATTAAATTTTGATTTTGAGTCATAATTCAAAAGTTATTTTTCTATAAACAACTTACAACAAAAATGAGTTAGGTTAGAAGTATATTTAGCAAAAAGTTACTCAAATCAACTGTTTTTGAAGAAAGGGGAGAGGATAAATTATGTAATCAATAAGTTAAAAAGTTAATTTTTAACTTTTGATTAAAGCAGTTTGAACTCAATTTTGTAACAAAATTGATTTATGTCAAAAGTTATTTCCAACCAAATTTATTTATGACTTTTCATTGAGTAAAAAATTAAAGCAACTCAAACCAATTTGCAAAAGTCATAGTAAATGGAACCTAAAACTATTTTTGTGTCAGATGGTTGCCCATTGTTTTTCTCCTCATCCTTATCCATGTATTTCCATTTCCAGGTCACTTCATTGCTTTGAACTCAGTTGGCCGTGGCGCACGACGACTTCATCCTTTTTCCAGAAACCAAAACCAAGGACAAAGGTTTGTAACATTTTTTTATGCCCTTTATGCTTTCTGTTCCTTTTTGGAACATCTTTTAATACTATCTGAAGACAGCAACGCTAGGAGCAGAAGCATATCCTGTGCATAATTGATTCTGGCTCTGTGGTTTTCTTGAAATGTAGTTGCTGTCATTTGACAAAGTAAATATGCCATCCTGTTCATGTATAGAGTTAAATATGAAAGCCAGACTGTTTGGCTTAAATCATAGATTATATAGAGACAAGGTGGATTAAACAGAGCAGAGAAGGTTTTCTGTGAAACTTGTCATGTTGAGGTCATATATATATATATATCCACTTTTATAATCTCAACATGGCAAGCTTCCATCCTACACCCTTAATGCTCTGCTCAATCCTTATTACTTATATCCACTTTTGTTGGATGAGGGCTTGTGAAAGTATGGCTTTTCCTTCCTATAATGGCCAAATTATATTCATTTACATTTGTAGATTGCTTGTGGTAGGTATTACATTGTGAATCACTATAAAACATGTCTTTTGTCCTTACAGTATTTGCTTAAAACTGCTGGAAGTCAACGCAGAGGGAAAACTTCGTTTGTTGAGCACCGGACGTTCCTTCATCTTTACCATAGTTTCCACCGTCTGTGGATATTTCTTGTTATGATGTTTCAGGTTAGCATGTCAAAATCAAATTCTCATAGAAACTACTATCCTTCTCCTGCTGTGCATCTGAAAAGCTTCTCTGTTCATTTTGTTTATTTTCTTGCCATGCATTTGAAAGGTCTTTTCCTTTGCCTTTTAGATATAATTTTTGTTTATTGCAAATATCCACACCAGCGACTCCCCTCTTCTTCATTGTTGTGAATACTTTTTACTATGCATTGATGAAGTCTCTACTCATTAATAACTTGTTAGCTTGACTAGAATGTAGCATTCTCATGGCTGCAAGCATTTCTTTTCTGTTTCCAGGGACTCACTGTCATTGCTTTTAATGATGGAAAATTTAACTCCAAGACACTGCGGGAAATTCTAAGTCTTGGTCCAACATTTGCTGTGATGAAGTTTATTGAAAGTATGGTTCTCTGACGCATAAAATGATTTTCTCATTGTTATGCTGAACTAATTGTTAATTACTTACAGCTGTGAATCATCACAGATAAGAAATATAACTATTTTTTATATTGCAATTTCACGAGTAATCTGATTTTTGATGTTCATACTTTTTGATTTAGGTGTGCTGGATGTTATAATGATGTATGGGGCTTATTCTACATCAAGACGTCTGGCTGTGACTCGAATATTTCTTCGTTTTGTGTGGTTTTCTTGTGCTTCTGTCTTCTTAAGCTTCCTTTATGTGTATGTTCTCTTAAGCAAGCATTTATACTTGATATCATTTTCTGCATGCTTGTCATATGTGAATAACAAGCTACCTTTTATTCTTGTTGTTTTCTTCAAATACAGGAAAGCTCTCCAGGAAGAGAGTAAACAAAATTCAAATTCAGTTTTTCTCAGATTGTACATGATCGTTGTAGGCGTCTATGCTGGTGTCCAGTTTTTCATTAGTTTCCTCATGCGAATACCAGCTTGCCACCATATGACTAATCAGTGTGATCACTGGCCATTTATTCGCTTTGTAAAGTGGATGCGCCAGGTTTTTCTTTTACCTTTTCTTTTGGCCAAATTATTTCTTCTTTATGCTTGATTTTCCTTTTATGTGCTGGATTATATTTTTTGGTCCATGGTCAAAATGGTTACTGTCCTATGTCCTTGGATAGTTGTTCTTGTTAATATTTTAGGTGTATTTTAAAATTTAAATGTTGATTCATTGATTTTGTTTTTTGAAGGAACGCTATTATGTTGGGCGTGGCATGTATGAAAGGACTAGTGACTTCATTAAGTAATGTCTTCTACATCTCTGTTACTTTAACCTCTTCTCCACAAAATATTTTAATTCTCGCGTTGGACATTTGCTTCTGTTATGTTAGATTTTTGTCTCTGCTTTTTTTTTTTGGTTTGTTCGCTGTTGTTGTACACTGATGATATAGGGATGATAGTTTGTCCATAATTTTATTGGCTTAATCTTGTCAAAACTAGCTTCCTTTTTGCCCAAAAGCAGGGGAAAAACAAATACCGGACTGACCACCTCACTTTAATGTCCTTTTAACATTGTTTCAAATAATAGCACAGTCATGATCTCTTCCATCATTTATACTGATAGCTTGAAGTGCAAATGCTCTGTTTTATGTTAATGGATTCATTTTGGGCTGCCTTTTGTGGCTTTACTGATTAGAATTGGCTCCTTAAATCTGTAATTGTGTAAAAAAGTCCAATATATGCATTGTGGACATTTTGAAGAACAATTAAGAAGAACTTATGAAAATCTAACATTTTCGCATAGAAGATGTAAAACATATATTATGCATTTTAAAAATTGAACAGCATTTCTCAATTGATTTACTAAAGAATAAATTTTAAATCCAAGGGATCTAATTCATCTTCATTGTTTTTATCTAAGTGCTTTCTGAATTTAAAGAAGATGAAATGAATTTTGAATCTTTAACAAGCAGGTACATGCTCTTTTGGTTGGTTGTTTTGAGCGGAAAGTTCTCATTTGCGTATTTCCTTCAGGTCAGTGAGATTTATATAACACCAGCCTTAATTTTGATGGAAGTTTCCTAAATTATATTTTAACCTTTTTTGTAGATCAAGCCCTTGGTGAAACCGACAAAGACAATTGTGAATATGACTGATAATCTGAAGTATTCTTGGCATGATCTTGTATCTAAAAGTAAGGTCGTTTGACAAAATTTTAAACGATAATTATGTTGTAAAATTTCTGTTTATTTTTTTTCCCATTGTGTTATATATTTGCACCAGTATTTTGCTCCCAAATATATGTGATGTAATTTTGGTAACTATAAATTTATTCTGTTTTATATTTTTATAGAACTTGAGAAGCCATTATTTGACTGTGTTCAATGCTTTGAGAAGCCATATTTTTGGAACTTTACAATTTCTTTTCCAACAACTTATGTTTAAAAGCATTTTGCTAGTAACCTGGTGGCATTTGGCTGATTTTTTTTTATCACGTTATACTGTTTAAATGTTTCATTGTTGCCATGTTGTGGATTTGGAGATTTTTGCTAAAATGTCATTTTGATTCGCTGTAGGTTTTTTATAGTCTCCTTGGAATCGTAACATTTCAAAATTTTGCTGGATTTTTCCCAGCATTTCAATACCAGTGTAGCCTCTGTGGTTTTGTTTGGTGTTGCAACATTCTCTTTATTAATTTATGAATGCATAGCTCATTGGGAATTCTCTTTCAATGCAGATAATCATAATGCCTTGACAGTTGTTACCTTATGGGCTCCAGTGATTGCTGTAAGTTGCAATTCATACATACATGTTCTCACACCTGCACATATTATGAATCTGTAATTGATTTTTTTGTTTCTTTCATTCATTTGAATTATTTGTCCCATAATTTTTCTGCTGGATGTACCTCAACAATCTGACAGTTGGAGTTTTTTTTTGCCCGCTACGTTTGAGTTACTGATATAGTGTGGGTAGCTTAAAAGGATAAGGTGGCTCTATTGTTCCCTGATGTGTTTCCAATTCGCTTTAGCCATATTGGCTGAATGGTTTCAGACATGCCTTTTATGCAAGGGGGTGTGGGAGGATGCAACATCTCAAATAGATGGGATATGGACAAACAACCTTGAAAATTATTGAGGCCTTTCTTATGATCATTAGTAAAATTAGAGCAAGATTACCGGAAAAAGCATCCTACATGAAGAAATTAAAATTCACATGCCTATTATAGTTTAATGACTCTTCTAAACCCTCTACTGCCATGCACCATTAGAGGCTCTATGAAAACTCTAAAACTCACAAGACAGAATTGATGGAATTTTCTAAAGAAGTGGAAGAAGAACTAGAGATACTCTAAAGTGCCAATTTCAGCTCAGTAAGTGGTGGTTGAATCCCTCAAAATGGTCGTCAGTAGTTTGTCTTATTCCAGACAGCATTCATCAAGCTTCATTGCTACCAACTTAGACGACGATATCATCATAACCACTACAACACTTTTGCAAAACTGCTGCAGCACCTTTGAAGCTACCCACCACTATTGTGATCAACATCATTACATCACCACCTAATTACCCCCTTTTTCATTATCACTACTGCTACTATTACTATGCTTTATATTTTTTTAAATAAAACATGTATCCTCACTCTTATCTACTTAATGATAAATAGTTTTTAAAAAACCAAAAATTGTAAAAAATTAGGGTTTGGTTTTTGTAAAACAGAAAACCTATTTTAAGAGTGCTTTTGAACACAAACTTTCTATATAAACTAGAGTTTGGTCAGTGCAAGTAGTTAACTTGCAAATTGTGTGATATCTGTTATTTGCTCAGCTAAATCAGAAGCTTTATTTTATTTAATACGTTTCCTGGTTTACGGACAGATTTATCTTTTGGATATCCATGTGTTCTATACCGTTATATCTGCTATTTGGGGATTCTTGCTTGGAGCAAAAGACCGCCTTGGGGAAGTAAGTGAATTTTTTTTTTTGTATATTTGCTTTCTTCTTTTCATAAACATGGAAGCTAGATCCTTGTTGTTCTTATCTCATTTCTATTTAGCTAAAATTTTATTTTTCCTTTCCCTTTTCATTTCTCATTAGTCTTTGCATTTCTTTGGGTTATTATGTGTGCCTTAAGATTCATTATTATGCATGTAATAAATCCAGATTAGATCTTTGGAAGCTGTTCACAAACTTTTTGAGGACTTTCCTGGAGCTTTTATGAATAATCTTCATATCCCACTCCCCAACAGGCATGGTTTTGTTAATTTTCTTTCCCACCCATTTACAAGATATTATGATCTCAATTGTTTTCCTCCTTGTTTTCATTATGTCTTTCATCTGAAAGCAATCTCTACTTTGCAGAAGTTCCCACAGCTCTTCAAGTCAGGTGAGTCATTTGACAATTTAGTTTCCTAAATAATGTTTTTGGTCATTTTTCTAGATAATTTATATCTTATACCATCATCTTCTTGAACTTCTATAACCTTTTTTTGGTGACCTAAAGGGGTTCAGGTATAAGGTAAATTACGAGAGCCCCTCTGAGGTGTTATAAAATTACACATCATCCAAAAGTTTAAATATTTGACAGAATTCCCTCCTTGTTTATGTAATTATTCCAAAAATCCCCTACTATACCCAAAATGCCCTCAATATTCTCAAAACCATTCCCTTTAACAAAATTAATTTGTTAAAAAAGAAGTGCATTTTGGGTACAGTGGGGATTTTGTAATATCTTCTAACTATTGGGTAGTCATGGTAATTTCATGATATCTCATGGAAGTTATTGTAATTTACCCTTTTATACTTTTATGAACTTTCACTGTGTGCTTGTTTTGTTCTGTATTTCAGAAAATGTTGTCTTATATCATTTTCTTTTTAATGATTTGTTGAAATTCAGTCGATAAACATGAATTCAATGTCTTGCTTTACTCAGCACTTAAAGGAGACTATATTTTTGCTGCTTGGTTCTAACGCAACCACAATCTGCATTGCTCTGATTTTTTTTCCTATATTTTTTGTGCATCATTTAGTTTTGTGAATCATGAATGCGATAGGAATCTTAGATAACTCATTTTGGTGTGATGCAGGATGCCTTAGAGAAGAGAAAAAATGATGCTGTTATTTTCGGACCCTTTTGGAATGAGATCATTCGCAATTTAAGGGAAGAAGATTATGTCACCAATTTGTGAGTCCTTGAATATCACCTATTCATTGCAATCGTTCCATATCTTTTGTAGTTATTGATATTGCATGCTTCACACTGTACTGCAATGCTTGATAACAATGATTGTGCTTTATTGTTGTTCATTAATCTGGAGCCACTAGTTTTTATTCATCCTTTGTCAATTCCCTCTTGAACAACCATTCAATAATTTTTTTATTTATCCTGAGAAAGAAGTTTGCAATATACAACTTGGGGTTTGCCTTATAATTGTCATACTAAACTTTGAATCACCAAGTAATTTAAGCTTTGTGGTTAAATTGATTAACTTTATTTTTGAAAAAAATGCCCATTGAATCTAAACAAGAAATCAAGA
>Ga0325401_1003311_pt1 | contig 14708 bp, 9 predicted proteins | sample PopdelMetagenome_FD_205666 | JGI IMG/M metagenome (GOLD analysis project Ga0325401, IMG submission 205666) | Populus deltoides microbial communities from Bellville, Georgia, United States - Xylem-PdKOR-R2 | ecosystem: Host-associated > Plants > Phyllosphere > Stem > Wood/Secondary xylem | place...
TTTAGCCTTGACCAATTTCATCAGTTAATTTTATGTCCAACTACCTACAATCTTACACCATGTAAACATGGGTAGCTTTGTACTATACCATTGATTCAGTTCAATTATTTTGATCAACTATCGGTTCTCTTCCAAGGGAGAAAATGACCTTCAGCTGCCCGCTGCTGTGCAGCGTAATGTGCTTCTTATTCTCAATCAATAAGCTTTGGCTCTCATCATCTTCCTCACTTAACATAATAAATGAGAGATCCAAATCAATTAGTTAATGATGCATAAAAGCTCCTCCAAGTTTCATGTTGTAGGCTGCTGTAAGGATCATAAAACCATTAATTGCACTTGGTATAGGCTGGTTATGGATATTCTCTTATCTCTACTGATTAATCACTCGTTTATGTAATACACTCCATGAAATTTTTCAAAACTTGGGTAGAATTGAGGGGCTCTAGCACAAAAGAAATTCAATTTGTCAAAAAAAAAACACTATTATCGCAATTGATATTAATTTCTTTTGTGGGAAAATAAAGTTTTGCTTGGAATCCATCTTTTTCTTCTTTTTTTGGTGTTTTTTCCCTCTGAAAAATACCTTGTCGGAAGTGTTGGCTTCAGTTGAGGTAACAGACAGACAGCAACCTTATCCATGAAAACAACAGAAGCAGCACAAATGCACAATGTATTAGCTCACAAGAACTCCATGTACCGAAGTCCAGCAAGCATGCAATGCAATGTCTTGGACAAGGCAGCTAAATTTCTTGCAATGCCTGCGTCTTATTTGTTCTTTTGCTACCCAAATCAGGTTAGCCATGTGGTCATGCTCCTATCATCCTTCCAGTCAACTTCTTAGCATATACAAGTACTGCCAAAAGTAAAATAATTGGGCAAGGCTGAATCTGCCAGTGCCTTTTTGTGTTTTTCAATTTCTTTTGGAATAATCATGGATTGAATTATTTATTTTTCAGATCTAATCTTATCTTTTACAAGAATTATTTGTAAGGTAATTAGGGCAGTAGGGCTCGAATTGGAGTCTTGCAAGTTGCATCCTTTCATGCTTTGAAGTAGAAAGCTCCACTGGTAAATGCCTGTTGACATTGCCACTACCCTTAAATAGACCAATTTGATCATCAAGTTGCAAGGCTTTCAGCCTGGAAAATTTCAAGGCAGTAAAAGCAATCTTGCATTCATCAGTGAATGAGAGGATGGTCAACAAAATAAATTAATGGTTAAATTGGTTGGACCTTGTGGTAATTGCTCCAAATAAAAAAGAATAAATAATGTCAGCTAGATATAATTAAATAAATGTATCAGAAGTTGACCATAAAGGATTAATCCCCTACCTAGATCCATCATTTTGATGCCTAGCTTTGAAAGAGAACAAAATGGCAACAACCATAGCATTCAGCTTGTATTCTCTACTAATGGCTGCACTCTTTGGTTACTCTGCATCAGTCCAGCTAAATGACCCTGGTACTTTGCTTACTTTGATGATGATCTTTTCAGCTATATGCGTTTCAAAAGCTAGTTTTCTTCAATTTTTTGTTCATGCTTCTGATTTTATTTTATTTTTTAAAAGATTGGTACTTTTGGCTCCCTCTTTATGCTTGTGCTTGTGCTGTTAATCTGGTGAACTGGGCAATCTCTAATACAACAATCAGGCAAATTGCCAAGGTGACATTATGGTTTGCTGCACTCTTGTTTGTAAAGGTTGTAATAGAAGATTATGTGAATGGAACAGCTGGCTTCTGGTCATTAGATCTGAGTGAGAGGGTTGTAAGGGAGAAAACTGGAAGTGGGTTGGTTCTAATTTCCATGATTTTGCATTTGGAAGCATCATCAGAACCTAAACATTCCAAGATGCCAAGAAAGAGAAGGGAGTTCCCAAGATCTGTTGAATATGGTAAACGCGTTGGACCTCCATTTTTCTTCTTCTTTTGTTAAGACATTAGACCTGCAAAATTGATTGTTGGGTTTCATTTGACACTAAACTAAAGAAATGTCAATGCAGGGATGGCAAGCTTGGTGATCTTCAGTTTAGGACTTCCGTTTGTTTTCTTTGTGATTCATGATGGAGAAATGAAGTTTGATCATATCAAGGAACAAAACAATGTGAAATCCTTTTAAAATGGGACATTTCTGATTTGGCTTGCACACTGTTAATTTGTTCCACCAGACTCAATTGCCAACTTCCTCCTCGCAAAGTTTCAATTTGTAGGGCTGCAGTGGTGGGATCACAGCAATTTGTTCATTTTTAACTCTCCTACCTTTACCTAGTCGAATTTCAGCCATATTCAAAAACTTGTGACATTTGTTAAAATGAGACACCTAACGATCACTTCACCTGCATTGCTTCAAAAAACCTATACGACAGAGAAATGTAATCTAAAAGTTTGCAGAGAAAAACAATTTTATCCAAATCAACTCAGTGTCTAAACTAGTAAACTAGATCATGTCTCCGACAAAAAGAACAAAAACAAAGAATTTATGACATGCACATCAAGAGCAGTGCAAATAAGTAAATGTTTAACTTCTACACCATCCATTAGAGTTAGCAAGTTTGATACTCTTACGCATGAATAATTATAGATGCGAGGGAAATAAATGGGAGGGAAGAAAAGATGAAACTGGACTGATCCCTGTAAAGCTTTTACATCACATCGAAGACTTCGCTAGAGCCCCTATTGATTCATACGGATAACAGAGAAACCCAGATTTCACCTGCAACGAGTAGCAATGACTTTTAATTCATTTTCAATGCAAGCCATCCCAGCGCATGCAAGCCACAATGTGCTGGGAAAACCAGGAGCATTCTCTGGTTACATTACATGTTTTCCAGAAGCTTAGTTTCTCCAGTAACATTTACACCTCGATTATGCGGAAACTTGGTAAGCATGGTTATGGAGCATTATTTGAAAACTAGTAATTTATGTATTAGCATGAAAAAACAGCTACAACAGGAGAGCACATGTACCTACAATCTTAAAACGGGGGAGCGGGGGCTAAAACCTTCTACACTTTGCACTAAACCCCATTACTAGCAAACAAGCCAAGATACAATTACGGACGTCCTCTTTTATGGATGAAAGTGTATCAATAAATGAGAATAAACACTAGCTACTTGCCGGGGCAACTAGGAAAAAAAAATTCATCACGAAGATGATTGTAGCTCCAAGGACCGTAGGCCTCTGCCCCCATTGCTCGGGACTTGGCCAATATCTTGTCAGCTTGACGCCAAATCCACTCAACCTGCTTATGATTTGATCAGCCAATAAATGCCAGCAAGGAATAATATCCTTGAACAGATCCGAATCTGATTCTCATGTCAGGATCTCCACATCCCATTATTTCAAGCAGGGTAGGGCAAGATATTATTTAGGATTTAATAGAGGCGGCCTCGGCACTTGGAAGCTCCACAATGGCAAGGATAGCCTTCTCCAGGCAGCAGCTCATACCGATAGTTGTATGTCAGTTCTTCACCAAAAGATATCTGCACATGATATGGTTAACCAACTAAATGAAATGTACTAATAATATACCCGAACACAGTACTGAGTCAATAAGTTCTATTACAAATAGATGCAGTATGCCTTGAACTACATCGACATAAAGATAAATCCCAACTACATCAGGCACCATGAATGGGCAAAGAGCCCAAAAAGTATCCCACAAAATACCCTTCCCTTGAACTAATAAGAAAGTCAATATTCTTAAAAGTTTCATATAAAATTTTTAGAAAAACGTATGTAGATCCTCCACGTGTACAATAATTGATATTCAAGAAGGAATAAGGAGAGTACTTACATCCCGACTTGCATAAAGACCGATATGAGCACGCTGACAATCCATGCTGTTGACCAGAACTTGGTGGTTTGCAAGATTTGGCATGCAGCTGCCAACATAAACACGTGTCCAGTGTAAATCAACAAGCACAGCCTCATGCAGATAAATTACCAGGCCAGAAAAGACTGGAGACAACTAATCAACTACCAAACCCTGTTCCATTATCTACCTCACTCCCGAGGCTTTTCTTCCCTTAAAATATAGGATAACACACTCTCTTCATATCTTGATGCATTTGAAAGTTTATACGTTAAAATATAAGCCAATAGCTAGGGCTTCTAACTTTGATGAGCATGTTGTGAATTGACCCCACTCCTTAAAAAGGAGAAGCAGGTGAATGGTAATGTGTTTTATGGCTATTATGAAATTATCACCTCCTTTTTTCCCTTCTCGCAAAATCTTAAAACCATCCCTCCATCAAACTATAAAAAAAGAGGCTATAGAGATGTCCTTGTGCAATCATTAGGATGTTGCTAACCGTCACTTAAATATAACAAAATGTCTAGCTATACTTCAAAGCAAGAACCTCACATGTATCTATATATTAAGCGCCCTCTATAAAAATTCTTTTTAATATTTTGTTTACTGGTTCAATAAAAAAATTCGTTGGATAAATCAACAAGGTATCAGGTTCACTGGTTGGCAGTTCTGGCCAAACAGTTAGCTACTGCATGAGATAAAGGCCATGAAGGTACTGGTTCCATGAATGGTCCCCCTTGGTTCCCTGATTCGACAAAGTCAATCAGGTCTTTTAAGAACTACCTTCTGGAGTTGCTTGATGTTTCTCATATGTTAAATCTTAGCTGTTCTTATGCTTCTCTTCTATATAACTGGCAATCTACTTTAGCAATCAATTATTAACATTTTCATCCATTAAAGATAACATTATTATCATGTCACAGAGACATCATTTGAATTATGAAATTTTTTTAAGGCATTGATAATTTGGTATTGCCTTTTTTCATATGAACAGAACTCAAGCTTATAAATGTATGTAAGTGCATACATACAGCAATCATCAAATCTAAATCCATATAACATTAAGGCATCAATCTAACGCCTGAAACATCTAAAGAGAGGCAGCATTAAACCTAGCCAACATCTTCACCTTACAGAAAATCAAGTAGTTAAATCAAGCATGGTGCGATTTTGATTGGTTCAGATTGATAATTGATACATTTGCATACAAGAAGCAAATTTCTCGAACCATAGAGAAGACTACTGCAAGGAATATAACTAACTTTCCCTACCTGTGGTTGATGAACCGTGAAACATTCCCATACTTTGTGGCATCAATAAAATAATGGGACTGTCCTTCAACCATTCTGCTCATATCATTGGTATGAGCATCAATTTTGTACATATAGCTGCAACCTTCTTTACCATACCTAAAAGCCAAACAAAGCACATTCAAAACATAGCAAGAAAACAAAAAGGAGCCAAAATTGCATCTTCCAAAGTTGATAACCTGTCACGTCTATCGTTTGCCTCCTGTTCATCTAAAACCTCCCCAATGTACTCACATATAAATGTACCACGTAGGATTGGTTCCCCTGCCCTGACTGCCCAACCCTGTATTTCAGCAAAGACAGAAGTTAATATGGCACTATAGAAACAGTGAACAATTGAAAGCAAAACTCTAATTGGGAAGGTTTGTTACCTTATTATCTGTTTTGAAGACTTCCAATTTCACTCGTATTCCATTCTGCAAAACTCTGTTTGGGCAAGTTTTATTGCAGCTGCACATGCTATTACACTCATAAACAAGGTAACCCTCCTGCACGATTTTGCAAGAAATGTTTAAAATGCAAGTCTCACCAGTAAAACATGTATGCCTCACACACAGAGGCAGAGAGAGAGAGAGGGAGCCAAAATAAAAGGCCATATCCGCTTGTCAAATAGAGCTTGTGCACAGAAATTAAACATGCAGAATACAGAATCAAATTGGCAATTGATATAAAAGGGAGAAACAATAGCATGTATCAGTCACCATACTAGACACTCTTGAAAGCAGCAGGCCAATAAAAAATCTTGCAGGAAAATAGAAAGTTCAAGGAATGAGGAAGCTATTCCATATGCAGCCAGTCAATCATACATTCTTAGCTATCAAAAGAGCATCAACATTGGAGTGGTAATTAGTAACTATTTGCAACAGTAAAAAGAAAATAGAATTACCTCCAAAACAATCCGCCCTTTATCATCATATGGGAATCTGCCAAGCATGGAATTCCCATATATGTCTCTCGCATCTTCATAGTCATTGTCAAAGAGATAAACATGATCACAAGTTTCAGGACAGCACATTGGATAATGGCAAGAACACCCCAATTGCAAACTCTACATAAAAAAGGATGGTGTTGAGGGAACAGAAAAAAGGCAGTGCGTTTAATACATAAATCCATTTCCAAAATTATATGGATATTATATGACATGCATGAGCATATTTGCAAAGTGTTTTTCTTCCTTTCCTCTCAATCTTTATGTGTATGCATGTCTTAGTGTATGTGTTTTATATTTTGAATTGCAGTGTCAGTAGCCAACTAGGGTCCAATCATCTCCAAGGTAGGAGAACAACCAACAAGTGCATTCCACATTGATACAATTGGCCATAATCAAAATCAAATTGAATTTAAAATTAAAAAAAATAGATAACCAACCAAAAGATACCTCAATGTCCAGACTATCAGATTGATCAAGCAATGGCCCTGTTACATAAGTAAAAGTTTCCCAGGGCCTGAGGAAATTACTGATTTGACCATCAGAACCATCTGCCAAGACATGGAGAGAATCCAGGGGATCTTCATCTACAACACATGCCACTGGTATTGTTTCCTTCCCGAAGCTTATGTCATTACACAAGACAGTAGCCTTTTGCTTAGGCCCTTCTCTAACATCATGCACATCAATAACATAGTGGCACTCGTCCACTTCCCACTCATTGTTTACATGATCAGATGAATGTGTAATTTGTTTACTTATTAAACCATTTGGGAGAGCCATCAAAGGAGAGAATAATCCTGGGTCCTTGAAACTCTTACATCCTCTGGAACAGATAAACTCCTCTTGGTGCCACTGTACTTGAATGTTATGCTCACTGCAGAGCTTGGCTGCCTTCAAATAAAAACGCTCTGGCAACACTCCATATTTCCCCTCCAGTGATGCTTTTAGGCTCACCTTGCAGCAAGCAGAGCGTGCAATAGCTAAGATATCAAGGTTATTAGGCCGAGGTTTTGTTTTCTGAACCTCAGAAAACAATATCTTTGCGACCTCTGAGCTTTGAGATTCTGCTAGTCTACCAAGAGTACCTGCCTCAGTTAAATTAGACTGTATGCTTAGTCCCTCACGGCTAAGTGACTTTGACGCCTGGATACGTTTCTTCAGACCAGCAGTCACACTGTTCCTGATGCTGCTATATGGTGCCCCCAGACCTTTCTTAAATCTAGGGCGGCTAAGTCTTCCAGATTTTAATCTATATGCATAATACCGAACACCTCTCTTTGGGGGGCGAGAGCTGAATAGATTTGGTCCCATATGAGCAGCCTGATGGTGGCGGCCAAGATCAGGCAGCAAATCGAACTTCAGGCCACAGAACTTGCAAATGTACTTTCTGAGACCACCTAAATTCTCAGAGTTATTTACCACTGGTGCTGCATTTTGTAGCTCGAGTTTCTGCAGAGAGTCCTCTTTCTCCTCACCCATAGACAGATTAAGCTGCTGATCACCTTTTGACAGCCTGAAATCAGCAGGGTGCACAGAGAGGACATGCAACCATAACTGCTCAGTATTCCCAAAGTGGCTGCCACAAGGAATGCACCGTAGAAGCATGCATTGTTCAACAAATTCCACATGGTGTCTCTCCTGCACATGGGTTTCCAAACCTTTTCTGTTAGTAAAAGAATCCAGGCAGATGGCACAAGCATGACCTCTGAAATGCCACTGTGCTTCAATTTTATGATTGTCCATCCAATGGTTGCCAAGCTCTTTATCATCGAGAAGCTCTTTCGAGCAAATTTTGCACCTAATAGATTTTTCATCATCTTGGCTACCATCAATAGCCAATGGCAAAACTGCTGGTTCTTCTATGACAGAGGAGGAAACTTTTATATCTTCCTCCACGGCGAAGCCCCATAACTTTCTGAGCCTCTCCTTTTCAGTTAAAACCAACTTCAACAAGAGTTCCCCAACGTTAAAATCTTTAGAAGCTTCAGAGAGGGCCCACTGAAGTTGAACATCCATAGGAACAGGGTTTCTTAGAGAGAAAATACTTTTGAAAATCTTGTAGAAAAGCTCACATGCTTGATGTAAATGCAATTTCTGTTGTGATGAGCTACAGTCCTTCAAAAGATCTATAAACACTTCTTTTGATATTATCCTACTTCTACCATTTCTAGCACGCTTGAGCCAACTAGGAATGTGTTTATCACAGTACAATGAATAGCGCTTTGGACTATCAGGACAGGGGATGCTACTATCAAGGGAGCTTGAGCCAATGCAGTGCAGCATCTCAGAGTTATTGCAATCATGGTCAGGATGCTCAAGCTTCTCGGTTAAGCTGTTCCTTCCATGAAAGGCATCTCCATCCATGACTGAGACAGGTTCCATTCGAAGAGGATTTTCAACTTGTCCAGCCAATTTTATCTCTTTGCAATATGTGATGTCTGAACTGGGAAAGACCTCTTCATGTTTTCTCTTATGGGGATCCTCTGGCAAAGTTGAGGTCTTCTCTGTGTCCGGCCAGGGTCTGTGTTTCTTACAGAATGCAGAACCTGGTAGAGACCGATGCTTGCATCGAGTACCAAGAACAGTGGTACCTTCACACAATGGACCATGAACCAGAGGACTTGCCTCTCCTCTTGTGGAGCTTCCAGCAAAACGAGAGGCCAAATGCACACAGCAATAAACATCACCATCATTAGCCCACCTCACGCACTGCCTTCCCTTAGATTCAATAAAAGCTGTACACTGGCGATTCTTACTCCCATGTTCTATGCTTTTTTTACCCAAAACTTCATTAACAGGAGTCATTTCTACACCTTTGATCTGTACAAGCTCAGAATTTCCTGCTTCAATTACAATTTCATCCCATCTATCAGCCACGCTACAAGGTGATTCTAAAGGTGCAGCTACCTCCCTAGAATCCTCCTCTTTTGAAATCTCTAATTCTAAAGTATGAGCATTGACTGTGTCTCGATTACTGAAAAACTCAGAGTCAATTTCAACAGTCATAGTTTGAAGCGGACTGCTTGTCTCCATCTGGGAAGCATGTGTCTCTGCACGACGAACTTCAAGCTTTGGCCTCTTCCTGCTAGCTTGAAGACTAATGTTTGGGGAGAGACTGTCATAGTTCTGCTGCTCCATATCTCCGCCACTTGTTATGGGATGAGAGGTTGAGAACCACTTCATAGCTTCATGCTTCCAGGTTTTCCATTCAGATCCCAAAGTCGATTGCACTGATGCATCCCGGAGAGAGTCAATTTCATTCCATAGGATAGAATTGGACAGTTCCTTGAATCACAGAAAGCCAGAATCAACAAATGTTTGGAGACAAAAATATAAGATGATACAACTTAGCACCAAAAGGAAGGTGGGCAGCACAGGTGCAAGCTGAAGCCTAATGGCCCAGCAATCCACCATTTATCCTTGCATGAAAAAAGCAACCTATGAGACAGGGTTAACCTAAAATAAGGACAGGCTTACTTTACTTAAAGTTTATCTGCCCACAGGTTGAGTGGCATTCACTTTCTATGAAATTCAATCAGATACAGTTGTGCAAATCATGCAGTCCAGCAACTATAACAAATACATTAAATATGCATCGACTGGTTACTGGTTAAACATTCCAAAATTAATCATGAGAAGCAAAAACATGAATTGGATGTTTCTGCATTATAAATTAATTTTAGTTGATTTAGGTATGTTGACATTAACCTGCCATATTTTTTTCAATTTTTAAGAAATTCTAACGCATAGATGGATATATCACATGCCATATTAAGGAACAAAATTTATTCTATTATAACTTTGGCATAATGCGTATTACACCTAAAGCACAACCTGTAGTCAAATAAACACGTGTAGACAGCCAAGTTAACACATACCTCCCTTAGCAATTCAACTGATTCAGCACTACATGCAACCTGACATTGCTGTACCCAAGATTGAAAAGAATCCTGCAGCCAATCAGAATTTATGTACCGTTGCAATATCATCTGCAGCGAAGGAGAAGTGGCATTACATCATCATTAACAGGGGGGGGGGGGGGGGACGAAGTTGTTCAGAGTTTAAATTAATCCAAAGTAAAAAAAATTAGTAAATGGAAGCAAAATAAAAACAAATCCTGGTTCTAACATGTGCCAGGTGAAAAAAAGTCATGAAAAGACCAAATGCACCTAAATTTTACAATCTACAAAGAAAAGCACATTGAGCATGGAACTTGGCACATAATGAAAAAAGACTAAGTTCATAAACAAAGAAATGCAACTAAAAGTATTTAATTTCCAAGCAGTAAAGTGTATTCATAACTGCTACCTATCTCCCCCATCTATATGAACACAAGCATCAATGCATAAAAAACCAAAGAAACAAATGCGATGCTGTATCAATTAGTTGGGGAGAGGCTTGCTTTATAAACTGCAAGTTTTAATTGTTGTATTAGAGAAAGAAATAGGAAAAAATCTCAAGACTTAGAACCTACACTATCAAGGGGGAAAGGAGTTTACATTTTGAAGTTTCAGAAGCATTCTTCCTAGATCAGAATAACCAGTACACCGTGAAGCCTCCATGGCAAATTCCTTCCAGACCATCACATCATGAGCTGTGTCTATTAAAGCCTATAACAAGTTCGAAAGGACCAAAGAAATTTCAAGGAAACAGGAACAAAGGTATGAGTTCCCATCAGAGTTCAAAAAAAAAAAACAGCAAAGCAGTAAAAAAAATACCTCGGAATGAAATTGGTCGACAATATTGAGCATGGCAACAGCCAACTTTTTCATTATAAACCGTCGTGCAACACTCAAATCTTTAACCAATTTTAGTCCAATTTTGTGAGTCCTATATGCAATAGGTTCTGGAAATTCATTGATCGGTTGGACGAGCATCATATCTGCCCAGGAATAATTCCTGGTGTGCGGAAAAAATATCACAAAATACTGCTTTCGATCATGAGTTGGTTTGGCTCTCAAAGTTGATAATGGCCAGTCTGCCCGTGCACATCTGATTCCTGCCTGCCACTTCCCTCTCCACTATACTTGGAAAATCATAGAAGTATCAGCATGAAAATCAAGCTCGGCACAACGGATAAAAAACACTTCCTTTTTAAAACGAGCAAATGAAGGACAAAACCAGGAGAGCCCCAAAAAGGATTGTGCTCCACAATCCAAGCCTCAAGATAAATTTTCAAGTACATGGCATGTGATGTCTTAAAATCAACAAATTCCATCTTTCAATGTATAAAGAAACTGCAGCATTTGCTAAAGAGCGTCTTTTATTTCATTTAAGTCAGACAATAAAAATTTAAAAAAAAAAAGTTACCTTGACCCATAGTGCCACAGATTCATCATGTTCTAGCCACTGAGGCTCTGAAAGAGATGGCTCTCCATATTTACAGTCGTTTGGTTCACTTTCAATGGTATCAATAATTAAATTAGAGTTTTCGGAGGCTGTACAGGGTTCTGTGCAATAATCCTGTACATTTATGCCATCTTCTTCAAAATCCTGAGAATCACAAGATAACCTTTGGCTCTCTACCTGAAAATCAGAATACGAAGCTCCACCTTTAGAGATGGATAATTTGTCCACCGTCCATTGGCCCTCACTTTGTCTTTCTATACGAGACTCTTCTACATGTTGCAATAAGTCATTTACTCTACCATCATTCATCTCAACTTGTTCTACACGTTTAAAATTACTAGAATCCCCATCATAAGTAAAATCTGTCCCTGAACTCTGTAGAGCACAATCAGATTCTCCAACATACTGAACACCGTTACAAGGAATCACATCCATATTTTAAACTAGAAATCTGCAGCCACACATAGCATGTAATGGTCATTCCAAACTCATTTCCCTGTTCAAGTGAAGGTCAACACATCAAACAGTCAGAAAAACGTTTAGAAAAGAAAAAAAGTTATACTCGTTTCCCTATTTTTCACTGTTGCTATTCATTCCCTTTATATTAAGTGAACATCCTTTAAAAAATCACAACTGTGGTTATCATTTCTCTCTAGAGTTAATAAAACTCAAAGACATTGAGTTGCCTAATGATTCCAAATCCCAGACCTAGTTACTTGCAATTTCTACTTCTTTATCTTTTTCGATATTAGTCCAGTAAAATTCTATCATTTCATAAAATAATAGAACCAGTCTGGATAAAGTCACTTCATTCTGTATCTCATCCAGGTCAGCTGATGTGCATAACTTACCATGGTTGCTTATTTGTAATAAATTTGCCAAGTGTTATCATTTCTTTCCCTAAATCTAACCTCATTAAATGAGCATAATCTATGCATATGCAATTACTTAAAAAAAAAAAAAAAACAGGTGCTGATATTAATATAAAAGAAGAGGAAAATCGTCTGCAAATACATTCAATTAAAAATTCCATCAAGTCAACTATTTTAAAAAAAATGATTGAATTGGATCTATCAAATTAATTAAATGCAGAAAATAACAAATACAGAATTCATCAAAATCTAGAGGTTTCTGCAAAATTGAAATCAACATGCAATCGCGCAGAAACATGTACATTACAGAGGTCTATGAAAGAAAAAAATTGAACTTTATTTCACTGTTTGCAATTATAAATCTGTAACACATAGCTTCTGCTACAGTACCAAGACAATGCAGCGCAACAAGACAACACATTAATCAAAACAAACATTATAAATTAATTGATAACAAAAATTAAAGAAGGCTCAGATCCTTGAAATCAAAAACCCACCTCAAAGACTCGATCTTTTTGCAGAGATTATCAGCTAAAACCCTAACCCACCAAACCCAGATACAAAATGTGCCATTGAACCCTGCCTTAACATCATTTCACCATTAATCGTTACGGTAATTGTAAGAACCCCATAATGGATTCACACTATCCAAAACCCACAACCAGATTTTGCACACGATCAACATCACGTGAAACATGCATGACCTAGAAGGCGCGGTCTATCTGATCCAAAATCAAATAAGAACCCCTTAATTAATTAAACCTAAAATCCATAAACAAAAGTCCTTAAATCAAAAAGGGTTTGTTTTTAATTGCATGTCTATTATTTTTCTCGAGGGTATTGAGGGTTTTTTCTTTCTTTTTTGCCAGGACCAGCACCAGCAGCTATATACCAGGCATACATACCAACAGCTATAGCTAGGTCTTACAATTGCTTGCAAGAAAATAAAATGTGACACACATACCTACATAACAACAACAATAATAATAATAAGTCAAAGACAAAATAAATAAGAGATGGGTATGGCACTGTAATGTAGCTTTAAAGAATAAGAGAGTGTGTTTGCAAGGAGAGATGACCTTTTTTTTTTCCCAGGAGTGGTGTTGTTGCGTTGATAGGCTATGGCATCAAGGGCAACAAGGTTAACGGGGATTTGTGTGTGTTTTTTTTATTATTTCTTGGTTGCAATTTCCTATGTCTCTACCAAATTCGGCTAGGGTGGTGAGATGTGTTTCTGCGGGCAATTGGGCTGCTACAGGTCCCGTGACCAAAAACAAAAACAGGGAGGAAAGGAGAAACATATGTATATATATATCTAGAGAGAGAGCAACAAGAGGATGTGTTTACGAAGAGTTTTAAATGGATTGGGCAAGGGAAAGTGCTATTCTTTAGGGCTTTTTATGGGGTATTTCGGCTTATGTTTATGGTGTCCATGGGAGAGTGAAGGGGTAGAAATTCGTGGGCTTTATGCTAGAAACCATAATAGAATTATCAACAACGACGTCTTCGCATATCTTTGGTTTTCTTTTTCTTTTTTTTTTCTTTCACCATATTGATTGAGTAAATTATAGTTTTGTCTATAATTATTTTTTAAGTTAATTATTTTTTTTTTGAAAATCACCATTATCCAATGTTAATTGTTAATTCTTTTTTAATTCTCATTTTGATCTCTTCAAATGCAATTTTTTAATTTGTTTATAGCAGGTGAAATTGAAAATTTTGATTAGAGATAAAAGGTATTTTGAAAAAAAATAATTAATTATCATTAAAAATTAATAAAAAGACTAAATTGCAAATAAATATATCCTCTTACAAATTACAAGGCCAGCAAAACTACATTATACGTAGGGAAATGAAACGATATTACTAGTAATATTTAATTCAAGATCGTTATTAATTAATATGGAAATAAACCTATATTAAATGCTATTCTCTTTTTAGAGGATATTAAATGATTCTATATATGGTTATATAAACATGATGCTAAGAGTAAGATAATATTTTACAATATAGTATTTGGGTCTCCATAATTCATTTGTTTTTTTCTTAACAAATCTTAAGCTTTTTAATTATAAACTCACAATAATGATAATAATGCCATTTTTTTTCTCTTAACTCGTGTTATTAGTTATTAATAATGTGATTTTTTTCGTAAAATCATGGCATAAATTATTTTCTTCCTAATAAATTAAACAATATTCATATTAATAAAACTTACTCATACTCTTAAAATAATAAATTTGATTTGTGTAGAAATAAAGCTCTAATAAATTATTGTTCTTCTATTTACCTCATAAATGGATAGTGTATTTAATGAAAATTGTTAAAATATTCAAGTAATTAAGGCAACAATATAATACAAGTTTTGAAGTGAATTACTTTGTTAAATTATTTGATTATATAATCATCAAAGAGATAATTAATTTATTTAAAAAA
>Ga0325401_1003312_pt1 | contig 14707 bp, 10 predicted proteins | sample PopdelMetagenome_FD_205666 | JGI IMG/M metagenome (GOLD analysis project Ga0325401, IMG submission 205666) | Populus deltoides microbial communities from Bellville, Georgia, United States - Xylem-PdKOR-R2 | ecosystem: Host-associated > Plants > Phyllosphere > Stem > Wood/Secondary xylem | place...
AAAAAAACACCTTTATTTTCTCACTTTTCTTTCTTGGATCTGGAAAAGTTGCAAAAGCTCTCTCTCTCCCTCTTTGTCATGACTCTCGAGATTCAAACCACGAAAATCAAATCAATCCCTTATAAGTTGCACGTGTGTATCTTTATGACTTAACTGCCCTTTATTTTAAAAATATCCAACTCTAGTCTCTGAACATCTTCCTCCTCCACAACTCACTCACCCAGTACCCTATATACTCACTCCCTCACCGTCTCACCCAACCAAAAACTGCAAACTTGTGCAAAAAAAAGAAGTAAAATGTCTGCAATTTCAGTCCCTCTTTATCAATCAAAACTCACATTTCCATCAACAACCGCCACCGCCGCCGCCGCCGCCGCCGCCTCTCCTTCCTCTGCTTTTTTTGTTTCCACTAATAAAATCTCCTTTTCCACGGCACTCCTCCATGTTACCTCCCATATTACTTCCCGTACACTCGCTTCCACCAATCAGTCGCTCTCCACCATCACCACCGCAACTATCGAAATCAACAACAACGACCTCTCCGATCCTCACACTACCGCAATTGTAATCCGCGCTCGCAATCGAATCGGTCTCCTCCAAGTAATCACGCGCGTCTTCAAAATCCTCGGCCTCCGTATCGAAAAAGCCACCGTCGAATTCGATGAAGGCGGCGGCGGAGGTGGAGGAGAGTGCTTTATCAAGACTTTTTATGTCTCTGATTCACATGGTAACCGAATTGAGGATGATCAAAGTTTGGAGAAGATTAAGAAAGCGTTGTTTGATGCGATTGATGGTGGAGCTGGAGAGGTCAAGGTGGGGTCTAGTAGTAGTACAGGGAAAGGAGTAGTGGTTAGGAGAAGTGGTGGATTAAGAGGAGGAGAGACGAGAGTGGGAGTGGAGAGGATGTTTGGGTTAATGGATCGGTTTTTAAAATCCGACCCGAGTAGTTTACAAAAAGACATCTTGGATCATGTTGAATATACTGTTGCTAGGTCAAGGTTTAGTTTTGATGATTTTGAAGCTTATCAGGTAATTAATTAATTGATTATTATGCCTATCATTATTAGTCTTTTTAATTCTGTTTTTTTGGTAACGGTGTCTTTATTTTTACGGTTGGTAAATAACGGCTCTTTTGAATTTTGGCGGGAACTCAGGCTCTCTGCCACGCAAGAGGGTCCATGGTTGGTTATTTTGATGGGTCCCACTTGCAGGCGAGACACGGAGAGAGTGAACTCTGGGATCACTGATTGATTTTGTTTTTAATAGTAATTCGTAATTTCTTTTTGGAGTGATTATTGTTGTGAATTTGACTTTTGGAATGGTGAACTGTGTAGGCTTTAGCGCATAGTGTAAGGGATCGGTTGATTGAAAGATGGCATGATACACAACTACATTTCAAGAAGAAAGATCCTAAGCGCATATACTTCTTGTCGATGGAGTTTCTTATGGGTATTAATGTGTTTTGTTACTATATGTGATTTCTTTTTGGTGTTCTTAGCTTCTGTTGTATTGTAATATGTCATGTTGGAGCTCTTTCTGGTGTTCTTAGCTTCTGTTGTTTTGTAATATTATCGTGCTGGAGGAAAGTGGGCAAGTTGATCATCATGTATGTGAATCTTGAGCTTTCTGTGAAGTTTGATTTTGCTTTAGTTTTTCAATATTGTGATAGGATTTCACTGGCTTCCCTGCTTTATTATTCATCTGTGTTTTTCCCGTGTTGGTGTTTTAATTTTTAGTTACATTTTTTGCTTCTGAAACGCTTGCTGTTGAATTTGAATTACGATTCACCCAGTGTATATTGGAATATTAGGACGTTCCTTGTCAAATAGTGCCATCAACCTTGGCATCCGGGACCAGTATGCGGATGCTTTAAAAGAGCTCGGTTTTGAGTTTGAAGTTTTGGCAGAGCAGGTTGGTTTGGCATTTACTTTTCTACACTTTGGTGGGAGCACATTGATTTAGCTAGTAATTTACTTTTCCTTGAAGAAACTGATACAAGTTATATTTTTGGATTTCTGTGGTGGACTGTGGATTTGAATTCAGTCAATACAGCAATTACAATATTTTAGATACTCATTATTAAGGGATGTTTTAAATATCCAATAAAGTTAATTCATGCCTTGAAACAGTGAAGGGTGTTCTTTAACTTTTTAAATTCACATAGTGACGCTTTTCTAATCACAAATCTTTTCTTTTTTTTGGTTCTGCGCTGATGTTTCAAGGAAGGAGATGCTGCTCTGGGTAATGGTGGTCTTGCTCGTCTTTCAGCATGTCAAATGGATTCTCTAGCAACAATGGACTATCCTGCATGGGGGTATTTCTCTACTCTGTGATTCTCCTTGTAAGAACCTTTTTTACTTGCTTACAGTGATCATCAACTCTCTGAAGCTTTAAAACATTTCCAAAGTTAAATGCAGCTGTATTGCCATGATTTTGGCCTTGCTTATCTCAAATCTATTGAGATTGTGTGAGTGGGATTCATCCACTGACACTTGGTATGTTGCTAGGTGACTTTATGGGCTAACCTAACTAACACTAGCAAAACCTTTAACACCATTAAATAACTATTCTTTGACTATTTTTTGTTTCATATACAGGAAGATGTTAATTGATTTTCTGGAACACATATCCTTTTTGCAGTTATGGACTGCGCTATCAATATGGGCTGTTTCGCCAGGTCATACTGGATGGCTATCAACATGAGCAGCCTGATTATTGGTTGAATTTTGGAAATCCTTGGGAGATAGAACGAGTTCATGTAACTTATCCTGTGAAGGTTTGCAAGTACTTTCCTATTTCTATCTCAATCAAGTTGCTTCATTCGTTATTGTTTATGTTGCATTACCACTGTACCATCCTTCTACCTTGAACTTATCTATCAACCATCTACTTGTGTTCTTTTTGGATGGATTAGTTCTATGGGACTGTGGAAGATGAAAATTTCAATGGAGGAAAACGTAAAGTTTGGCTCCCTGGAGAAACGGTATTGTAATATCTTCATGTACTCAAGACTGCATGGTTCATTTTCATCCTTTTTCTGTTACTTGACTTTTATTAGGTTTGGATGCTTCATATATCTATTTGAAATTGGATGAGTTGCATTTTTTTAAATGATAGCACATTTATGCTGACTTTCCTGAATTTAACTTATAGCATAATAGTTTGGTTCCATTTTGGCAGGTTGAAGCTGTAGCTTATGACAATCCAATACCTGGTCATGGAACAAGGAATACTATTACTCTCCGCCTCTGGGCTGCTAAACCAAGTGATCAAATTGATATGGTAATCTTGATTAAGTTGAATATCTATCCTTCCTACGTGTCATTTGATTTTACAGTTAAAACATGTGATATATTCCGGTAATTGACAGAAAAAGAATATTAACTTGATTTTTAAAATAACACTTTAGTTCAGGTAAATTTTTTTCCAACAAAAAAAAATAATAATCTTGCATCCTCATTTGCTGAGTATAAAATAGCATGGGTAAACATTTTACTTCTGCAGAAAAGGAAATGGTCACTATGTTTTTGTTTTGTTTTTTTCAATTTTTAATTCTCTCTTGCCGAGTCACTTTTTTTTTTTTTTTTAATAAAACCTGAAAGATTCTTAAGCCTTTATCTGAAACCCATGTCATTTGCAGGAGTCTTATAATACCGGAGACTATATTAATGCTGTTGTCAATAGACAGAGGGCTGAAACTATAAGTAGTGTTCTATTCCCTGATGACCGTTCATATCAGGTATTGTTTTTCCTTTTTTCTCGGCTCATAATAGCATGTTTATATTGAATTTCACTGTCGTATTATGTTGTTTCTTTATCCTCTGTTTGTAGTGCCTGTATTTTAAAGCAGTTTGATTTCTTTGGAGGCCAATTTCACATTGATGAAAAGGGGATAGCACAAATATCTTTAATCAGATGCTTGCACTTAACCATTGGTGGTTTACGTGTTGATTTTTCAATTGCTCTGTTTTTTCTTATGCGCAGGCTCACATCCTTTATGGATTATTATTTCCTTTTCTTTTTTCCAGTTTTGAGGCATCTTATTATCTTTGATGAAGATGTTTTTATCTGTCTTGTAATGGGTTTTCATTGGTTGAGCTACTCTCTTGCAGGGGAAGGAACTACGGTTAAAACAACAATATTTCTTTGTCTCAGCATCATTGCAAGACATCATTCGGAGGTTCAAGGATTCTCACAGTAACTTTGATGACTTTCCTGAGAAGGTTTTGCATCTCATTAGTTTTTGATATATGCAAAAAATTAGTTTTCTGACAACCAAATTTTCTAGCTTGCTTAGACCGTTCTTAGGCACTGTTTTATGCTGAACTACAAAGAAACAAATTTTTTTTGGTAATTATTGATCTTCTTGTGGTGTCCTTTTCTAGAGCACACCATACGCCCGTGCGCACCTGCACCTTCACACTAACACATATGTAGTTTAAATGTCCACAAACATTTATTTTAAGACAAACTTGACCAGATAACAGATACAGGCGGCTTTTATTTTGCATTGAAGCCTTAGATTTCAGAGATTTTACTCGTTTCATTTATGGAGTTTGTTCTAAATTAAGATGATTAAACCATTGTCAACTTCTCGATTCATTATGAATGGTTAATTACATGTAAATTGACACATGGGCTGCTCCGTGGTATGAAGATGGAAAGTTTTGCATTTGCTTTCTTCCATAAAACTTGCACTAAAACTTGTCTCCATTGGTCTGACTTTGCCTTGCACTTATATAGGTTGCTCTACAGCTGAATGATACTCACCCTTCTCTTGCAATAGCTGAGGTTATGAGAGTGCTTGTTGATGAAGAGCACTTGGGTTGGAATAGAGCATGGGACATTGTGTGCAAGATTTTTTCTTTCACAACTCATACAGTATTACCTGAAGGACTGGAAAAGGTCCCTGTTGATCTGCTGGAAAGTCTTCTACCACGCCATTTACAAGTGGGTTTTCCTAGATGATTGTTTAATTGTTTCCCCCCCCTCTTACATGAATTGGATTCTATAATCATTTTCAGAACATCCAGAAAACAAGTTTGGCTAGCCATTATATTGTATATACTCAACTTGAATTTCTTATTTCCAGCAGCTCATGCCAAAATCCCTTAGCAACCTCAGATACTAATCATGATTGTTTCTGTAACCATTTCTATACTACAAAATCAATCTGCTAAAGATTGCAATTATAGATTATTAAAATATTCTCCACCTTTTTTTGAATATTTTTTAGTAATTTCTTATTTTTCAGATTATATACGATATAAATTTTGATTACATCGAAGAGCTGAAGAAGAGAATTGGTTTGGATTATGATCGACTTTCTAGGATGTCAATCGTTGAAGATGGTGCTATTAAGGTACTTTGCAAAACCACCCAAAGTTTTAATCTCTTCTATATTGGCCAAATTTTAATTCTTTTTTAACATCACTGACATACTCTTCATGTTTTATTTTGGCTCATATTTCTGCATTAGCTACCTTTTCTTATGTTTTCTTTTATGGTTACATGTAAAACATTTTCTTATTCTTGTCATGTTGTGAAGAAAAATGTGCTGTTAAAGAGTGTGTGTTGCTAGGAAATAGAACATGATTTGTGTTTGAAATAAATAGCCGTGTATTTCCTTTCTTCCTCTCTCTCATCATCTCATATTCTTCTTTTTTTTATCTCTGCGCACATGTATTTTTGTGCAAAATGAGATACTGAAGGTAAGATTGATGCCTTGGGGACTATTTTACCATTTTGGGTGGTTTGGTAGTGAAATCTTTTTGTTCATTTTTTGGTAGTTTTCACTTCCCTTCTATATGCGTAGCCTGGTGGTGAATTGTAAAGTTGTTGTGACAGCTGAGAATCAACCGTATTGTTTGACAGAGTATTCGAATGGCAAACCTAGCAATTGTTTGCTCTCATACTGTGAATGGAGTTTCTAGAGTGCATTCAGAATTACTAAAAACAAGAGTATTCAAGGTAAACTTCACTTGTTGGAAATCTAAACATGTTAATGTTCATTGAGGCCTCTGACTCTCAGAAACTTCTTTTCAGGACTTCTATGAGCTGTGGCCTCATAAATTTGATTACAAAACAAATGGAGTAACACAGGTTAACTTAATTATCACCTTTGATTCACTTATTTACTCAAACCTTTTTTTTTGCTTGGGTGCTGCCATCCTACTTACCTTTATACTGGAAAGGATTTCAAGGTATTAATGTTTATATCTCAGCGTCGCTGGATTGTTGTGAGCAATCCAAGTTTAAGTGCTCTTATCTCAAAGTGGCTTGGAACAGAAGCTTGGATCCGTGATGTGGACTTATTAGCTGGTTTGCAAGAACAAGCAGCCAATGCAGATCTACATGAAGAATGGAGGATGGTAACTTTATGCATGCAGTTACTATGAAATAATCTTTTACATATGGATTTATTTGTGATATTCTTATTCTTGTAGGTTAGGAAGGTTAACAAAATGAGACTTGCAGAGTACATTGAAGCAATGAGTGGGGTCAAGGTTTGAAACGAAACCTTTATAGGAATTTTTTAGGTTTTGTGTTTCCTTGCCTCTTTTTAGAAGACTGCTGTTTTTGCATGGGCGTTGCTGTGGCCTACACGTGATTAGATGATTTTATTTTTTGTTTGTTATTTTAGAATGTCTTTCTAAAAGGATATCTTGGTATCAAATAACTAAAATCGATGTTATGTATGAAAATAATGCAATAAACTAAAAAATTAATGAAATTATCTTTAATTCAATAACATCCTTAGTATTATTATATAAAAAAAATGTCATCAGATTTCTTATCAATTCTTTAATGAAGGTATTTTGTTTTATGACTAAGTAATAATAATATGAAATTTTAACCTTCCTTTTCAATTAAATAAACAAAATACTATATTCAATATATTTATTAAATGATCTTTTATAAATTTAACTTTGCTATTAATTTAAACAATTAATAACCTATGCTATATCATAAATCAAGTAACTCCATGTCGTTGTTTGTTAAAAGGAGGAGTATGATTCAATATTTCATTGTGTCTTTGATAAAATATATTGATGTAATGAAATCTTGAAACATAAATTAAATAGCTTGAATATTGTAACTCACATGAACCAATAAACAAAATGCAAAATCAATTTTCAAAAAAATATTAATGGAATCTAGATGAACCCTATCAATTCATGAGATTTCTAAAGTCTAAAATTTTAAAACATTTTGCATGCATTTGGTTTAATCTCATATTTTCAAACTCCTTTTCTTATGTTGAGATAAAAAGTGATTTCTTAAGATTGGAATTTTAGTTTTGTTATGCATTCATGTTCAAGTAACAATTTCTTTTTAGATGTGTCATCCTACATCACTTTATATTGCACATTTTTCTATTACAACATTGCTAATTTGCAATAACAAAAGTTGAAGAAGAATCAATGATACTATATAGGCAAAAGTAATATATGCGTGACATTAATCATCTTGTCAAATCGTAAGTGATATAATTTTGCATAAAAAAATAACAATATATATATATATATATTTAATTAAATCTTAGGGATATAAGTGATATAATTTTGCTTACACAATAATATAAGTAAATATTTATAACTACCTTTGTTTTGGAGGGATGTAAATAAATCACTTAGATATAAGAAGAAAAAAAACTTAACATATAACTGTATATTAAAAGTCATTTGTCTATATATAAATATAGTATATATTTTAGGAATAAATAAAAGGTTAATGCTAATTTCAAATGAAAAGCTAATTTATTCTGTTAATTATCATTATAATTACTCTTACTCCTTTTCTTTTCTTTTATCTTTTAAGGAAAGAGTGAACATTTTTATCTCTGTTTTCTTTTCCATTTTTGCATACAAACATAGACACAAACTTGCTTCATTTCAATAATTTTGCTTGTTAAGAATTGCCAACTAATAAAAAGATGGAACAATTTAACATAATAGTATTTGTTTTAATACAAATATTATGCTAATAACTAATTAAGAAAAGATTAATGCTAGTAATTAATTTAGCTTCTATTATTATTATTATGTAAAAAACAAATGAAGAGTTAATATAGGATGTGAAAAATGTGGTATCAATTTATACAAAAGCCTGCATGTTGAATTAAAGCCAAAAGATTTCCTAAAAGTTAGGGTCGAAGTCAATGTTAGAGATTTTGGATTCTATAATTATAATTTCTTAGTATACAAATACAAATTATTTGAATTGATTTAAGTTAAATAATCAGATTTTAATATTTTTTTTTATTATACTTGGATACTTTCTTTTAATTCTTGTATTTTGTTTATAATTTGTTTCAATCTTGCAAACACATTGAAAGCAATCTAGGTAACTTTCTAACGAAAAAAGGAAATCAACATATATACTTTGAGTTTTGTTATGTGGATCGGATTCTTTATTTATTTTTCATGTTACTCTTTTTTTTATAATTTTCTTTTCAAACTTACCCTTAAATTCTTCTCTCTCCCTCTTTATTGATTATATTTATAAAATTAGAAATTTAGAGTGCAATTATCATCTCTTAAGTCTGCTCCTTTCTCCAATACATGATTAATCTGTTTTATTAAAATAAATTGATTTCTTAGCTATGCTTTTAATTGTAAAGCTAATTAGTACCATTTCTTTTATGAAACAAATGTGAACAAAGCATCCTCACAATAAATTATTAAGAAGAAGTTTTAAATTAGTATATATAGTGATTTATTTGTTTAATTAGAAATTCCTAAAAATTATGTTAATTTTGATTTGTATGCATATATATTCACCTATATTCACTGCCCCCCAATCACAAAAGTTTTACCTTTGCCAATGTTGATAATGGGACTATCGTGAAGGTATGAAATTATGAATTGTATAGCCTTGTAAGAGTAATGTTTAAGTTCTCTAGTGTACAGCTGCGAAGCTAGGTTACGAAAAGGAGGGGCAACGGCCGGCTTAATTTCATGAGCTTTCTCCTTTAATCCTTACGGTTTTTTTTTTTTATATATCTTTTCATATAGGTCTACATAAAAATACATCATCTCCCATAATTGTTTTTTTCTTGCCAATGAAAAAAATTTCCCCTCCTTAAAAAATATTTCTACCACATGCATCTTATTTTCAATGATCATGTATAATAATATCTCAAAGACATAATTCAATTTATGAAAGTAAGCAACCATTATATGATCTTTAATATGTAAGAATTAAAATTAAATATAGTATAATCAAATTATAACAAGCAACCATTAAAAGAAGGCAAATATACAAAGATGAAATTATAATAAACAAGATTGAGAAAACAATAAAGAGAAATATACAAAGAAAAATATTAAGTACCTTGATAACGAAGACAAATACTGATTTTTTAAATTATATTCAAAGTATTGTTTTTATAAAAATATAATTATATTGTTTTTGTATATTGAATAGAATTCTTATCTAATTATAACTCTTGAGTTTTGGGAAAGGAATCTTTTTATACCCTGAAAAAAATAAATCTGAATTAATATAGGATTAGGATTGTTATCATAGGCAAATAGAAAATAGAAAAACAAAAACAAAACACGCATGATAAAAAAACAGTTTTAGCTATTTTAGGATTCTTGATTTATTTATTGAAAAAAAAAACCATAGATTCACAATAAAAAAATAAAAAAAGGCATTTTAGTCTCTTCAAAAATTTACCTCCTAACTATGCCTTTTATTACATGTAAAGATTAATTTCTTATAGAAGCTTGCATGGGATCTTACATTAACAGCATACATTTTCATTGCAGGTCAGTGTAAGTGCAATGTTTGATGTGCAGATAAAGCGAATACACGAGTATAAAAGACAGTTACTCAATATACTTGGCATCGTCCATCGATATGACTGTATAAAGGTGAATGGAATCTACTTGGGCAAAAGAAGCCATTATCTTCAGTTAAATCTATTAGAACACTTGCGGTATCTAAAAATGAGGCCCCGATGTCTGCCTCTCCCATCGCCTTGCTGCTATAAGCTATAACTAAAATGCATGAGCTTCAGCAGTTAACTCTTTCTGGGTTTGGTCCATACATGGCATAAGAGCAACTGGACAATATTTTAGTGTGTCAACAATTTGGACTTTGTTTTCTGTTAGTTATGGCTTGGTTAAAACAAGTCATGTTAGAACCAGTTTTCCTGGTTTACATGATTCATGACAGAGAGCTCGTGCTTATTTTACATGAATAGTACTCCTCCAGATGTTGAGGATTGGTTTTACCATGATTTTATGATATTTGGATATAGGTTGCTTATGTTATTCTAATTTTGTTGCAGAATATGGAGAAGAGTGACAGGACAAAGGTTGTCCCCCGTGTCTGCATAATTGGAGGGAAAGCTGCTCCTGGTTATGAAATTGCCAGGAAGATCATCAAACTCTGTAATGCTGTAGCAGAAAAAATTAACAACGATCCTGATGTTGGTGATCTTTTGAAGTTGGTAAGTGAAAAGCGTGTCTGTGTTAAGTAGGTGAACAGATGAGCATCTTCTGTATTATTTGGTGAAAGTGAGGTTTTTAACCAGTTTTTTATCAGCTGAAAGGTTTGTGCTAGGCCAAAAATAATCATGAACCAAATTCCTTTTGAGTGCTAAAATGCCAGTTCCCTCACAAGAAGCTTTCATCAGGGCATTTCATCCAAGCCTCATAACAAGTCATTGTACCATTATATTGATAGTGGTCGACATTATTTCTGTCTTGCTAATCATTCTCAATGAAAATTCTTCAAGATGCATGGAAATGCACGTATATTGAAATTACCGTCTATGAGGTCTATTATTAGTTTAGTGATTCTATAAGGTGAGGTAGGTAAGATAGTAGTCCTAAGTGTCAGGTTCCAATCAAGCAATTTTTTTTCTGTTCGAGCAGCAAGTGGTGGTAACTATGGAAATATTCTTGATATGCACTTCAGTGGTGGTTGGATTTTTGTGTTTATAGCATCATTTAAACTGGAAAGAGAACGAATTGTTTTTGGTCCAAAGGAGTGATTGTTTTTGTTTGCATTATTCAGTTGCTAAAAGATATCAACCTTGGAATTGTTTATTGATGGATTTACTTGCTCGTTGAAGGAGGGCCTTAGAAGTGGTTGGATTCTAGTTGCCTGGAGAGCATTTTCATTATTAGATGGAGAGAAAGTGGAAGGAGAGGAAATGGGAAAAATTTGAGGGAATATTCTTTAAGAAGTCTCAAGTTCCTGCACTTTCCCCCCAATTAGTTTATTGCTTCTAACATTAGGAAATAATTTTCTCCTAATAGTATTCAGCTGTTTTCTTATACCACTTCTGATGAGACATCAGTTAACTCAGTTTAAATTACTAGTTTCCTTGTGTGGAAATTTTGTTAAACTCTTCTATTTCTAACTTTCTTATGCTCTCAATTGTTGCCAGAGAAATTTGTTTATTTTCTCATTAGTTTATTTTCTTATTTATAAATGCTTGATTTAGTATGCTAGTAACTTTCTAGTGTTTTTTTTACTATACTTTTCAATAGTATGTGTGGATCACCATGCCTCAAGCTTGACTTATATACCCTTACGCCGCAATTTTTCTCCTCCTCCCATCCCTACATGCTGTATTGAGAAGGCATATTGTTTTTGGTATAGAATCAAAAATATAAAACATCTTATCTGTCCGAGATTATTTTTCTTGGTCTTCTGCTTGTTTGATTGCAGTATCATTTGGAACTAACTGACGAATTATATCTGCTCCTGTTATTTCATGGTTTTGTTTATCTGTTGTTTTGATTCAGTTTCTTGTTTATAATCTCCTACAGGTTTTTATACCTGATTACAATGTCTCTGTTGCTGAGTTAGTAATACCAGGGGCTGACCTTTCGCAGCACATAAGGTCTGTAAATAATATGGTGCACCAATTGGATTGCAACCTTAGACTCAACCGTAATTATCTTCTATTTAACTTATTTAATTCATTATTGAGTTGATGATAAATGAATATTCCCTGCGCCAAATCAATGGAGAATTTGTAAATGTTGCAAGAACCATTTGAAGTTTTTAACCCCATAAATTCTAGCTTAAAAGGTCAGTTTGGATTGCTACCTTTCTGATTCTGATAAATTGTTCATCCCAAGTATCCTAAAAAGGGATAAATAAAGTCAAAACAAAAGGGCTTGTAAGATTGCTATTGTTTTATGTAACCAATCATATTTTTAAATTATATTTCACGTAACATATGGAATACTTTCCTCTAATTGTGTAAGTGCACTAACTGACTTTCTAGATGATAATAGTCAACTATGTTTTTTTCACTTTTCTGATCCATTCTCTAGATTACTTGTCTGCTTTTGTTTAATTTTTTTTTTATAATGTAGAAGTGGTTGTATTGCATGATAGAATGTAGAAGATTGAGTTGGGCCTTTGGTTCAAAGTCTTTTTCTTTTCCTTGTGATCTTTCATTTTCTAATTGGTTGTCCATTAGATTTAACTTTATCTGAAATATGTAGGATTTCTCATGTAATATGCATGATTTTATGCAGCACTGCAGGGCATGAGGCATCAGGTACTGGCAGCATGAAATTTTTGATGAATGGATGTTTACTTCTAGCCACAGAAGATGGTTCTACAGTTGAAATTATTGAAGAAATAGGGAAAGATAACATGGTACGTGCTAATCTGAAATGAGGTTTACAAGGAAACCATTTAAATAGAATTTGTGCATTGGCCTTTACTGTTTGCTATGACATTAAGAAACATGAATCAGCAAACAATTCATGAGACTAAGTTTCTGATATCTACTTAACCAATTTGATGTGGTTGGGTTCTTGCTTTGTTGACTGGGATTCAAGTGTCATCAGCAAGTTATTTGCTTTTGGAAAGTCTGCCTAGCTTCATAAAGGTTGACATGACAACTTTGTTCTAAGTATATAGTCGACTGGCCATTATAAATCATTATATATTTCAATTGAACATGTAAGGAAGAAGAGTGGATTAGAAGTGCCAGTTCCAATTGTTTTACTGCAGCTGCTGGAAAGTTTGTGGACAGTAGAATGGTAATATATTCAAATGTAATAGGAATTTGACCATTCTAGGTTCAAATAGCTATGATGCCAGTCGAGTTTTGCATGTTTGGGAGCTTTTTGAAGGCACTCCAAAACCAATCAATGCTTTTCTTCTCGGTTTCTGCATGTCTGCATCACCACTTGCAAAATCATAGGTTTCTGTCAACTGGTTACCTGTGTTGTATTTTGTAACTAGACACCAATCGTTTGGCATGCATGTGCTAGCACTCAATGGGGGAATACATTTCTGATGCTGTCATTTTTGGCTCAGTTTTTATTTGGTGCAAAAATGCATGAAGTACCAGCTTTGCGCGAGAAAGGACCTACCCTTAAAGTGCCTCTTCAATTTGCTCGTGTTGTAAGGTATGTAATGTAATTAAACTTGGAAACCCCGCCCCCCAAATCACTTGCCTTTCAAAATCATTTCCAGCAAACCAGGTAAATGCTTTGGACATCAATTTTTCAGTGTTTCTGACGCAGGTTGTGTTTTGTATGCTGAGCAAGACACTTCTTTGGATAGTGATAGATTTTTTGGTAATTTAATTTTTATCATACTATTGCATGTAGGATGGTTCGAGATGGCTATTTTGGCTTCCAAGACTATTTTGAATCCTTATGTGACAAGGTGGAGGGTGGCAATGACTTTTACCTTCTTGGTTACGACTTCCAGAGCTATCTAGAGGCACAGGTAATCTTTTGTTCTATTGAAATTCCCAAAAGTCAAGCATTTTGGTGCTCTACTACTTGAAACGGTTCCAAGAATCCCATGCTTACACTATTCAACTGCAGGCTGCTGCTGATAAAACATTTGTTGATCAAGAGAAGTGGACTCGGATGAGCATCCTTAGCACTGCTGGGTCTGGAAGATTTAGCAGTGATAGAACAATTGAAGAATATGCGGAGAAGACTTGGGGAATCGAACCCTGCAGATGTCCATTCTAATCAAAACTTGGAAGTTCTCTGTAGAAGGTACATTTCCTGTGGTTATCCCAACGACCTGGCGGCAACAGTTCTCATGCCTTGATCAAAGCCAGTACTTTTACTGCCGGAGGACGAAACCACTTTGGCTTTCAATTTAGATACCTCATCTTCCCACACATTTCCGGCAACTATACTGACTGCACATGGAAAGAAAACTCTATGTTTGATTCGAAGTGCAATAATAACCCAATAAACCTCCACGAGGAACTTGGCTTTCGGACAAATTTTGTCGTGAAGTTGAGAGGAATATCGTATGTTTATGGAAAATTATGTTTCAGATACGTACCACTATAAAACTATATGTGAGAAACATGTTTTGTACAGCATCAAAGTCAAAGGTATTATTCTAAAAAATGGCGTCGTGGTGTGTCGGTGGAATCCGCGTAGAATTGGAATTCGATCCCAGAGTAGTGCCCGAATAACACGTGGGTTTGTCGTTAAGACAAAACCCATAATTTAGTGGACAAGGTTGTCCTAGCAGACCACCGAGCTATCCACTTCGACCAATACCCAAATGGCCAGGGTTGTCATAGCGGACAGCCAAGGCCCATACAAATAGGTAGCTGTCCGTTATTGTTTGCCCCATCAGTCGACCCAGGGCTTGCATCCGTCGTCATTTATATTTAAAAGTTCTAATAATTTTTCCTTCATTATGTACTTAGTACCAGAGTTTTGGAACCCATTCAAGCCCG
>Ga0325401_1003313_pt1 | contig 14707 bp, 14 predicted proteins | sample PopdelMetagenome_FD_205666 | JGI IMG/M metagenome (GOLD analysis project Ga0325401, IMG submission 205666) | Populus deltoides microbial communities from Bellville, Georgia, United States - Xylem-PdKOR-R2 | ecosystem: Host-associated > Plants > Phyllosphere > Stem > Wood/Secondary xylem | place...
TTTTTTTACCCATGCAATCGGTCTTCACTTTTAATTTAAATCCATCAAGACATATCATCTAAATAAATTCTTGAAAATTATCTAATTGAATATTTTTATATGTTTTTTAATAAGACTTTGGATTTTTCCTTTAACCTTTTCATTAATTTTCTTATTTGTATTTTTTAAAATTTTATTCTATTTTTCGTGTGAACGAAACTTTCAAAAAACAAAGTTATTAATCATAGTCGAGTCCATAACTCATTTATCAAGACTCTTATTGCCCTAAAACATCATTGTCTCGTAGCTTTAAGAACAAATTAAAACAAGAAAATAAAAATTGAATTACAAGATAACCTCACTTTGGGTGCTTATAAACGCATTCCAAAAATTCCACTTCAGAAGGATTGGCTGTGCAGGACGCAGGCTAATGAAGCAGACATTTACTTTGGGTAAGCCGCAGCTCTGAAAGGTCCTCAAAACCAACTTCAGGAAGCATGAGAAATAACGCAGGTTTAGAACTCGATTATTCATAAATTGCATCCATGGCAGTACAGGTTGAATTATCTAAAATCGGAAATCAAGCGCACATCAGGAAACTGAAGCAGTCATTTCCAATAGAGGCGGAACACCTAAAGCAATTCATCTTTAATTTGACCTTCTATTGCACTTTTCACTAACAATCCATTAAGAAACAAGGGAGATTTTAGCTTAGATGGGCAAAAAATAGTACCCAAAGTGTACGAAACAAATAGTATGTATGCTACTCCTCAACAAAGTGTAAGAAACAAAAACCATGCCGCTTTCTGATTTTCTATATAATGCCATTTTACAATTTGAACAGTTCAGGACGCGAAAGAAATTAATTTCTACAGCCTGCCTAGCCAAGAACTTCCTTGATCTTTGTCTTCTGGTCTTCAGATAGTGACGCGGGGAAAAGAACCTCAAACGTGATGTAGAGATCACCGTTCTTATTGCTAAAATGCAGTGGCATTCCCTCCCCCTTGAACCTTCTTACTTCCTTGGGTTTAGTGATTCCCTGAACACAATTTTACATGTCATTGCTGTTTCTTAACCTTCTGACCTACGAAGTCAAGTATCTATTAACAAACACAGAACTATAAAGAACATGTGAAAACTTACCTTCGAGCTAATGTCCACCAAATGTTCATCAAGATGTTTAACGGTCTTCTTGAAACCAACAAGCGCTTGAACCTGATGAAAAATAAAGGTTCATAAAATCAACTCAGCGGTGGAAGCAGAACTCATCTCATAGAGCATTTAAAGGAAAAGAAGGGGGTGTGTGTGAAGGATACTTCAATCATCACAAAATTTACCAGTGTTATGGTGACAGTAGCATGCAAGTCATTGCCTTCTCTTCTGAAGACATCATGGGGTGCTGTCCGAATTCGGAACTGCCAGAAGCATGATAAAATTATTTTTTGCTTCAAGAACAAAAGCAACAGTAGCAGCGGTAATGAAACCACATCACAACTGTGTTTAAACTAACCTTCAAATCTCCAGGCTCTCCATCAATTATAGGCTCGCCGTCTTCATAAAAAACCACCTCCTGTAACATGCACAGTAACATTATGCTAAAAAGACATGGCAATGGCATAAATAAGGATTCCCGTACAACCATAACTAATGATGAATACCATCCCTGCTGTAAATATTCTTGGCAAAAATCATATCCAAATATCTGACACGAGATTAATAATTAGGAAGAATTATGACAAGAAACATAATCGCAGATCTAACAATGAGTTATAGTTTGCCACCCAAATTGTGAGAGAATAATTTTCCATGGATTTTGAAATTGCATAACATATGACCGATAAATCTGCAGACTGCACACATGGGAAATGCGTATTCAGATGACAAGTAGGACAATGGTGTATGGTACCCACAATTCCATGCTTGATAATGTTCCAAATAACAGTTGAGGGTTCTAATTGATTATCATCATCCCCAAATAGGCAAGTCAATTAAGGAATCTAAAGAAATTGCCAATGTGAGGCACACAAACAAGAAGCCTTCTTTAAAATGCAATGGAAACAGAATATGGAAAGCCAAAACAAAGGACCGATTAAGGTCATGCATGCTGCTCATAGCTAGACATTAATTTACTATCACTGTATATACATAACTTCCATCAAAGATAGGCAGTAAGCATTTAAAAAGAAAGATGTTGACGACAGCTTTCATAATGATACAGCAAAGGAAACAAAAATTTCTATCCGAAAGCAATATTTAAGTATCTTAAGCATAATGGTGCAGGGAGCTTACTTGTCCATCTTGCATCCCTTTCTCAATATCAACTGTAAGAAAATATCCCTCCCTTTCATGCTTGACATTTTGGCATTGCTCACAGACCTGAAAGAAAAATAATAGGAAATGTGACGAATAGAGAGAAATCTTACAGTACTGGAGTTGGGTGAAACTAAACATTCAAACCAACAAGGGGTCAATATACTCCAAGTACTATATTACTTATAAATAATTTCAAACAAGATCCATCGGAACTTGTACAACAGGATTGTCGAGTCATAGTATACCTGCTCTGTCATCTGTTGAAACATTCCTGGACCAATTTGCTTGTGGTAAACTTCATTTCTGCAGTTACAGCGTCTTTTGCCAGGGGCTGGCTTTATAACATTTTTTTCCCTCCAAACCTGATGGGTAAAAAAAGAAGTCAAGCTCAAAAACAAACCAATCAAAAATCTTACTGCAATCAATTTCTACTTCTCTCGGGCAAAATAGAAAATAAAAACAGATATGACCCTAACTTTTGTTGATTACAGCAGCAAGTAAATGCACACAAGCATACACAAATTTGTCCCCTTAGCTCGTGTTTTCCGTGCTAGCTTCCAAGAAGAACACAAGACACTAACATAATCATATAATTGCCGCAGCTTAAAGTTATGTTTGCTCATACTCACTATGTTTGCACAAAAACATTCCCATATTGCATATTCATTAAGAGAAGTGCTAGTAGCATCAGTGGCGACTGTCACAATTGGACCATGCATGCAAAATAGTCTACTTCCATGAGCATGAGAGATAGGCATATTGCATGCATGGTCCAGATGCATCAATTGATGCTAATGCAAACAATTCTCACACGCTAAAAGGGCTAGGTTTGGCAGCATGAAATGTAATGTAAGAAAGACTTTCATGCTTTCTTTTACCACTACATTTCATTACATTTACCAAACATATCGTGAAATCCGAAGTTTGGTAACACATACTGCAATGATCTACTTTGACTGCATTCTATTACATAGCATATTGGCAATTTTCTGAAAATGAGTAGGGTACGAAATGTATCTCAAAGACTGCTGCTTGAGCTTGAAACTCAATAGTTAACGACTTGACTCAACTAAGCCTTATCCCACCAAACATCATGCAAGTTCCCATTTGAAAGGCTAAAATCAAATGTTTAACTATTGCATCACGTAGGGTTTACAGGACCTCCAAAAAATGTGTTTGTATTAACCAATGGAATTCAATTTCTACAACAAGAATGTTCAATTACAGATTTAAGCGTCCCTCACCTTCAGTGACCCACCCATGTACAGGTCTTCCAGTGTTGCATCCAATTCTACAATTACATCATCACCCTTCACGATTTTCTCTTCCTCTTCCATCTGACCTCCACCAAAAAATCTAGAAGAACCATTTGGTCAGAAATATGAGATTTTGACATTAGGATTTAAAAGGAAAAAAATTGATGGTTATACACAAACAAATGCACAACACAAAACCATAATACTAAATTAGCAGAAATGTCGTTATCTACTAAAACTCAAGTGAAATGGAATTTTTATGTACGCATAACAGACCCACTAATTTCAAAGAAAAACATTCAGCACTAACACTCTCCACTTGTGCATGAGTACGATGGTAACCTTAGTTTTCAGACAGCGATAGCTGACCAGCACAACTAAACAGCAGTTTATGCAGGCACAACCAGGATAAGAATAATGAATGGCTGCGGGCAAGACAGAGTACAGCGAAAGGAACATTGAAGATCAGAGTACAACAAAAGGAACATTAAATCTAAATATAGCAAAGATCCTAACCTCATAACAAAACTAGAATGCAACAAAATGTTTGCAAGATCTTGTAACCCTTTGTTGATTAAAGTTGAGCGAAATGCATGAGCATCATGCCATTTTAAAACAAACATTGAAGAAGTGAACAAGCAGATATTGGAAAAGAAGAATTGAACATACTGGCTAAAAATGTCTTGAAAATTCATTCCTCCTCCTCCACCTCTGCCTCCACTAGCCATATGCTGCTTAAGTCCCTCTTCACCATGCCTGTCGTATATATTCCTCTTCTCACTATCCGATAACACCTCATACGCTGAACAATTAATTTACCCACCCAACACATCAATCAGATTATCGATAAACATAAAAAAAATAGTAAGTAAATTAAGAAGAAGAAGAAGAAATATACCATTGCTAATCTCAGCAAATCGCAAATTAGCCTCTTCATTTCCCTGATTCTTATCAGGATGATACTTCAAAGCTAGCTTTCTATACGCTCTTTTGATCTGTTCGTCCGACGCGCCTTTCGGCACTTGCAACACTTCGTAATAGCTCTTCCTGCACCCACTATTATTAATCAGCAAATCCAACGCTCTAATAATAAGCCGTAAGCGTAAAAGAGCAGAGATGATTAAGAGATGCGCACCCTGCAATGGCTACGAGAGCGTAGTGTGATAGAGCCACCACGCATAATAAGAATAAGAGCTTGTTGGCCATTGTTCAGAAGAGAAGATTACAAGATGGCAGGAGGAGGAGAGAGAATTGGTGGATCTCTCCAAAACTTAACTTAAAGCCACTAGGGTTTGCTGATGATTGATTTCTGCCAAAGCTGAGCAATGTTGAATGACTTGTCGTCTCTGAATACACACGCCCTCTCTCTCTCTCTCTCTCTCTCTCTCTCTCTCTCTCTCGAATCGTCTCAAAGAATACAAGATCTCTTGCTATGCTATAATATTAGTGTTCCAGGGAGAGACTGCATGGCGTGGTGGAAGTTAAACCAAAACGCTAAAAAACATGACACTTTGGCGACGTGTTCTCTCTTCAAACTAACCAATGAGAGGAGGCTCTAGGTTGCTAAAACCAATGAAGTACTGACACGTGCGTCTCTGCCTCGTTTTGTTTCTTTGGTCATGGTGCTGCCTAGCCAGCTACACACGGCACCCACCTGGAGAGAGCTGACTGAAGGTATAGTTGTAAACGACGTCGCTACTTTTAACAAGAAAGGAGTCATGGAAATGGGCACAGGTCCATTAAGAATTGGGCCTTTTAGCCTTTAACCTTTTTCTGTAATGAATGAAATGAGAAAAGGATTGAGAGAAATGGGTAAGGCCTAAGAACATCCCGGCCCTTCCATTTGAGGCCATCTTTGCAAATCTGATTTTCAACGATCAGCGATTCATGGCGGCGGCGAGCTGCCACTTCGTAATTGCATGCCTCCGGTGAACCCAATTCTTTTTTTCCTTTTCTTTTTCTTTTAATATTTGAGAGTTAACGCCATTCTTTCTTTAACGAGGATTATTAACGAGAAATGATTAAATGAATTAAAGTTTTCTAATGAATAAACATATAAAATAAATTATTAAAAATATTGATTTAAATAGACCATTTTATTACTATAACTTCAAAAGAAAATTTTCAAGATGTCCCGATTCGGTTCTATACCGTACTAATTTTAGGCTAGATATACACTCCAATTTTCATTTTATTTTTTCTTTTTCTAATATTTTTTTTATATATACATATATTGACTTGAGCATTAAAATATTTTTATTTTTTAAAAAGTTTTTTTTTTCAAATGTCTTAAATGGTTATCAGCTTGCCTAATTTATGTATAATTTTTTTTATATAATTTCATCACTTAATATGCTTTTATATTCAATAATCATATGAGCTAAGTGCTCTCTTATGCTGCCATTGTTGTAGCTCAATATTTTGCTTCAGTCGTTGATAAGGACATAGTTGATTGTCTTTTGTTGCACCAAGAAATTGCTCCCCATCCAAGCATAAAGACATACCCAGTAGTTGAACATCGAGTATCATGATCACTTGCACAGTCAGCGTCACAAAAACTAACTAGCTTGCAATCTCCATTCTTCTTATAAAGAATGTCATCATCGAGTGTGCCCTTTACATATCTTAAAATTCGCCAAACTACTTATAAATGAAGTTTCTTTGGATTTTGCATGTATCGACTCATCACACCAATTGCATGAGAAAAATCTAGTCTACTTAAAGTTTAGTAAATCAAACTGCCTACCAATTGTCGATACATTGTTGCATCTTCTAAATCCTTCCCTTCGAGAGCACAAACTTTTACATTTGCTTCAATTGGTATCGAGATTGGTTTGCAATTAACCATTCCAAACTTCTTCAATAAATCTCTGGAGTATCTTTTCTGATGAAGAACCAACCCTTCATGAGTAATCAATCTCTAGACCAAGAAAATGCTTGAGTTGCCCGAGCTCTTTCATTTGAAAGCGAACTGACAAATTTTGCTTTATTAGGAGAATTTCTTCTTCACAATCTCCTGTTATGATTAAGTCATCAATATATACTATCACAATAGCTAGCTTTGTGTTAAAATGATTTGACAAACACGCTACAATCTGCAGATGTCACTGAATAGCCACTATAAGTTAGAAATTCAGCAATTTTACCACAATAGGCTCTTGGTGTTTGTTTTAATCCATAGAGCATCTTTCATAACTTATAGACATATTCAGGATGATCTTGACTTTAAAATCTCATCGGTTGGTTCATGTAGATTTCTCGATCCAACTCTCCATGTAAGAACACATTTTTCACATTCATTTGCCACATATTCCAACCTTTGTTAGCTGCAAGTGCAATAAGACTCTGACAGTTGTAATCTTTGCAACTGGACTAAACATTTCATCATAGTCCAGTCCATATTGTTGAGAGAAAACTCAAGATAACAGACATGTTTTGTATCTTTCAATTAATCCATTTGTGCGACATTTTAGTTTGTAAACCCATTTGCAAGAAATAGGCTTCAAATCTCTTGGTTTTGGTACAAGCTCCCAGGTTTGATTTTATTCTAAGGCAGCAAATTCCTCTTCCATGGCTTTATTCCACTCCAAACTGAGTTGTGCTTCTTCAAATGTCTCAGGTTCTGTTGTGTCTTCTTCTTCTGTTATAGCAGTATTGACATATTTAGGATTTGGCTTTTTAATTCTTGTTGATCGTCTTGGTTCCTCTGTTCTGTTAGGCTCTTCTTCTTCACTTGGTTGTTCATACATACATGTTCACCAAAGACGTTGTGCTATGCCATCATTTGAAACTTCTCCTTTACCTAAATCCAGTTAAAGTTGGACAGACTGCAAAGAATCTAAATATGGTAACGTCTCTTTTTTTTAGGATCACCATGAGGATGCTTCATCAAACACCACATTTCGTTATATGTAGCGCTTCCCAGTTAAAAGATCACAACATTTCCACCCTTTTCTTTAACTGTCATATCCCACAGAAATACACCTTACAGCTTTCTTATCAATCTTGTTACGTAAATGACCAGGAACAAACACATAGCATACATATCCAAAAACACGAAAATAACTAACTGCAGGTTTTATGTTCCATGTTTTTCAAAAGGTGAAAGGAAATATAATTGTTGTTAAAGAAGCCTGTTGATCACATAAAAGGCAATTTTCATTGTTTTTGCCTAAAAACATCCTGGAACATTCTTTGCATGGAGCATCCTGCGACAGAGTTCTATAAGGTGTCTGTTTTTTTCTTTCTGCGATGCCATTTTGTTGTGGAGTGTTGGCACATGTGCATTGATGATGTATTCGATATTCTAGTAGAAAATTAGAGAACTCGTCTGATGTGTACTCTCCCCAGTTGTCCGTGTGTAAATAATGAATTTTCTCACCAATCTTTGCTTCTGCTGCACTTTTAAACTCTTAGAATTTTGAGAAGGTTTTAGATTTCTCTTTTTGAAAAAAAACCCACACATACCTTAAAAAATCATTAATAAAAGTCACCATGTATCTCATCCCACCGATAAAAGCTTGCTTCACAGGTCCAAAAACATCGGAGTTGACTAATTCTAGTGGTTTCTTAGCTATAAACTTGGACTCTTCATACGACAACTGATGAGCTTTCCCATACTGGCATCCTGCACACACTGTGTCTGTTCTTACTTCAAGTTGAGGAAGTCCCTTCAACATCGACTTCTCCATCATTATAACTAGCTTAAAATAACTAACATGACTCAAAGGCATATGTCAAAAGTCTGTTGTCTCGTTCTTTTTTGTCTTGTCTATGTATGCAGTTTCTGCAGACATTACATAGATGACTTTAGTCTCTACCCTTTTATCAGTGGTTCTTTTGCAATCTCAAGATTGTGATATACTCTCACATCTTGTGGACCGAACAAAACAAAATGCCCTGAAGATGTTAATTGTGATACAAAAGGAAGGTTTTTCTTCATACATGGAACATGATAGACTTTTTGAAGTGATACCTCATTATCACTGTAATGGTTAGAGACCATTGTATTACTAACGTGAGCTATTGATAATTTTGAGTTGTTGGTTGTTACCACCACACGTTTTTCCTTATATTCTGTCAAATTTTGCAGCTTCTCTTTATCTCCAGTCATATGATTTGAGCAACTAGAGTCAACTATCCAATCTTTCTCATAGTTGATTTGATTAGATATTATTGTTGTAAAGGCTAGCTCATCTTTTTCTTCTTCTATAACAAATAATGCCTCAACATCCCATTCGTCTTCAATTTTAGAAGTAACAGCATTATTCTCCATGAACTTTGTTCGCAACGTATAAAATTTTACCATAAGACCTTTCTTTCTGCAATTGTAACATTTTCCTTCAAATTTCTTATTGTTACCCTGATTTTTCCAACCTCTCATTGCACGACTTCTTGCACCTTAACGATTTTTAATCTTATCATTGTGCTTTTTAAATCCACCATTTCCATACTGCTTAAAATTCTCACTGTTTTTGTTGGCGTAAAGTGCTTCCTCTTCACTTTTTAGTGAGGCTCCTCCCATTTGCTTAGCCAAAGCTTCTTGATCAGCAAACAAATTTTCAAACTCAACAAGTGATGGTTGATCTTGCCATCCCTGTACTATAGTAATGAAACCCCTGTATTTAGATCTCAAACCATAGATAACAATTCTTTTCATCCTGGTTTCCTGAATGAGAGCTTGTGGATCCAACTCAGAAATTTCATGGCATAATGACTTTACTTTATGAAAATCTTTTTAAACATAACAAAAAATATATAAATCATGAAAAATTATTGAATATTTTCATTAAATTTAACTCATCAACCTTGAACTATTTGATAGGCAACTTTGCTATGATGGCTCGTCAATCTCAATTGCAAGGGGATTTTCAACCATTCATAAAAAATTAACATTCAAATGGTAAAGTTCTTAATCCCTATGCCTATCAAATTTGCCAAAGGAAAATTAACCACATTGTCTAAGTTTTCTTCCACAGGTTTGACTTTAACTACCAAGATCAACATCCTCCCACTCAACTTGTTGCCATGGTAGCTCCCTCAAACTCCCTGCTGGAAGATAATACTTGGCTGACTGATAGTGGGGCAAATAGGCATATCACCAATTATAGTAGTGATATAGCTTCTCTAGCACCTTATTATGTGAAGGATGTTAAAACTACAACACCAGTCATGCAAAATAACTGACCAAGTCAACTCTGTTTACCGATTCTTCTGCACATTGTTTAGTTTCAATATTGCTTTCCTATTCTTAGAAGTCTGTTTAGGATTTTATGGCTAAAATAATAAATGTAACTGTTAGTTCCTATTTTTATGTAACTGACTTGCCTATATAAAGCAACTCAGTTCTGTAAAATAATATATCATCTTGTTCTCTATTTTCCTACTTCTCTTATTTTATTCAACAGTTTGATATCAGAGCCTCACAATCGTGGGCATTATATTGTTGTGTATTTTCTTTCTTTTGTTTGTAATGGGTGATCTGTATGTTACTGGTAGAATTAAAAAACTCAACCATACTAACTACAACACTTGGTCTACATGTATGATCCTACATGCAAGGTCAAGATTTATGGAAGGTTGTCAATGAAAGTGAAACTTTACAACCAAAAGCAGAAGACACACATGGTACGTTAAGGAAGTGGAAGATAAAAGTGGGCAAATCATTTTTTGCTTTGAAGACAACAATTGACGATGATATGCTGAAGCATATAAGGGATGCCAAAACTCCCAAAGAAGCTTGGGATACATTTGCCAAGCTATTCTCAAAGAAGAACGATACAAGACTCCAGTTAAGGATCTATGTCAGCCAATGAAGGTAGCAGTTACATTGTATTGTGATAACTAATCAACAATACATTTGGCTGAAAATCCAGTCTTTCATGCAAGAACTAAGCACATAGAAGTGCATTATCATTTTATCAGATAAGGTTCTGCAAGAAGAAATTGAGTTGAAACATGTTAACACAAAAGATCAAGTTGCAGATTTATTTACAAAAAGCTTGAGTGGCAATAAGTTTGAAAATTTTTATCATCAGCTCAGGATGGTTAATAGAAAAGACGTTGATGTTGAGAAGGGATGTTAAAACTACAACACCAATCATGCAAAATAACTAACCATGTCAGCTCTGTTTACCGGTTCTTCTGCACATTGTTTAGTTTCAATATTGCTTTCCTATTCTTAGAAGGATGTTTAGGATTTTATGGCTAAAATAATAAATGTAATTGTTAATTCCTATTTTTATTTAACTGACTTGCCTATATAAAGCAACTCAGTTCTGCAAAATAATATATCATCTTATTATCTGTTTTCCTACTTCTCTCATTTTATTCAACAAAGGATCGCAAAACAAAATGCACACTACTAGAAGGGGCAAGTGAAGAAGGACTATATCTCATTCGTGTGTCTTCTAATTCTACAAATAAAACTCAATCTCTTGTTTCCTTTGTAGGAATTAAAACTTTTGTTGATGTGTGACATGTTCGTCTTGGCCATTTGTCTCTACAAGTCACCAAAAATGTAACTAATTCCTTTAATCTTCCCATCATCAGCACTACTCCTTGTGATTTTGTTTGCTCGTCTTACAGGCTAGCTAGGCAAAAGTACTCAGTCATCTTTTGTTCTCTCAGACATAGTCTATGAATTTCCTCTTAATCTTATTCATTCAAACGTATAGATATCACCAGTTGTGTCTAATGATGGGAGTCGTTATTATGTTTGTTTCATTGATGATTACTCTAGATTCATTTGAAGTTTTCTCTTGCTTCATTCGTTTTAAACTACTTGCTAGAAACTTACTTTATTGCAAAATCAAACAAATTCAAACTAAGAATGAGGGAGAGTATATATTTGGGCAATTTAAAGATTTCCTAACATCAAGTGGGATTCATCATCGACTCATATTTCCACGTACTTCCCAACAAAATGGTATTGCAGAAAGAAAACATATATAGACATATAATGGACATGGGTTATCAGTGCTAGCTCAATGTAATTTTTTTAAAATCCTGAGGGGTGTAGCTCAATTGGTCAAGCCTTGAGTTTGTTTCCTGGAAGTCACCAGTTCGAGTCCCATAAACCTCAGGGCCACTGGAGGCTTACATGATCGTTAATTTTAGGGCCCGTGGAATTAGTCGAGGTGTGCGCAAACTGACCCAAATATCTACATCAATAAAAAAAATCTCCTTTCCATGTTCTTTTCAGCAAAACACCCAAAATAAATCTCCTAACATGTATCGGATAAGATTAAGATACAAAAAGGAATTGGAATCATTAAGTACATGGTCGAAGGAATTTAATAATTCAAAAAATTAAAAAAAACTATATAAAAAAAATAAAAGGAGCAATATAAAAAAATATTGTTAGACTTTAACACTCTATGAAGATAAAAGATTTAATGTATATATATTTCGTTTGAAAGAAAAAAATCCTAAAGAATGATTCAAAGCATTTCTTCAATTCCTTTAATTTTGATAAATTACTTCACGTTCTTTTATTTTATTTTTATAATTTTTAATATTTTTAATTTGTAGTCCAACCATATTTAAAAAAAATAATTTTTTAAAATAATTTTGATATATTTATATCAAAAATAAATTCTAAAAAAATAAAAAATAATTTAACTTGAATATATTAGAATAATTAATTATTTTTAATTTGAATATATTAGCTTTTATCTTTTTATATTTTTTTAAATAATTTAACTCTCCCTCTTTCTTTTTATATTTTTTAGTCTAACTTATTTTTTAAAAATTAATTTTTTTATTTTAAATTAATTATTTAAATATATTGATGTTAAAAATAAATTTAAAAAAATAAAAAATTTAAAAAAATAAATTCTATCATAATTTTAACTACATGTAGGTAAACCATATATAGGTTATAGCTATCATGGGTTCTACAGTTGTGCAAGGGCATCGACGTGAAGATGCACCAGGTTCTCGACGGTGGAGATATGCCACGAATGTATTGTTATTTTGTTGCTCTCGTGGCCCAACTACCACCACAGATCTATGTACAGCACTAGCCCCCCACTCTCGCTGAGTCGCTGTCCCTCTCCTTGTAAAGTCTGCCGCCACAAATTTAACATTTCACTCTTGTATAAAAAGAACCTATCCTACTTGGCTCTCCTGGCTATATAATACAAAGGTACACTTTTTTTCGTCTACACCAAAAGTTACACACTATAATCTTTAGCAACAGCCCTTTCTCACTAGAGGCAGAATGGGAAGGGCACCTTGTTGTGAAAAAGTGGGCTTGAAGAAAGGGAGGTGGACTGCAGAAGAGGATGAGAAATTGGCCAAGTATATTCAAGCTAATGGAGAAGGGTCTTGGAGGTCAATGCCCAAGAATGCAGGTATACTTGCTTGTTCAAAAGAACGTCGCTCGTTATGGGTTGCGAGCTTGTTTCTTTTGAAATTGAATGCAATGTTACATAGAGCATGTTGTTGACTTTTTCATGGGATTTGTTTTCATTTTATTTTGTCATTTTGAAGGGTTACTGAGGTGTGGGAAGAGTTGCAGACTGAGATGGATTAACTATTTGAGAGCTGATCTGAAGAGAGGAAACATATCAACTGAGGAGGAAGAGATCATCGTGCAATTGCATGCTTCTTTGGGCAACAGGTAAGTGCATTATTAGGGCAGCATTTTCCTCCATTAGTTATTTCAATTCTTCTTGGTCCTCCTTCCTGCTTTCTTTTCTTTGCTTTGCTTTGCTTTACCTTTCTATTTTTCTTTCACTTCCTCTCCTGACAGCTTTGGAATCTCCCTTCATAAATGTTCAGTGAGTAAATTAGTTGGGAAAGAACTGGAATGATGGCCACTAATTAAACAACAACATTTTTTTAACTCTAAAATTGCTGTCAAGAAAAAGAAAAAAGAAAGAAAAAAAAAGCTTCTTTGGAGAAATAGTCATATGCTACCCGTGTGATATTCATTTCAAAGGCAAAGTGAACTTAAATAAAACCTCTAATATGTTTTGCTATGATACGCAGGCCACAGAGAAAAATGGCCGTGCCTGCCTTGGTGTAGTGAACTAGAAAAAAACAATGTTGTAAATGCCTAATTAGGTGACTGGAATCATCACAGCCTTTGCTACGAAAAAGAAAGAATATATCTAAGAAATATATGTTTTCCACAGCGTCTTTTTTATTTACTCGAGTATTTAAGATTTTTATGACATTTTTCATAATTCATGTGCTGTAGTAACTATATATTAAACAAAAAAAACGAGATTACTCCAAATCATTTAAGAATTCCCAGTAATGTATATCCATTGGTAATTAAAAAAAAAAGAAAAAAAGTAGCTAAAGAATTGCATAATTACAAAGTGTATGTTCAAGATGAAAGGGAAACAAACGGTGAGTGAAACAGACTCAGGCGGCTAGATTGAGATCTCTACGGAGTACTTGGGAACCGAGTCAAGGTTAATTGCAAGACGCTGTGATTTAATTAATAATTAAAAGATGACAGCTAGCAGAAGCTTCACTTAATGTTATATATATGGGTTAATTAATTACTTAATTAGTGACTATCCGTAGCTAGCTTTGTTTGGGAGGGGTTTGGTGAGTTTAATTAATTAAATGTTAATCTCTTCTAATCGAACTTGTCCTGCCCCTGTTGGCCGATGCTATTTAGCTTCCCTGTACTGGTCATAGATGTGTTTAACTTGGTTTTAAAGAACAGGCTGTTAACGACGGAGTTTGACCCACCCGCTGTGTGTGTTTAATATGTTCTTAAATCGATATGACATTTTGCAAGCATCTCGATGATATCGGCCATTATGCAGCCCGTTGATGCTAGCTAGCGTTATCGTTTATTTTTATACTTTCATAAGCTATATATGTCATTAATTTAACATTCATTTAAACATGTTATGTAATTAATAAAAAATATATATATATAAGGGATAGAGATGAGACAACATGCCGATAGAGTTATGGAGACGACTTACTTCTTAAGGGTATATATACGAGGAAACCATGACCAACGGAACTGGGGACGTTTCTCCTGCTCTCTGGTCACACATTAGATTTGTTTAGAGAAAATTTTATAAATGAAAGATCCCCAGCTAAATTTTTGGATGATTCCTGATCACACAGTTTTGTTATTTTGATGACGTTGTTTTCTTTCCCACCATAAAGGAGCAGGGTGGTTC
>Ga0325401_1003315_pt1 | contig 14703 bp, 6 predicted proteins | sample PopdelMetagenome_FD_205666 | JGI IMG/M metagenome (GOLD analysis project Ga0325401, IMG submission 205666) | Populus deltoides microbial communities from Bellville, Georgia, United States - Xylem-PdKOR-R2 | ecosystem: Host-associated > Plants > Phyllosphere > Stem > Wood/Secondary xylem | place...
CAAGAAAGCCAAGGAATTCAAAGCTGTTCTCTCCATTGCCAGAGTTCAGGACTGCATCGGAGACCACACCTACTGTTATGAGAACCAGTAGTAAATTCATGGGGAGTCCTCCAGCACAAGCAGGTTCGTGGAAGCCAAAGCACCCACCAGTTGTTGCACTGCAACGAAAATCTCTGGTGTGGAGCCCGCTAAAGTTAAGGAGCTTTCAAAACAGGAGACCATCTTTGTTGCCCTATCGATCATCATCAACTAATGAGGTGCAATAAAACTTAGTCTTCATTGTCATGATAAATAGTAGGAGTATACTTTTTTTTTTCTTGATTCCCATCTTCCCATTTTTCTTACATGGATTTTATCATTTCTCCTCTGGATATATTAATCGCAATTGTATGCTACTTGCCTACTCAATCGCGTTTGTATGTTATTTGCTTTCCATTCAACAGTGAGAAACACAGAAAAAAAAACACACATCGGAGTTTTTCGATGCTTTAACTCATCTTGGGTGTATAAATTTAAAGTGGGACATCCTACTTTTTGACTAATTTATACACCCAGCTAGCGTTTAACACAAGATAGAGCTCTACATCAACAATTGATAAGAAATTGGCATGCCACTCTCTCATCAATTATTCAAGATATGATAGAGGAGATAAGAAAACGATTGCTATTATCGACAGTCTTCCTCTCCAGTCTCTGTCTCAACTAAAAATAGTTTAAGCAAAAGTCATGTTAATTCCCAGTAATCCAATCAACTGCTTTCGAGTTCTCCTAATTATTTAAGACACACTTTAAATTTAATTAATATTATTGTTTTTAAGTATCAACAATTATTGTTTTTTATCTGTTCGTAAACAATAAGATAACAAAGGCTAGAGTGTGAGTGGATGTATCGCAACCTGTCAATAACTTCAAGCCACAAAATCTTAATTTAAACCAAAACCCAACATCTTATATGATTTAAGACTCAATCGTAAAAGGACATGTTAATTAGTAACGAGATTAAAGAGTGTCAATGTTATTAAAGGACTCGTACAATTAAATCTCATTTTCAAGCTCACGATATACTTTTTGAGAGGTAGCTAGCCACGAGTTTGACCTACCAACCAGATGGCCATACTCCTTGACGAGCCTAATCAGTCATAAATAATGTAGTTTTTAATTTAAAAATGATAAATTATGAGGAAAATTTGAAAATAAAATAATAAATAAATAAAAATTTAAAATAATTTAAAATATGTGATCAATTCTTAAACAAAAATGAGAATGGTATATCACAGTGTTAATGTAAACTTTGATTAAAAATCAATAATGTTAATATGAAACAACAATAAGTCTTTAAATGAACTAAATAATAAAAAGATAAAATAAATATATTTTTAAATAAAAAAATGATCATGAGAATTTAATAAAATAATACAATTTATGCAAGGATGACACAAGAAAAACTCGGATTTTGATGTAAAATCAATTACAAATTAGTTTTACTCCATTGAACATAATTTTCAATCTAATTATTAGATCAAGATAAAATTTTATGAGAAATCTTTTATTATATTATTTTATTATAACTTAAAATTTTAGATTAAGTTGAGAAAAATTGTACAAGAATGTCAGCAGCATTCGGACAAAAAAAAACATATAAACTTATGAATAGTATTTTTGTAAATAAACTAGATGAGCTGGAAATTTCAGTTTCTTCTTCTCCTGGGCAATCCCTACAGAAGAAGTTGTCCTTTTTTGTATTGTGCTTCTCACATGTCTTGAGAAATGGGTTATTCTCCATCACTTATTACTACAATCTCTTATATCAAACACTTTTTCATGATCGCCCCCTCAAAGAAGCAGGTCCTCCTTACTAGAAAATTAATTGTGAATTTTGAACATTATCGGCTATGTATGGATGTATATAGTGAGGTTTTTTTTTTTTCTTTTTAGATGCATTTGTTTTTCATTTACTTCTATTAATATTAGGTTAATTGAGAATTAGGTTTCATAATTCATTTCGGTTTGTTTTCTATGAAGATATCCCGACCTCATGACTCAAGTCACGGGTATGGTTGGTTAACTCAGGTTGACTCGAGTGGTTTTTTCATGTTTTTTGTTAATTGTTTTTTTTTTTTTACAATTTTTTTTAACATTAGGTTGATTGAGAATTGAGTTTGATAATTTTGATCTGACCAACAATTTTTTATTTTTTTAAATAGATTTTTTCCCTCAATTTTATTGATTGAGAATTTAGCTTCATATTTTTTTATTTGTTTTCTATGGGGTTATCGTGATCTCAAGATCCAGGTCACAAGTTTTGCGGGTTAACAAACTGGTTGGCTCAAGTTTTTTTGGGTCCTTTTTTAATTGAATATTTTTTCATTTTTATCCTTCAGCATTGGATTGATTGAGAATTTGACTTTATATTTTTATTTGATTTTTTTCTATAGATTTATTTCAGTCTCATAATCCGAGTTTGACAAGTTAACCCGAGTTGACTTAGGATATTTTTTTAATTTATTTTTTTCAATTGAATCCTTCAACGTTAGGTTGATTGAAAATTATACTTTGTAATTTTTTTTTCTATAGGGTTACCATGGTTTCATGTCCCGAGTTGACGATTAGCTTGGTTGCCTCAAGATTTTTTATGTTCTTTTTAAATGCATTTATTTTTCAATTTCATCCATTAATATTGGGTTAATTAGGAATTAGGCTTCATAATTCATTTCAGTTTGTTTTCTATAAAGATATCCTAACCTCATGACTCGAGTCATGATTTGATCGGTTAACTCGGGTTGACTCGAGTTGTTTTTTCAGGTTTTTTGTTAAATTTTTTTTAGAATTTTTTTTTCAATATTAGGTTGATTAGGAATTGAGTTTTCTAATTTTCATTTCCATCCATTAATATTGGGTTAATTGAGAATTAAACTTCATAATTCATTTCGGTTTGTTTTCTATGAAGATATCCCGACCTCATGACTCGAGTCACGGGTTTGGTTGGTTAACTCAGGTTGACTCGAGTGGTTTTTTCATGTTTTTTGTTAATTGTTTTTTTTTACAATTTTTTTTTAATATTAGGTTGATTAAGAATTGAGTTTTCAATATTAGGCAATTATCTAGTATTAACTTTAAACTAAAAGAGAAGAGATTTTTACTGTACCCTTCGTCACTAAGCACTATTCATTGGAATAATGATTTGCTTCTTTTTTTCTATGCTTTTTTTTTTTCAATCAATTTTTTTTTTAATTTCATCCTTTAATATTAGATTATTTTTTTATTGAGTTGTTTCACTTTCATGCTACAGATTGCTGGTCTAACGGGTTAACCCTGTTGACTCAATTGTTTTCTTCAATTTCATCATTTAATATTGGGTTGATCTGAAATTAGACGTTATTATTTGTTTTGTTAACTTTCTATTGTGTTATTCTAGCCTCATGGCCAGAGAATCATGCTTAACGAGTTAACCCGAGTTTACTCGAATAGTTTTTTATGTTTTTTTAATTATTATTTTTTTCAATTTTATCTTCAACATTAAGTCGGTTGGAAATTGATTTTTATATAAAAAAATTATTTGTTTTCTATAGAGATATCAAGGTTGCAAGTTTTGATATTTTAACATTGGTGAAATCAAGTGATTTTTATTTTCTTTCTGGAAGGTTATCTTGGTCTCATAGCTCGGGTCACGGATCCTTCAATATTGAATTTGCTTTTTATTGGTTTGTCCTCGTCTCATGACTTGAGTTGTTAGTTTGGCAGGTTAACCCAATTGACTTAGTTTGTTTGGCAGGCTTTATGATTTGTTTTGGTTTACTTTTTATTAAGTTATCTCAATCTCATGACCCGGGAATAGTGTTTAACGAGTTAACCCAAGTTGACTTAGCTTATTTTTATGTCATTTTTAATTAAAATTTTTTATAAACTTCATCATTCAACATTGAGTCTGACAGGAGTGATTGATAATTGAGCTTCATAATTTGTTTTGATTTGCTCTTTATGAGGTTATCTAAGTCTTATGATTAAAGTCATAGATTTGGCAAGTTAATCTAAATTAAATCAGGTTATTTTTTTATATTCTTTCTATTATATTATCTCGATATGATACCCCGGGTCAAGGGTTTTGTTGATTGTCTCGGGTCGTTTTTTATCTTGTTTTTTTAATCTCATCATTCAACATTATGTTGATTGGTGATTGAAATATGTAATTTGTTTAGATTTATTTTCCATTGTGTTATCTCGGTCTTATGACCCGGGTCGTGAATTTGACAGGTTAACCCGAATATTGTTTTAAAGTCTTTTTTTAATTGATTTTTCTTTTCAATTTCATCCTTTAACATTGAGTGAATTAGGAGTTCAACTTAATAATTTACTTAATTTGATTTCCTTTCTACACGGTTGTGGTTTACTTCTTATGTCTTATCATTAACTTGTTCTTGCATTGATTTTGCAGTGTCTTTGTAACAACCCTGATTTTTCTACATTCTTTTTCGCGATATATTGGAAATTTTCAGGTAATATTTTTTTTTTTTTGTGATATACAGGTTCCACCAAAATTTCAGCAGAGTCTCCCCTATACTGGTAGGTTGGAGTTATCGATATATACCCTGTTTACACTTCTAATATCTCACATCTCATAACTCAAAATCACGACCCAATCATCCTGGGTCTCAACCCAACTCATTATCATCAACACAACACATCTTATTCAATAACATCATATAATATAGTTCAAATGAAAGATTCAATTTCAACCATAAATATGCATGGTCAAATAGGTACTAAGAGTTTAAACCATTAGAGTAAAGACATACATTCAAATTTACGGATTAATATTACATCTCAAGTTTTATAATTTACATAGTCAAAGCAAAAGATATCTAAACTAGCATTACCCTTGACGCGACCCTGATGGATCTGAAAATAGAAATTAACATGTACACATAAATATAAAAGATAGTAACAAGCAATAACAATGGCAGACAATAATCTCTATGGAATTTCTTTTGATATATAAAATTAGGCATAAACCTCTTTTACAACATATATTTTCCATCTATTACCAATATCCATCTAATATCCTATCTCATTTGCCAAGAATAATTCCATCTTGGAAATCTCAACACAACTCAACGTTTTGCGAACACCATCTCTTTACAAATCAATTCTCACTTGATACCAAGATATTCCTCTCTTGGTATTATTAGCTTATCTCATTCTTTTGGAATAACTAATCAATATTTTCCTTTTTCTGAAACTGTTGCTAGAAGGTAATCGCTGCAACTAATAAATCTCATTAGTATTATTAGTCTTCTAATATTGGGCTAGACTAATCAATTTAAGAAATACCGGCACCGATGAAACTTCATCGATACCATTAGCAATCCAAACCTGGATGGCTAATCAATGCCATTTGATTCTTCCATTCGTACCGAACCCCTTTTTATTTTTCTTATTAACATCATATACATTGTAACCACGGTTGCCAAGTATCATTTGCACACAATCTTAGTTATCGACTCTACGGTCACTAAGCATCCTTCACATAACCTTCATCACCCTCATCACAGTGCCAAGTATCAATTTATGCCCTTAGCCACCATCATTATGGTGTTAAGTATCATTGTAATGTATCCTTAGCCACCAACACTATGATAACCAATTATCTATCAATTCCCCTCCAATCTCCAAGTCATTATGTTTACCCAATAACCACATTAATTAATTTACTTAATATGTTCGTCATATATTAATTATTTTACTCATAACATTTAGAATTTACTATTTCTAACTTCAATCAATTAATTCACATAATCTTTTCAAAACTTAACTATCCGGCTAACTCATCTCGATTGTCAATAATTCCGGTAATTTCATATAATTACCCACACTTTTGGTAAACCTTCCTCGGTTACCAATACATCTGGTAATTCCATACGAATTATTCAGCCTCTAGCTAACTTCTTTTGTTAGTCAATCAATCCTGTAATTCCATATGAATTACCCCATATCCAGTTAACTTTCTTGTTAACCAATAAACCCGGTAATTCTCTTAATTGTCCAAGAAATCTGGCTAACCCATCTTGGTTGCCAAAGTCAATCCGGTAATTCCATACGTATTACCCATCATTTAGCTAACCTCTTTTATTAGCCAATCAATCTGGTAATTCCATACGAATTACCCATCATCCAACTAACCTCTTTTGTTAGCCAATCAATCCGGTAATTCCATACGAATTACCCATCATCCAGCTAACCTCTTTTGTTAGCCAATCATCAATCCGATAATTCCATACGAATTACCCATCATCCAGCTAACCTCTTTTGTTAGCCAATCAATCCGGTAATTCCATACGAATTACCCCATATCCAGTTAACTTCCTTGTTAACCAATAAACCCGGTAATTCTCTTAATTACCCAAGAAATCTGACTAACCCATCTTGATTGCCACAATCAATCCGGTAATTCCATACGAATTACCCAGCACCCGGCTAACCTCTTTTGTTAGCCAAATAATTTTGGTAATTTCTCTTAAATTACAAATAATTCTCATTTGTAATAATCACTCAACTTATTTATTTGCTTCATTCTTTTAACATCAATTAAACACACAACACAAATATTTAAGAAAAACTAATAATTACAAAATAAGGTGATGAATCACCTACCTAGAATAGGTGCACGTGCTGCCACTCCATGCAATTGTCCAGTCCCCACAGCTTTCCCTGTACCACCAGGGATTCAATTTTTTATCAACAATACAACCAACATCACATCTGCATTTAATTCTCATTCAACTAGTTTTCTCAAACTAATCACAAGGAATTTTCTTTAAGATCTCATACTTTTACTCATTTTAATGTTTATATTCATTCTTATAATTTTGTTATCAAAACCATCACTCAGCAGCAATTCCAAGCAATGATTAAAAATTGTCTAATTCCAATCAATTAAGCTTAACTAACCCAGAACACTATCTAGTGTCTTAATCATAACTAAAGTTGTAAAACTCAGTTTTGGGCGTGATTTATCTCTATGGAAGGCTAAACATAGAGATACAACTTTTATGAAGAAACCAACTCCAAATTATTTTGTTTTAAGACTCAAAATCAACAATCACAACAGCCCCTTCTTTATAACTAAAATTTTGGACAACGAAGATTTTTATTCCTTGGAAATCCTCTTCAACTTTCAACTTATTTTCATGCAAAAGCAACATATCCAAGGTCATTTGGCATCATTAAATCACAAATCCAAACCAATTCTAAAGCAAAACATTCAAACAATTTCCCTACCTCTACAATATAGCAAGATTAGACCAAAATAAAGAAACTCATTCCTTTTGAGATTTCTCCTATTATCATTATTAATACAACAATGATGAACTATTCATTTTCTTTCGCTTTCTCCTCGTGCGATTAAACATATGCGGCAAACCTTAACAATTAATATTCTCATATCATTATCACGACAATAATTTCACCCTACTAATTGGGATCCATGACAACCTTCATTAACTAACTATTTGCTAAAAACACTTATGACTAGCTTTAAATATGTTTTATTTTCCAAATTTCTTTCATTTCAATTTCTTCATGGTTCCACCCCATTTATATCCACACAAACAACAAGTTAGCTTTCTATTCAATCAACATGTTTAATTCAATCAACATGTTCATATAGCAATATTCCTTACTATTCTTACACAATAATCATCCTTCCCTTCATATAAAAAAATACACATTTAATCTATAATAATACTAAAAACAAGAACATATTTTACCATTACATCTTTCATAAAACCTACACCCACACAATTTTAATTTCATCAAAACATGTATTTAATCAAGCTTACTACATTTTGCCAAAACTAGCAATAGATTCAAAAGGAAATAAGTCATCAACCTCTGATTATTGTTTCAAACCCAACGGTCAGACTACATATCATAGAGTTCTGCATAATATATCTTAAAATTATAATGATCCAACGGTTAAATCTCCCTAGATCTGAAGAAAACCGAGTTTACCTGAAAATGGATGAGCTACTGTTCAACATGCACGAAACCTTGCCGGAAATATATTTTCCGATCTCAACGGTCCAGAATTAAGATCACATCTAGGCTCACCACATATCCAAAATTGAGCATGATCCAACGGTGGAAGAGAGAGAAATATTGGTCGGCGACCAAACTGCCCTGCAGGTGCATTTCCTTTTTGTTTTCCAGGAAATTCCAGATGATGATTTATGTCAAACGGATTGTGTTCCTTCCAATCGCTCCGGTCAGTTAGTAGAGGAGTGTAGGGAGAACAACATATCCAACAATCCGCATGATCCAACGGTGGATTCAAGAGATATGGCCACCGGAGCATTATTGGTTTTCTCCAAAATCTGCAGCTCTCTCCCCTTATCCACTTTTCTCTATCTTTTTTCTTTTCTTTTTTCTTTTATTTTTTTAAACTGGTGGCCTCTTTGCAGTTTTATAGGCACCTTTTTTCATAATTACAATTTTATCCATCTTTCATGCTTTTATGTATTTTATTTTATTTTTCATGTAAACTATCTGGTTTATTTCTGTTTAAATTGCTAGTCTTTGCCAAACTCCGATTGGAATGAGATATTTAACCAAGGTGGGAAAACATATTAATAGACTTCATATAAATTTTCATCCTGATCCGACGATTGGATTGAGAGCTCTGCTTCCTAATGTAAAATTGGTCAGTTCATAACTTTTCATAAATAATCTAGATTTTTCTTATTCAATCTTCACAAAAAAAATCATATCAATTATCATTCTAAACCTTTAAGGTCGTTTAATTATTTTGGAATGTATTCATTTTAGGATTTTCACCTTTATTTATTTATCGGGCTTATTATCGTTTCAAAATAACATCACTGATTTTTAAGCGGTACTTGCACCTTCAGTCCTACCCTTTTCATTGTACTATCCTTTATTATAATGTATTCTTTATTACCTCACTTATTTTCTAAAAATATTTTGTCATTTTTCTCATTATTTCATCCATCAAAACACGTTACCATTTTCTCTGTCCTTATGAATTTTAAACCAAAATTCATTTTATGAAGGTCATCTCTTCCATTATATATCATTATTTATCTATTATTTCTAATCTTGGTTTCCATCACTCATTGAAATATTACCACTTTCAGTCTTACGTTTACATGAGGGTTTACACATCTACATATTTAAATTATAAATTTTCAGGGGTTTCACAGTCTTGGAGGTGCCTCACGATTGTGCAGCTGAGGCAGACTTGCTGTATTCCCTTATCGTTAAAGCTAGGTTCTAGAACAATCGATTCCAGAAGCCAAAGAAGCAGCCAAAGATTTCAAGCAAACATGTTGATTGGTTTTGATATTGAAACACCCAGTACATTCGTATTGACATTTTCACTTTCAGATTTTGTGTTCTGCTCAGGACTCAAAACTCCACACTAAATATGAAGGATTTGTATGGTATATTTGCAGTTCAGGCATGTTAAAGTTCCATCTTTTTGCTCTTTTGGGGATGTATGGTTTGTACTCCTCGTATTAACTTTATGTTCATTGTGAATGAAACCAAAGTACAGTATAAAAACTCTATTTTCATGATTATGGTAAGAATCTTCTGTCCAAAGGAAGGTGTCATGTCATGTATATTTCAAATTACCTGTCGAGGTTCAGACAGTTAAAATCTTATGCATCTGCATTTCTACACTGGAAATTATCACTCTAAGTTCTAAAGTCTAATTTCCACTGATATAGACCTATATCAAACAGGTGGGACAAGAGGATTGAGGAGTAGTGTATCCTTTAAGTTCTCTGAATGATGTGTCCCCTACTTCCTTGAGTGATATGAAGGATTTTTATGCTATCTTTGCAGTTGAATATGTCAAAATCTATGGTAAGAAACTTCTGTCAGAAGAAGGCTGTCATGTATCTTGTGCATCTGCATTTCTACACTGGAAATTATTTACTCTTAAGATCAAAAGTCTAATATGAAATGGAAATAATAAATTGTGGACCACTGATATAGACCAATATTAAACAGGTGGGAAAAGAGGATTGAGGAGTAGTGTATTCAGATAATTTATTACTACACGTGGTCCTCGGCTCAGGTTTCTGACATATATAGTTCATAGAGTGAAGACCATATAATACTTATCTAGATTACTGTGGAAGAAAAATGATGTGGTTGTCAATGACAATGGACAAAGTATGATAGCTTCACCTAATTATCATCGCCAAGAAGGTAGGAAAAAAAGCATCCACTTGCATGAATTTAATGTGCTCTGCTAGGGTAGGTGGTTTGACTAATTCTTCTTGCCATCCTTTACATATCAAGTTAAGATTACCTTACAAGTCTTGGAAAAAAAGTAGCAAAAGTGCAAACAGAATCACTTTTTTGTCTTCACATCAAGAAACGTTTTGTTCCAGAATCTCTGCTAAGAAAGAACAATAGAGAGGATGGCACACAATCAAAACTGCAACATGGCTGTGCCAGTGTTCTGTCTCATCTTTTTTCTCATGCCAGGAGCATCGGCATTTGTTTGCAATTTTACTGATTGTGAAGCTCTTCTCAAATTCAAGGCAGGCATAACAAGTGATCCGGAAGGATACGTCAAGGATTGGAATGAAGCCAATCCTTTCTGTAACTGGACCGGAGTTACATGCCACCAATCTCTCCAAAACCGCGTTATAGATCTTGAGATTACAGACATGCGCTTAGAAGGAAGTATATCGCCATTTCTATCCAATCTTTCTCTTCTCACCAAGCTTTCCTTGCAGGGTAATAATTTCCATGGAGAAATCCCAACTACCTTGGGAGCCCTCTCACAGTTAGAATATCTGAATATGAGTGAAAATAAGCTCTCTGGTGCCTTGCCAGCTTCACTACACGGCTGTCAAATCTTGAAATTTCTAGACTTGACTGATAACAACCTTTCTGGGGTCATTCCTGAAGAACTAGGATGGATGAAGAAGCTGAGTTTTTTAGCTCTCTCTGAAAACAACCTCACTGGGGTCATTCCGGCCTTTTTGTCAAACCTGACAGAATTGACACAACTAGAACTGGCTGTGAACTACTTTACTGGGCAAATCCCTGTGGAGCTTGGAGTTTTGAGCAGGCTTGAGATTTTGTATTTGCACCTGAACTTTCTTGAGGGAACAATACCTGCATCACTAAGTAATTGCACTGCATTGCAAGCAATTTCATTGATTGAGAATCGATTATCCGGGGAAATCCCTTCACAAATGGGGAACAAGCTCCAAAACTTGCGGAAGTTGTATTTTATGAACAACAATATTTCTGGTAGGATTCCGGTGACATTCTCAAATCTTTCACAGATAACTCTGCTTGATTTGAGTGTCAATTACTTGGAGGGTGAAGTTCCCGAGGAACTGGGGAAGTTGAAGAACCTTGAGATCCTTTACCTCCATAGCAACAACCTGGTTAGCAATTCTTCTCTTAGTTTTCTTACTGCTCTCACAAACTGTTCATTTCTGAAGAAACTGCACTTGGGCTCATGTTTATTTTCTGGGAGTTTACCTGCTTCCATTGGAAATCTTTCCAAAGACCTCTACTATTTCAATCTTTTGAATAACCGTATAAGAGGAGAGATTCCAGATAGTATTGGAAACTTGAGTGGCCTCGTGACCCTACAACTGTGGTACAATCACCTGGACGGGACAATTCCAGCAACTTTTGGAAAGCTGAAGCTGTTGCAAAGACTATATTTGGGGAGAAACAAGCTACAAGGTTCCATTCCAGATGAAATGGGGCAGATGGAAAACCTTGGCTTACTTGATCTTGCCAATAATTCCATAACCGGGTCAATCCCTAGTTCACTTGGTAACCTCTCACAGTTGAGATACCTTTACCTATCTCAGAACAGCTTATCAGGAAATATTCCCATCAAACTCAGCCAGTGCTCTCTCATGATGCAGCTGGATTTATCTTTTAACAGCTTGCAGGGGCCTCTTCCATCAGAAATTGGAGTTTTTTCTAACTTGGGGCTCTCCCTCAACCTTTCAAATAACAATCTAGACGGGGAAATACCTGCAACTATTGGAAATCTGGTATCTGTACAAGCTATTGACTTATCGGTGAACAGATTTTCTGGCATTATACCAAGTTCAGTTGGAAGTTGTACGGCTTTGGAGTACTTGAACCTATCCAAGAACATGATTCAAGGTACAATTCCAGAGTCATTGAAGCAAATTGCATCCTTAAAAGCACTGGATCTGGCTTTTAATCAATTAACAGGCAGCGTTCCAATCTGGCTTGCCAATGACTCAGTGATGAAGAATTTCAACCTGTCGTATAATAGATTAACTGGAGAAGTTTCGAGTATGGGAAGGTTTAAAAATCTTAGTGGAAGCACATTGATAGGAAATGCAGGCCTGTGTGGTGGTTCTGCGCTAATGAGACTCCAGCCATGTGCAGTTCAAAAGAAAAGGAGGAAGTTATGGAAATGGACCTATTACTTGTTGGCAATTACTGTTAGCTGCTTTTTACTGCTCTTGGTATATGTGGGGGTCCGTGTTAGACGATTCTTTAAAAAGAAAACTGATGCAAAATCTGAAGAAGCAATTCTGATGGCTTTCAGAGGACGAAATTTCACTCAAAGAGAGCTCGAAATTGCAACCGACGGGTTCAGTGATGCCAATCTCTTGGGGAGAGGAAGCTTTGGATCTGTTTATAAAGCTTGGATTGATGATAGAATATCTTTTGTCGCGGTTAAGGTTCTAAATGAAGACAGCAGGCGGTGTTACAAAAGCCTAAAAAGGGAGTGCCAAATACTGTCAGGAATTAAGCATCGGAATCTGGTTCAAATGATGGGATCAATCTGGAATTCACAGTTCAAGGCTCTCATCCTTGAGTTTGTAGGTAATGGAAACTTGGAACAGCATCTTTATCCTGAGTCCGAGGGAGGAAACTGTCGATTGACGTTGAGTGAAAGATTAGGAATAGCAATAGATATTGCAAATGCCTTGGAGTATCTTCAATTGGGTTGCTCAACTCAAGTTGTGCACTGTGATCTGAAACCACAAAATGTTCTTATTGATGATGATATGGTGGCCCGTGTTGCGGACTTTGGAATTGGAAAGGTCTTTTTTGCTGATAAACCAGCTGAATATTCTTCTACAGCAAGTGGCCTGCGAGGATCTGTTGGCTATATCCCTCCAGGTATGCATATGGTTGGTTTGTGTTAGTGTTTCGCTGCCCTCCTCTAAATTCTTCGGCATGAAAGATCGCATGTTCCATTCACCTTGCAGTGCATTAAGATCATTTGACCAAAATGATTATTTTCTTTTTTCATTTTGCTAACAGTGCTTTGTTGCTTGTAAACAGAATATGGACAGAGTAATGAAGTATCAGTTAGAGGAGACGTATACAGCTTCGGTATCATGCTGCTGGAATTGATAACAAGGCAAAGACCAACAGGAGAAATGTTCACAGACGGGCTTGATCTAAGGAAGTGGGTGGGTGCTGCAACCCCTCATCATATTTTGGATGTGGTAGACATGTCATTGAAGCGAGAGGCACATTCAAGTGGTGCTATAGAGAAGCTAAAGCAATGCTGTGTTCATGTGGTCGATGCAGGAATGATGTGCACAGAAGAGAATCCACAAAGCCGTCCTTCCATATCTTTGATCTCCAGAGAGCTCCAAAACCTTTGGAAAAAGATGGAATTTGGGAAATGAAGCATGGTGAAGCTAAATAAATAACGGTGATGATTATGTCAGTGAAAAATTAGATGTTATCAGATAATCAGTCTGCACTTGCACATATAAGATGTTTGAGGCATAGTTATCAAGGTTTACATCGTTTATTTCTCTTCCTTGCTTGCGTTAACAAAAATAATATTTATGTTATGCTTTGGCGGCTTCATCGTCTAGAAACTGAAGTTGAGGAATTTAGAGCTCCACCTGGAAACATTTATGGGGTTAAAAAAAAATTGCTATTTTTCTATAATCAGCACAAGGCGAGTTGAGAAGTAAATTGATTAACACAATTAACCGAATTGACTCTCAAACTTTTATTTTACTCTAATTAAGTCCCTCATTGTATTAATTAAACTAATCCAATGTTCAAACAAGTCCCTAAGACTTATTAATTCTTCCACTTTTAGCCAAATTAACTTCCAACCTTATTACTCTTTCATTTTAGCACCTGATTAAGCCCATCCAAAGTACAATTAGGTCCTTGGATTCTTTGATTTTTGCCATTTGGCCCCCATCTTCAGCTTTCTTCTTAATGAAGCCTTCATCTATCAAAATTGGTCCGCTAAACTTTACAACCTTGTCCATGTTGGTCAGTAATGAATATGAACTTCTTAAAAAGAAGTATCTACAAGAGTTGTCTTAGAGGAAGAGGCTTAACAATGAGGTGATCGAGCTTAAAGGGAATATTAGGGTCTTCTGTAGATGCAGACCACTAAATAAATTCGAAATAACAAATGGTTCGAACTATGTAGTTGATAGTTTACTTGTTGAAATATTGGTCAGGTAATGAATATGAACTTCTTAAAAAGAAGTATCTACAAGAGTTGTCTGAGAGGAAGAGGCTTTACAATGAGGTGATCGAGCTTCAAAGGAATATTAGGGTCTTCTGTAGATGCAGACCACTAAATCAAGTCGAAATAACAAATGGTTCGAACTATGTAGTTGAATTTGACTCTTCCCAAGATAATGAGTTGCAGATCATTTCCTCTGATTCTTC
>Ga0325401_1003317_pt1 | contig 14701 bp, 3 predicted proteins | sample PopdelMetagenome_FD_205666 | JGI IMG/M metagenome (GOLD analysis project Ga0325401, IMG submission 205666) | Populus deltoides microbial communities from Bellville, Georgia, United States - Xylem-PdKOR-R2 | ecosystem: Host-associated > Plants > Phyllosphere > Stem > Wood/Secondary xylem | place...
TGAATCTACTTATTCTCAACGTGGTGATGCAATATTTTTGTAATAAATTGCTAATAACATTTGATTTACATTCATCTTACATTTAATGAACAATGATATAGGAATTGTCACATGTATGCAACATTGCAGCGATCATCCTCTCAAAGCGGAATCTTTGGTGATGATACAGGTGGAAAGGACAAGGAATGAGAGTCATCATCTAATATTTTGATCATTAGGAACCCTAATTGGTCTCAGAGTCTGGAAAAAGAACTGATTGCATAAAAGAAAAGTATTAGCATCCCTGGTATATCATACTTAAGGTAAACTTAATTGTTTATTTCTATGATATAAATTAAGATATTGTTGTGTTTTCTAACTGTTGGTTTATCTAGGGTTTATGAAAAGTCTTCCTCAATAAAGAGGTACTTATCTTATTAAGTTAAAACATAATCATTCTAATGCAAAAATATAAAAAAAAAAATTATTTGCCTTTTTATTTAATATCGGGAATACATCTTACATATAAGTTTATAATTTTGTATATTAAAATAAACAAATAATGTTTTTTGTGTTTTTGAAATGTAGTTCAAGTTCTAACAGATAATCATAAACTAGTTATCCCTTTTGATTGGTTCTTGTATTTTTTTTTCAAAGTATGATAAAAAAATACAATTTTTTATATAAGAAACTAAAAACAAATATGCATGGAAATTTTAGAATTTCACTATTTGCAAGAACGAACAAAATATTTATTATTATTATTATTATTATTATTATTATTATTATTTAAGTTTTGTTTTGCAAAAACTCATTTTTCCTTATAATAAAACTACCAAAACATGTCTAAGGGTGTGTTTGTCAAACATACCCTTTAACTAAAAATCTCTTTAGGAAAAAGATTGCAAGTTAAATAGGGTCTTAACCCCTTAACCTAATTGTAACCCGACTAGGTCGACCCGACTAAATTGACCCGACTGGGTGCACCTAAAATTTTTTGTTCGGCCATAAATCAAATAAAAAAATCGTGGTTTGACCCAAAAACAACCTAAAAACAAAACCAAAGTAAAAAATAGATCAAAACACCAAAAACTCAAATCAAACCACGAAGAACACAAAAACTCAAAAACATATATACTTGAAATCATGTCAGGATCAATAATCTAGTATACATTCATTTTGATTATCACTTAATTATCACAATTTTGTCAAAATGGGTTTCGGTTCAAAATCAAAATCTTAAGATTAAATTCCATCAAAAACTTGTTATTGATACAAATAAACCCTAGATTATTTAATAATCAAGCATAAAGAAGGGTTATATTCAATGAAATGGACAAAACTAGTTTGAATCAAGGGTCTAAGACAATGTTTTTTTCTATGAACACAAAGAACATGCCTAGACCCAACCCAACAACATGAAACCCAAATCAGACCAGATACGGTCAAACAAAAGGCATATACATGTTGGAAATCATGCAATAATCAATAATATAGCATCCATTCATTTCGATTAGCACTTAAATATCATGATTTTTCAAAATAGCTTTCAATTCAAAACCAAAATATTAGGATTAAATTCCATCAAAAACTTGTTATTGATGCAAATAAACCCTAGATTATTTACTAATCAGGCATAAAGAAGGGTTATGTGTAAAGAAATGGACCAAAATTAATTCGAATCAAGGGTCTAAGACAATATTCTTTACAAGAACACGAGGAACATGCCCAGAAACCTAGTAATAAACCCAGCATTATCAACCCATAAAAAATTAGCATTTTTGACCTCTAAAACATGTTTTCTTTATCCCAATAAATCACACTACCATAAATAAACACGTGTAAATCACAAAGATTAACAAATAACATTAAAATCAAGCATAAGTTACTAGATCGAAAAGCTACCAACTTAAAACAGGCTACTTATTCATGCAATATAGATTTAAAATAGGTTTACTAAACTCATTTTGGTCATGAATAAACCTAGCAAACCCAAAATGAACATCCTTGCTTTAATATGCATTGCTTAAGTTAAACAAAGACTAAAACAATATTATATATATATAAAAAAAACAACTTAAACAATAATCTTATTATATCAAAAACATTAGAAAACTTCAAAAGAACTTTAGTGAATAAAAAAAACACAGCAACAAAGAGGTGAATACAACATCAATTGTTAAGCATTCCAAACCTCTTTTCTCTACTTATAAGCATAAATATAAAATAAAAACAAATAAAAAAACCTCAAGTAGGCCATAAGAACTTATTTTTGAATAAGAAATTATACTTAGAACAACTCCTCTCTCTTTTGCTTTTCTTTGGAAATTTTGTCTCTCGCCAATTTACTATCCTTTTAAAACTTAGAAAATATTTTATGTTAGTCTCTTGTACATTTACACTTAGGTTTCTTATGAATATGTTCCTCTGTTTTCCCCTTTTTCCTCTTTTTTTTTTTTCAGCTCTCTATAAAGGGGTGTTTATAGGGTTTTGCTATGGTTTGGGAGGTCTTGAATCCATTTCTAACCTCTTGATCTTGAGGTAAATGTTGAAAACCTTGATAAGAATCCATTTAAGAGTCTGTGTATGATCACACAAAAAAATGGTTGGTTCTTGCACAATTGTGTTTTAGTCATATCTGACTGAGTTGCTTACTTTTGAGGTCTTGTTGGAGCAATTATGTTTCATTGTCACCTAAGACCACCTGAAGTTGGTAAAGGGAATTCAAAACTTTCATTTGGATCCAACCTTGCACAATTTGGAAGTTTGTAGCTCAACATTCATTCGTTTGAAGGTGTCACATCGATTAGCCAAAACCATCAAAACAAAGCTCAGTCGACCAAACAACATGTCACTCACCTTCTCTTCATTAAGTCTGAATGACACGTTATTTAGGGTTTTTAATTTGGGATTGGAAAAGTTCAATTAAGTCCTTACTCTTCCAATTGCTTTTAATTGCACCCATAAGCCTCCAAACTTTTAATTTCATACAATTTCACCCCTTCCAAACTCAATTGTCAAACCCAAAATTGATAGCCTTTTTCATTTATCATTAGTTTTGAATTTGTGCATTTTGACCATCATTGACCAATAAATTTTTAATTTCTTTAATTTGACCCTTAATTTGGTCAATTTCAGCCCCTATATTCTTATGCCTTTTTTTAATTTCATCCTTGGTTTTGGATTTTTTCAATCAAGCCCCTAATTATCCATCAAACTCAAAATTTATGCAATTAAGCTCCTAATTTGACTCTCAGACTTTAATATCTTCTAATTAAAGCCTAAGTTAACTTCAAAAAATCATTTTTTCATGCAATTAAACCCTTAATAAATTCAATTAAACCTTGAAAAATCCAATTGAATCCTTAAACATCCAGTTTTGAATTACCCTCCTCAAGTTGAATTTTCTTTGACAATAAAACCTTCATTAATAAAAAAAAATACACTATCAAATTTTTTAATTTTGTATATTTTGATCTTCCTCAACCAATTTTCGGTAATTTCGTGGGTATTTTGGTATATTTTTATCATTGATATATATTTTTATTTTCTTCCAACATTTTTTTTCATTTTTTTATTCTTTTTTTTTTAATTTTTTATTTATGTGGAGCCTCAAAATAGATAACAACAACAATTATTGATTTGCTTTGCCAATAAATTAAAGTGACAGATGCATTATAAAGATGAAATTAATTTTATAACTTTGATTCAATTTAGTATTGCTTGTAATATTTCATCCCATACAAAGACTTTTTATGTTTGTAGTAAAGTTTTACAATATTTATCTTGTTTATAGTAAACTTTGTATCTCTCTAAATTTTTCTTTTCACAAAACTAAATCATGTAGTTTTTGTGTTTACAACTCAATGCATGGTAGATTAGAAGAACAAAATATGTATCTTGTTAAATTAGTTTTGGCCCCTCCGAGAGAAAAATATTCTAGCTCCTCTCATAGATGCACTGTAGCAATCAACGACATTGGTATGTGCTAGCTCTCTTAGGTTTTTTTTTAAACTTTATTTTGATTTTGATTTTGATTTTAATATGCTTTGCAGAAGAAGAAAAGGCAGTCCAGTAGGTTCAGCGGGTAAACATGTAAAGCTGCTTGTCAAGTTCGCAAGTGGAGAACCACTAGCAGCAGGGTGGAAATCAACCATTCTTGTAAGGTGGAAATCAACTGGAGTTTGGAGGTACGTGCACATTTATAACTCATCCTTAAAGTTTCACTATCTCTTCTTGTATCTTGTAAATTAGCTCTCTTTTGATTCTCCCTCAATTCAAGAACAAAACTTGAAGTGTCACCGACACTGTATTGATAAAAAAACAAATGCGGGCTGTTTTTGTCTCTCTCACACACTCTCTTTGTTGGGTGTGAGGAGAAAAATGGAGGAATTTATTGGTTTTGCAGATGAAAAGCATTTAGTTTTGTGGTTGAAATTTGAGAATTCATTTAAATTATCATATGCTGGCTTCTTTTGCTGATGTTGCTTAATTGCTTTTTCCTTTGAAGATTTGTGTGATTGTTTCTACTTTTAACATTTGGTAAGATAATCCTGTTCTTTCTCAAAGGAAAATACCGTGCATTTTCTTTTGAAATTTTCCTTTCCACCTTTTGCATTCATCGGCATATATTTTTTGATGGGCAAAAAAGAAAGAAGAAGAAATGGAAAGGAGTTAATGACTTGCTATTCCCAGTCCAGCTAAATGAAGTGTGTAAACCAATTGTTTGGGTGCTGAATGGAGGGAAGCCTAAAGCTCCATCTGAAAAAGTTTTAGTTAGAGATTATATTGAGAATCGATTCATGGGTTCCAAATAATTTGAATTTTTGTCGTGTTCCATTACATATACAGGGTAGTAGTACTGCTTTATTTAACAATTTCATGAAGAATTTCGGGACGCAGGCTCCTGTTATGCAGGGGCAAGATTTTTAATTTCATTTATTGGTTGTGACCTGTACAAGGTTTTGGCAAGTGTTGGATCTTTGCTTATTATAAATTTCTGTTGTGGGGTTATGCTGGTGGTAGTCCTTTTGCAAGGCCATGTTTGTTTCTTGTTTTATCAGTTTTTTCCAATTTCCTTTTTTGGTAAAGAAGAAGAAGAAGAAAGAAGAGGTATTGGTGTTGAGAGCTCTTCACATGTCTGAAAAGAGTTGCAACTTGATCTGCCCTGAAGAACTGGTTACAGATTATTTATTTTTTTGGTTGATGATTTTGTGATATTGGTGTTGAGAGGTTTTTTTGGAGGTATACTGGATTATTGGCTTCAAACTGAACAGCCCAGATGAACAAATCTCAGTCTTTCGATTGCTTCGATGGGATATTCCATGTTAGGACATCTCGGTAATTAATGAAAATTTATGAACGGGTTTGTTAATTATTAATTAATAAAAATTTATAAACATAAATAATTATATTGTATTTTGACGTCACTTAAATTATATATAAATTTTTATTTGAATAATATATTTTAAAATTCTTGAACTAGATTAAAAATAAAAAAATTCCTTGTAATTTTACAATACATTTTCCATATCGTTGTCAATCCCAACCATGAAACCAAAGGTCCCCAACAATTCTTGAATTCAAGAGATTAATGTCTCAAGATACAGCCTTAAACCTCTTACATCAAATGATACAAGATTCGGCTACTACTCTATGGACGCACAACATGCAAACAAGGTCCACAAGCTTTGATTCCATCGGGGCATATCTGTTTCCCCATAATTTACAAAAAGAACAAAAACTACAAGATTAGGGACCGAAATGAGAGTTGAAAGCATCAAGAAGTCTGTCCTCGAGAAGGAACATTCAATGCCCAACTTTGCTGCTCCATTTCCCTGATTCTTTCCTTTTCCTTCAGCTCGTATGATCAGAAACCAAGAAAATACAGGTCTCAAGTTAAGATGTTACATTGTACATTGAAAAATTGATGGAAGGACAGCACCTTCTCTCCCTCTCTTGAAAATTGTAGCAGATACCATCATGGAAGTTCTGAGAAAGGATTCAGCCCATGGTACAACAGTATTAAGTGCCAGCTTCATTAGGTGCAATAAGTTCCATTGGTGAGGCACAGGGTGCTAGAGTTTTTGCAGGTAGATGAATCCCACCCCCTCTGACAGACACAGAAGGCCCTTTGACTGTGCTTGCTCTGCTCAAAAGACTTGGGTCAAGAAATACAACTGCTACTGTGATGTCATCATGGAAATGCCGACGGACACCACGGTCAATTTTCTTCAGGTCTGAGTATCTCATTTCTCTTTTCTTAGCAGCTTCTTGCAATGCAGCTTTTATAAGCCTTCGGGCAATTCCCTGCATTAAGAGAAGCAGGCTACCATTGGGTTACAATTTTTGCCTTCAAAATTTCTTATGTGGCACTTAAAGACACTACTGTTGTCACTTATCAGAAATCATGCAGTTCACAACAAAGGATTATTCACTCCTCAAGTTGTATTTCAATTCCAAAATTCTACAATACATGCCGTGCACAATAGCAAGCTCATGCATAAACTGTGCCAAAATTCCTATAAATTAAAGTGCATCAATCTAGCCAAGAATAATGGGGTCATCAAATAATCAAATACAAATTCTATAAATCAAAATACCATAAAAAAATAAAGAAAAGTAATCAAGTAATTAGAAAGACAACAGAATATAGCATAACAGTATACAAACCATATAAAATTAATGGCCAGAATTATAGATTACTATCTAACAGACAATTTAAAAATGCTCTTGCATAAATTTTATTCGACAATCTCTAGTAATTAAAAAAGACCAATGCAATTAGCATGAAATTAAATTCAGCCAAGAAGCGTGTATATTGGATCACATGGAAAAGCAGTAGCCACATAAAACAAAATAAGTTCCATAAAATCATTTTTTGGCAGAAATGGGAAGGAAAATTCATTGCTAGTCAAAATGAGCTTTTTTTGATCTCCAGTTTATTTGAGTAAACCTTATATCTAATTTAACTAAATAAAAGCTTCCACAGTGCTTGAACAGATTTCTTACACTGTGGGGATGATTTTGAACTATATCAACAGCTTCTTGATTGCTAAGGTGCTCCCACAGCCCATCAGAAGCAAATATGAGAAATTGATCATGAGGTCGGAGTCTATGCACAGAAATTGAAGGGTCAGAGCTTAAAATTGGCCTCTTAAAAGGTTCATGAAGGCGGAACTTAGCATACAACGGCTCTCTGTTGAATTCAGCCTTCTTTAGATACACATCACCAATAGATCTAGAAATCTGCAATATAATAAGTCACAATATAATACCATGTCAAGATCCACATTATAGACTGAATTATAGTATTTCATCACCATAGTGAAAATGCAAAACAAACCATTATTTAAGTGAGAGCAATCCGACAATGATGACACCAAAAGTTCTTATTTTCAGTATGATCTACACGGTATATATTATATTTTACTATATTAAAAGTCAGGTCCAGCATTCATGAAACCCTAAAAACTTACTTGGAAATCAATGTCTCAATATAAAAACTACTTCAATGTCATTGTGTTTTCTGCAGTACCATCACTCAATCTGCTTTGTTCTTAAACCAAGCATCAAGGCACTAACATGTCTGGAAGCTCTGCACCTGCTCATAACCTAAAATCCAAAGCACGTAATTTTTTTCCTTTCCATCATGCGGATACAATGATAAACATAGAACTCCATCCCACCCAAAACCTCCATTATTTTACAGCTGTGCTAGCCTGGCTATGATCTAACAAATGTTAAGCTTGCAATTTGCCATGGAAGGGCAAGAACGCAATCAATCAACTGCAAAAACCAAAAACTATATCTCCCCAAGATTTTTGGGCAAAGCAAGAACCTCCTTCAGAGTCATCAGCTTGTCAGATAATTTTGTCATCAAAACTTAACATGCTCCAAATGCTGGCAAATGTTCCATCCATTTATCCCAAATATGATCAGGCACCGTGAATTCTAAATAAGAGAACATTAACTTCACAATCCTGTAAGCCTTCTGAGAATACAAAAGACTAAAACAGGCATTTGATGCTTCGCAACCACATTTGAAAAGGGCAGCTGAAACACATTCCAGTCTATTCTAATGCTTCATAGCATTCATGTAATCAAGTCTTGCTTCAAATTTAAAACACGAAACAGCAAGGAAAATGAAATTATAAAGACTATCCATTCAAAACATTTACCAGAATACCTAGGCAAGGAATTTACCTGTATCAGACCTTTCACACGCCATACATTATGCTTTAAAACCACAATTTGCGAGTCATCAGGATGCAAAGAATGCATCTCCTGTCTGACAGACTCTATTGCTACATTATGCTCTGATGACAGCTGGATGGAAATAACCTCACCAGTTGCCTTGACATGCCTCCCAAGGACAGCTCGGGAATCACCAAGGTTGGCAATGTAGAGGATACCACCACAGATCACGCCCACCAGGCAGCAAGATCCAACAGCCGCAATTTGAGGCTTCATAGGCCACTGCTTGGCAACAAGAGAAAAAAATCCCTCTTCAGTTGCTTGATATGCTTTCCGAATCACATCAACAGACATGGATTGTTGCTCGGAGGTTAATCCTTCAAGATTAAGCCCATCATAAGAAAGAAGATAAGACTCCCAACCTCAGCTAACACAATTAAAACATGAATACTAACAGCTACTGATTAATAAAGGCTTATATTTACCTTTAAGACATCAATTGAAATTCCAAAATAACATAACCAAATGTTAATCCAGTTTATATACTCAAGAGAATTTCCATGCCAAAAGATCACAGGGGTTAGGTTTTCTTACTCTTTAGATGCTGGAAGAGATAATCATTGATATAACGTGATGTCTCCGGCCCACCATGACCATCATATATTCCCACAAACGTGCCATAAGGACCAGACTCAAGAGAGCTCAATGGACCTGACTCAATCTGACTTTGATCCTCAAGTAAATTATTGGCCTGCACAACTGCCATGGAGAATTCACCATTCATATGCTGCCCTTTGTCTTTGTACCAAAGCAGCCCATCTTGCCGGCCTGCTGCTTCCAAACCAGTGTGGATGCAAGGGTCCAAGGACGGCAGCCAGCAGGCCCTCAAAAAGTTTATCAACCTTGATAACATCCCTCATCTCACCAGGGCCAGCCTCCAATTCCTCCACATCCAAATTGGATGCAATAACACTCCTTCCAATAAATCTCACCAGTCTCCAACCTGCACACCGAACAATTCATGCAGCAAACTATAACAAGACCAAAAATTAGAAGTAAAAACATATGCAGAACTAATACTGAAAATAAATCATATCAAAACACGGATCAAAAGAATTCAACTTCCATCCTAAATTTCAAAATCAAGGTTTAGAATCAAAAACCTTCGTTCAGCTGTTCTTAAACAGAAAAAATACCTTGACCCTATAAGGGCCCAAAAAATCATATAACAACAGAAACAACATGAAGTTCAACCATGAAATGAAAAGGGTCAAATCTAATTCTACATTCCACACATTATAGTTAAACCTTTTCACAGATTTAGCTACATAGACAAACAAAATTAAGCAACTTTCAAGAACCCAACAAAGTAAAAGAATTAAGAAAAGAAAAAAAAAAAGGTAATCAGTAACATGAACTACAAAGCAAACATAAAATAAGTGCCAAAACAACAACAATAACAGCAAACTTACAGTAAAAATTAGCTCTCTCTATACAGTATCTGGTCAGCTACTGAATTGAACAAGATGAAAAGGATGGAGATCTAAAGTAAACAAAACAATACATGTGGGTTAGATCTATAGATCCATCAAAACTACAAAGATAAACAAGAGGGGTCGCTCGTTTTTTCTACTGAAAACACTAAAGTTTCGATCTTCTTGAGTTCTTTTGTGAGAGAATTGAAAGTATCAGTAACAGAAAGGTGGGTTTCTTTTTTTCTTTTCCTCTTTCAATTTCAGTGACGGAAGATTGAATTTGAAAGACGTGAAAAAAACTTCACTTTGTTTTGTCTTTTCTGAATAGGCAAAAGCCTCTCTATGAAAGTAAGAGAAAACCGAACAAATTGGTGGCTATAAAAGCCATCAACGCATATGGGCAATTAGGCTGTTTATGGTTTGGTTTAAACCATAAAAACTAACCAAATCAAGTAATTTATATTTTAAAAAATTTAAACTGAATCAAACTAAATTAAATTATAATTCAAATCAAATTGGTTTGGTTCTATTGAATCCGGTTTTGTAGCTAAAAAACCAGGAAATGTAATTATTAAATTAATGGGCTTTTTTAACTTTTTTTAATAGGTTTAGATTAAATTGGGCTGTTAAATTTTCTTGTTAGGCTAAGTTTATAGGCTTTTTAATTAAAACTCTTTAAAATGTTCTAATTTGATTAATTTTGTTATAAGCTTTTTAATGAAATTAAAATATTGAAATTTTTTTGAAATGCTTATAGTAACAATAAATTTGAAATGTTATATCTTACTATCTTTAATATGTAAAGAAATAAGTTATGAAAATTCAAATTAATGCAATATGCAAGATGCATGATTAAATTTGGACACCTCAAATTAAAAGAGGTGTTCACACTAAAAAAGTTTACATTAGCAAATAGCAATCAGTAATAAATTATCATAAAAATCCGGTATAATTTGAAGAAAAAAATCCAACACTAGCACTACAACAGCATCCAAAACTTCCAGCAACAGCAAAAGCCAAAAGATCCAGCAAGGATAATGCTATAAAGAAACACTAGCAAATTAGCAACATATTACAGTTCGACTATTAAAAAAATTAGCAATGCAAAATTTTAAAATGAATTAATAAGGTAAATGAAATTAATTATCCAAAACAATTATATTTCAGGATTGCACCAACATCATCAATACAACTTACAAACAATCAGAATAATATGACGATTTGAAGACACGAAATAAAAAAAATCAGAAAAGAGCTAAACAATTACGAATTACCAAGAACTAAGAATTTAATTCAAGAAAATTCCAGAAACTCAAGAAATCAACTAACTACCCAAATTTCCAAGAACACAATCAAAACTATTAAAAGATTCACGAATCAAGACTAACCAATTGCCTAATGATCAAGGTTTCTTCAAGCATGTATTCGGTCAAAACTCAAACAAAGTGATTTTTTTTCTTTTTTTTTTTTGTGCGGAAGCAATCAAGATTTCAAGATCAAGCTTCCTTTTATATATATATATATACAGGTGGCTAAATCTATCAAGAATCAAACAAGAAACAATAAAAACTCAAATTGAAGGATATAATATGTGATTAAATTAGCTCTGATACCAACCGATGCGAATCTTAGCGGAATTTAATGGAATTCGCGACCCCAACATCAATCTAATCCAAGTTTGTTGAGATTTGAATGAGTTTATCATAATGAAAGACTTGCTCCAGGACAACAAGACTATAAACCAACTCGATCACAACACCTACACTTGAAGACAAGCAAAGGAAGTATAAATTCACAACAAAGAATGGTCAGTTCTTTGAAGAGTTGAAAGTTCAATCAAGAACCAAAATTGAGCAATTAAAAAGTCGGTTACAATGTTGAAAACATCATAAAATTCTACCCTAAAATTATTCCTAAAGAGTATTTAAACTCCAAGTCAAAACCTTAGTTTCCCTAACGGGTCTCACATAAACCCAATTTAAATAATAATCAACTCAAGCTAAAACTAGCCTAAACTAATTAAAATAAACAAGTCTAAAACCCAAATAAAATGAATCCTCTCAAAATAAATAAAGTTTGATAGCCCAACTAATTAAATAAGACAAGTTCGTTGTTTCTGCATTCTGTCAGGTAGTAGCAAAAGCCCAACTTAAAACGAATGGTTCTCTCTCATCTTAATGAATTAGAAGACATGTCATATACCGTTGCAAATGTATGGAAGTCTAGTTTCTAGCCCAAATGGAATCACATAAAATTCGATCCGTAGCTCTAGTTATGATCAAAAGAGTAACGAAAGGTCAAACTGTCCGAATCTAGTTTTCTTCTCTCAATCCTTGTGTAATGGTCTTAGTTCCACCAACAAGCCCCTCTTGAACATGAATCAAATTAATCAAGGCTTGCTCTTTGTTATTACAAATCCTCTTAAAGCTCATCTTAGCCCATATCTCTTGAAGAAGTCCATTGAAAGCTTTTTTGAACTTCTTGCCCTAAGCCTAGTAACTGGACCAACTAGAACCTCCAATGGATCCTTTGATGATTGGATCGCATCAGTTTTGGTTTTTTTTTAAAATAGATTTTTGTCAAACATAGCCTTACATAATAATAATAATAATAATAATAATAATAATTTAATAATTTAATAATTTTTGCTTGTTGTATATGACCTAGTCTAATTGTAACAATTTTCATCTTAGGTTTCTTGGGTCCCATAACTATCATTAAAGGATTTCCCTCTTTCGAATAAGCTTTGACAGATGCTCACCTTAACAAACTTCAACCCGAATTCCATTGCCTTTTAATTTGTTGGTCTCTTTTTCATAATATTCAAAGTGGTTCGCGCATGATTTATAAGAGGGATTTTGTTGGTTTTTTTATTATTACTAGTAGAGAGAAGATGTTTGGTGTGTGTGAGAGAGAGAGATGATATAGGAAAAAAGAAGAAGAAAAAGAAGAAAAGGGAAAAGGTATAAAAAAACTTGAGGGGTATTTTAGTCTTTTCATCAAAATTTGAATATGGTGTTGATCTGTTATGTAAACTCATGAAGATGTATTTGTATTATTTGATAAAATATCTGAAAGAAAAGTTGTAAATTTGTAGTATTTCACTTATAAAGGTACTTTATATTTTAAATCAATTAAATTGGTATTTTTATAATATTTTTGAATGTTATCATTAACAGGGTTCTCAAGCATCTAACTCACTCATATGTAAAGTATTATCAATTATATAAACAATATAAAGTAAAGTGTAATTTCTGAATTTACGAATGGAAAATGAAATCATGTTCAAACCTTAAAGAGGGTTAGAGTATTTTTTCCTCGATAAAATGCACTTCAATCTAGCTTTGAATATTCACTAAAAACATTATAATCTCATGAACATGCCAAGAGAAGGGAATATCTACAAATTAAAAACTAGAAAACTCACTTTGAAGGATTGAATAAAGAAGAAAAAAGTTAAATGGTCTAAGTATAAAACATTAAAAATTACCAGGATTGGGGATGAAGGATTTGGCCATGCAAATTGAGGCGAACTTTAAGTTGTGGGGGGGACTGTATATAGGCTATCAACAATGAAATAGCCATATGTTCTAGATTATTTGTTAATTTTAATTTACCAATTCTATTTGATATCTTCCTCATCCTTGATCCTTTAATTTTGTTGGTTTTTTTGGATTAGTAAGAAGACACAAGATAAGAGATTATTTATCTTGTTAGTTCTCATCCTTCAGACTTTTTTTTTTTTTTTTTAATGTTTGTTTAAGAAAAAAGATGGGATAGAAGAATACAAAAAACAAGAACTAAATGAAATATGAATAAGATAGAGATAAATTTATATTTGATAATAATATATAAAACAAAGTAATTATTTATATATCCTATTTAGTTTATGATAAACAAAACAAAATAAAATATAAAAAACTCTCTTTTAATCTTATGTAATATTATTTTTATATTTTATATATAAGAAATTTTTTGTTTCAATTCTTTATTAATTCATTTTCCAAAAGTAATTTTTTTTCTTCCATACTACAAAAATTATTAGTTTATTAATAAATTATACTTTGCTTTGTTCAATTTATTTTCTTCATTTGATGGAAGGTAACAAGTATTTTATAAAAAAAAAATATTGAAAAAGATCAAAAACAACCAAGTAAAAAAAATGATAAAGACTTGGAGCGAAAATGAAAAATGTGTACTCTACTTGGAGTCCTCGGGGAGGAAACTTTCTTCGAAACTATTAAATATGTACAAAAAGGATTTTAGTTTCCAGCTCCCCAGCTAAATTGCCTCCGTAACTAAATTATGTTTGTTGTATTGTTTCTATTATGTTGTTTAATGAAATAAAAACAGTGTTAGTTAGTTATGCATATAGATAATTAAAGCTGCAAAATTAATAATGTTTTGGTTAAATTCTATTGTTATTCTTTTTAAGTATACAATGATCAATAAAGATTGTAATATACTAAAAAAAAATATTTTATTTATATTAAATGATTAATAATTGCTTAAACTTACATAAGACATGTCCATATTTTTCAGAAGAGCAATTATTAGGTTTCAAAAACTAAAACAAAAGGTGTTAAATATAATTTAATATATATATATATATATATATATATATATATATATATATATATTGAATGACATAAAAATTAATTTTGAAGTAAGGTTACCTAAAATACTAGTATCTTTGACACATGTCATTTAAAAAAACAAACAATGGAGAAAATTGTCATTTTGGTTTGAAAAAAAATAAAAAATAAAAAGATTCCACAATTTGTGATTGAGCTTTTAGTTATTTGAATATATTTGATGTTTGATAACTAGTAGTTGCGTCATGCTTATAAATATTTAAAGTAGCTAAATAGTATTTCATAAAATTTTATTTTTATGCTTTTAAGATGTAAAATAACCAATAAGGATCGAAGAATGCTACAAATATTTTAATATATTTTTTATTTATAATAAATTATCTATAACCTTTTAAACTTAATCACATATCTCCATATTATTTAAGAGAGTAATTCTTAAGTTCTAAAAACTTTTTT